>Ga0206954_1047_pt2 | contig 35753 bp, 20 predicted proteins | sample Alteio_BWOrgHeat_37_FD_153250 | JGI IMG/M metagenome (GOLD analysis project Ga0206954, IMG submission 153250) | Enriched cells from forest soil in Barre Woods Harvard Forest LTER site, Petersham, Massachusetts, United States -... | ecosystem: Environmental > Terrestrial > Soil > Temperate forest >...
GTTCAAATTCCACTCCCACATTTGCCAGCGCTTCCACCAGGCCTACGCCTTGCTTGTCTTTCAGCTTTCGGGCTTCCTCCAGATTCAAGCTGCCAGAACAGGCAGAGGAACCGAACAAACTCTTGCCGAAGCGGGCGCCCTCCTCGTCCGCCCAGTCCACCAGGCGGACGGTCACCGGAGGCGATTCCCCGAACTGCCCGTGTACCCGCCTGAGGATCTCGACGCCGGCCATCACGTTGAGGCATCCATCCAGCCAACCACCGTTCGGAACCGAATCCAGGTGCCCTCCCACAATCAGGGCACGTTCGGATTCACCTCGAAGCGTAGCCCAAGTGTTCCCCGCTGCATCATTGTGCACTTCGACAGGAAGATCTTGCAGTTTCGCCCGCAACCAACTCCTGGCTTTCTGCCAGGTTGGCGTAAACGCAACCCGTTGCGCACCGTCCTCATCCGAAGTCAGCGCACGGAGTTCTCGCAACTCCCTAACTGTCCGTTTCGGATTCAGAGACAGGCTCACAGTGGCGCGATCAATGCTGCGACTACCTACGAGTCGCATCAGGAACGATCATTTCTTTGTCGATGATTTTATTTACGGATCCCGTTATACCAGAGTCCGTTGTTCTGTCGCAGCAGCAAAAGAACACAAGAAAGCGGTATGCCAACTCTCGAGACCATCGTGGATGGGCTTAGGCTGCCCAACCCGTTCATAATCGGTTCCGGCCCTCCGGGCACCAATCTTAACGTCATCCTCAAAGCTTTCCAGGAGGGCTGGGGAGCCGTTATCGCAAAAACCGTCAGCCTCGATGCATCCAAAGTGGTAAACGTGGCCCCGCGCTACGCTAAACTCCTGGCTGGAAATGGCGAGGTTGTAGGGTGGGAAAACATCGAACTTATCAGCGATCGCCCGTTCGAGATCTGGCTCGACGAATTCAAAAAATGCAAAGACCGCTTCCCGGACCGGGTCCTTATCGCGTCCATCATGGAGGAGTATCACAAGGACGCCTGGATCGAAATCGTCGAACGTTGCCAGAATGCCGGCGTCGACGGCTTTGAACTCAACTTCTCGTGTCCGCATGGCCTCCCGGAACGAAAGATGGGCGCTGCAATGGGCGAGTGTCCGGAGATTTTGCAGGAGGTGTGCGGCTGGGTAAAACCTGTCGCTAAAAAACCATTCTGGGCGAAAATGACCCCGAATATCACTCACATCGAGGATCCGACGCGCGCGGCTCTCCGCGGCGGCGCCACCGGTGTCAGCGCCATTAACACCATCCGCAGCGTCATGGGTGTCAATCTCGATACGCTCCGGCCTGAACCCACCGTCGAGGGCTGGACGACTCCTGGCGGATATTCCTCCAAAGCCGTCCGCCCCATCGCGCTCCGCATGGTCATGGAAATTGCCCAGGTCATTCGCAAGGAATTTCCCGGACGTACCCTTTCCGGACTGGGTGGCATAGAAGCCGGAACCGACGCGGCGCAATTCATCCTGCTGGGCGCCGATACCGTCCAGGTGTGCACCGGCGTCATGAAGTTTGGTTACGAATGCGTTAAGCCGATGTGCGAAGAGCTGCTGGCCTTTATGGCCCGGCATCGATTCGAGTCGCTCGCGGATTTCAAAGGCAAAAGCCTCGATTATTTCACCACCCATGCCGATCTGGTCCGCCGCCAGGCCGAGCGCAAGGCGGCACAAAAGGCCTCTGCCTCAAAGAAAATCGTCAACGCCGACGGGGAATGGAACGGACAGGAGTTCGTCAAACAATCCGACGCGCTCTCGCGCGACTGAATCCAGGAATGATAACCCGCTTCGTCCGGTTCAACAGCCGGCCACCCAGACTCGAAGCCAACCAAGCGCACCACGCGCTCTTCTCGCCTCCTTGCGACACTGGCTCTCCGGTCTCAGCTCTTAGCGTGGCCGCTCGTCTGCGTTTCGCTTGGCCGACGATCGGCTTTCAACCGCGCATCTGGCGCGTTCCCCCTGTGCCTGCATGCCTTTATTAATAAAAAACGGCGAAATCATTACCGCCAGCGAGCGGTACTTTGCCGATATCTGGTGCCAAGCCGAGACCATTACCCGCATCGACCGCGATCTCACTCCGCCCAAGGGGGCTGAAGTCATCGACGCAACCGGGAAATTCATCTTCCCAGGCTTTATCGATCCCCATGTTCATATTTATCTCCCCTTCATGGGCACCTTTGCCAAAGACACGTACGAAACGGGAAGCAAGGCCGCGTTGGTTGGCGGAACGACGACTTTGATCGAAATGTGCTGCCCGGCTCGCCAGGACGATACCTTGGCCGGGTTCGAGACTTGGATGGGACACGCGTCAGGGAAATCTGCGTGCGATTTCAGTTTTCACATGGGGGTGACGAAATTCGATGCCACCACCGAAGGCCAACTGCGCGAGATCGTGAAACGCGGCGTCAGCTCCTTCAAAATCTTTCTAGCCTACAAAGGTGCTTTCGGCATTGACGATACCGAGCTCTACCGCACCCTCAAACTGGCACGCGAGTTAGGGGTCATCGTAACAGCCCATTGCGAGAACGAAACCCTCGTCAGCGAGCGGTCCCGCGAACTCCTCGCCGCCGGCCGCACCGACCCAGGCCAACACCATGAAAGCCGGCCGCCCCGAGTAGAAGCCGAGGGTGTCCACCATCTGATGACTTTCGCGGAACTCACCGGCGCCACGACATACATCGTGCATTTGAGCTGCCAGGAGGCGCTCGACGAGGCTATCGCCGCCCGGCGCCGCGGGGTCCGTGTCCACGTGGAAACTTTGATCCAGTATCTCCTCCTCGACAAAACCTATGCCGAGAAACCGGGATTCGAAGGCGCCAAGTATGTGATGTCCCCGCCGCTCCGGGATGTACGTAATCAGGAAATCCTCTGGAACGGTTTGCGCGACGGCTTCGTGCAAACCGTTGCCACCGATCATGCCCCGTTTGATTTCCAAACCCAAAAACCAATGGGTCGCAACGATTTTACCAGGATCCCAAACGGAATCCCCTCACTCGAAGAACGCATCAACCTCCTTTACACCTACGGCGTCAAAGCCGGCAAAATTGATCTCCACCAACTCGTCGACGTCGCCAGCACCCGCGTCGCAAAGATCTTCGGCCTTTTCCCCCGCAAAGGAACAATACAGCCCGGGGCCGACGCCGACCTGGTCGTTTTCGATCCGCCCTACCGCGGAACCATCTCCGCCAGCCGTCAACAAATGAATGTGGACTATAGCGCCTTTGAAGGTTGGAAAATTGAAGGACGTCCCGCCGTCGTCACCGTCCGCGGAAACGTCGCGGTCCGCGACGGAAAATTTGAAGGAGTGATCGGTCGCGGACGTTTTCTTGAGCGCACACCGAACGCCCACTGACAACCAGGGCAACGGCTCCCATCCCGGCAACGCCATCGCTACTCTCATGCGAGTTTCTGCCAGCTCTGACCTTGGCATCTTCCCTTTGCTTCGTCTCAACCCACCTTGCATTCAATATTCTGAACTAACGCTTTTCCAATTTCAACGGCTTGACCTCGAAATTGGCATATAATCCTTCCGCCACATCCACAAACAGGCCCGCCGGGCGCCGCTCACCGCCCGCCTTCAGCCGACGCACGGTTAAGCTGGGCTGTCTCGCCCCGTCCAGAAAGACGCGCACCCGATCCCGGGTTACTTCGATCCGCGCATGAAACCACCCGTCCGGTTCCGGAATCGGGGTAACCGCGCTCTCAAACTCACCCGGTTTGTTCTTCCGAAGCTCATCCCACCGGTGTTCCGGCCAGGCGATGTATTGCACCGCTCTATGCCGATACGTCTCATCCGCCTTGAAGTTGAACGGCCGGAAATACACGCCCTCAAATGTCTTCTCGTCCACAATATTGAAGGCGACCCCAAGAAAACTCGGTCTTACGCTTCGCCCCTTCAAGTCCACCTCGATTACTCCCGTGCTGAATGCGGTCCCATCTGCGATGGCCAGGCCGACATTCGTTGTCGCTCCCGAATCGCCGGCTGCCTCGAGCCGCACGGCTTTTTTCCCATCCCGTGTCACGGCCTCCAGGCTGGCGTTCGATACCTTCCAGGTTCTCCACTGCGCGGTTTCAGCCGACTCACCTGCATCGGTCTGCTGTGTAGTTAGTAAAACCAACGCAATCTTCGTAACGGCGACCCAAACGGCGGCGGCGATTTTCATAAGGTGGCGGCGATTTGTATTTGTGAACCGACGTATTGACTTCTCAACCAGGTTCTTGAGCGCGAACCAAGCCGAGTTTCTGCGGAGCTCCACCCCCAGGTTGAGATCCGGAAAGCTAAATTTCAATGTAAAACGCTACTGTTGCCGAAAGAAATCAGTAAGGCTGGCGCGCAGTTTCCCAATCGGTCACCCGACTCGAAGCAGTTGGTTTACTCCCTCCCCCAAAGGGGACGCGCTCGAACCTTTTATTGTCCACTTCGACGGCGGCCGCGCAGACTGGAAGCCGCTCCCGCACCGATCCATCCGTTGCCCCCAAATTCCCGCTCCCACCTCCGCCAGGTCATTCGGCTGCTTGTCCGACCAATATAGGGGTCGCCTTTTATCCCTTTTCGGTCCCTTGTCATTCCTGCGCTCGCGGTTTAACGTGCTACCGTGAAGTCTGTTGCATATTGGCGCTGCCGCACAATTGTTGTCGGGGTTAGCCTTGTCCTGCTCCAATTCTCGGCCGTAGCCCAAACCAAACCGGTGCGGTTAAAAATCCAGCCGTTCTCCACCCCGCCGAGGGTTGGCCAAGCCCGCCTCGCCTCCGGCTTCGATGCTTCCTCGCCCGTTTCAGGCCTGTGCCTCATCCAGTTCGAGAGAGAGTTGACTCCATCCGACCGGGGCGTCCTCAAAGCGTCTGGAATCGATTTGATCAAATACGTCCCCGAGGACTCTTACATCGCCCACTTCGAGAAGGTGAACACCGACTCCATCGCCGCGCTGGACTTCGTCCGCTGGATTGGCCCTTACAGCCCCGCACACAAAATCCATCCACGTTTGGCACCGGCCGTCCTGCAGCAAACCCAAGCTCAGGCCGCTATTCCAGCGAGTGTCTTGCTGTCGGCCATTGCCACCGAACCCGAACTCGCCGAAGCGCGAGCCACGCTCTCGACGATTTATCACGAAAGTCACCTGCGCCAAGGTACCATCCTCCGCGGAGAACTCCCGGTCGGCAATCTTAACGCCTTGGCCGCTTCCGCAGCCGTTCTTTGGATCGAACGCGCGCCGAATCGCAAACTGGTGGATGAAACTGCCTCGAAACTCGTCGGGGGGGACGACGGACGAACCGGAACTTTCACCGTGACCGAGCAACTCGGCTTTGACGGCTCCGGCATCACCGTCTGCGTCGCCGATACCGGCCTGGACACGGGTGACACCAATACCATGCACCCCGATATGCGCGGGAGAGTGAGCGGGTTCCGCTACTACGGGTCCTTGACCGATGGTTCCGACGGCTATGGCCATGGAACCCACTGCGCGGGTATCGTCGCCGGAAACGCCGCCACCGGTGAAACCGATTCCACTACCGGCGCGTTTTACGGATTGGGCGTTGCCTCTCACGTTAACTTGTTCATCGAACGCATTTTTGACGAGAACGCAAACCAGGCCAGCCCCTTTCCCAGCGACGCCAACCTCACCCAGGATGCCGTTCGAAACGGCGCTCAGATCGGATCCAACAGTTGGGGCGACGACGTCAACGGCGCCTATGATCTCGACGCCTCTCAATTTGATGAGTTGGTCAGGGACGCCGATCCCGGCAACCCCGGTGACCAACCCTACATCCTTGAGTTCTCCGCCGGAAACGCCGGGCCCGGCGGCCAAACGATGGATAGTCCGGCCTCCGGCAAAAACGTGCTCGCCACCGGAGCATCCGAAAATGTCGCGGGCACGTTGGCACTCACCTATGGACTCTACGCCGACGGCCCCGATACCATATGCGACTTCTCCAGTCGCGGTCCCTGCGAAGATGGACGATTGAAACCAGATCTCGTGGCCCCCGGGAGCTGGATTGCATCCGCCGCCTCCTCCGCAGCTCCGAATCTCGCCTCAATCGCCTGGTCCACGATCGATTCCTATTACGTTTACATGGGCGGCACGAGCATGTCCGGTCCCGCCGCCGCGGGGGCGGCTGCGGTCTTTGCCCAATTCTATAAGAGCACCCACACCAACACCATGCCCTCGCCCGCGCTCGTCAAAGCCGCCTTGATCAACTCGGCAGACGAACTCGACGAGTCGAACGGAGGACCCGGCCCGATCCCCAACAATGACGAAGGCTGGGGCCGCATCAATCTCACCAATATAGTCGTCGCCAACCCCGCCGCTGCGCCCAGGCTATTTCAATACGTGGATCAAAGCGTTCTCCTCACCAACGGCGGTGTTTACGTTCAGCATGCCTTCGTTCACAGTTCCTCCCAGCCGCTCAAAATCACGCTCGCCTACACCGATGTCGCAGGGTTCCCAGGCGCCCTTCCTGCCCTCGTCAATGATCTTGATCTCGAGGTCGTTGGGCCCGACGGCTCGATCTATCGGGGAAACCAATTTGCAGCCGGCGAATCCATTGCCAACCCGGTCGCGACCGATTCCATCAACAACGTCGAAGCCGTCCATCTTCTGCAACCTGCCCCCGGTGACTACCTCGTGCGGGTTCGCGCGAAAAAAGTTGTCGAGGATGCACGGCTTGATACCGCGTCCATCGACCAGGATTTCGCTCTCGTCATTTCCGCCGACCTCCTCCGCAGCGGAGCAGGACTCATCCTCATGGACCGCACAAACTACACGGCACCCGGCTCGGTTCAATTGCAAGTCCTCGATCCGGCTCGAGCCGGGAACACCAGCGTCAACGCGACCCTGAAGAGCACCACAGAAACGGCGGGCGAAGTTTATTCGCTCCATGCCGCTGGCAATTACGGAGCATTTACCGGAGCCGTCGCCACGATCGTGGGCGCGGCCAGCGCAGACGGGAAGCTGGAAGTTCACAACGGTGACAGCATCGAGGCCGATTATGTGGACACAACCAGCACGATTCGAAGTACGTTCGCCACCGCTCAACTTGTACCGCCAGCGTTAACCGGTGTCACTGCTACAAACGACCTTGGTTTCATCTCCGTACTCTGGCAAACCAGCGAAGCCGCAAACGGTGTTGTCCGTTTCAGCACCAACCTCAACTTCAACTCTGCGGTCACCAACTCAGACCTCTCCACTGCGCACGCCATCAAACTGCTAGGTCTCGTGCCCGGGCTGACTTACTATTTTTACGTCGTCTCCTCGGATGCCGCGGGAAATACAACCACCAACAATAACGGCGGCGCTTACTACAGTTTTGTGGCGGTGGCCACGCCGACCGTGCTCCTGGTGGATGATTACGATAGCGCCGGAGAAGACCAGGACGGATCTACCGTTATCCCTGACGGAGTCTACACGAACGCTCTGTCCGCCGCAGGATTCCGTTTCGCGTTTTGGAAAGTCACTCAGCGTGGATATCCACAATTCTCCGATCTTCAGGGATTTCCCGTCGTGATGTGGCGAACGACCGATGACATTGTCAATTATACCGGAACTCACAACACCCTCACACCCCAGCAACAGGTCATGTTGCAGAATTATTTGAATGCCGGTGGCTCTTTCTTCATGGCTTCCATGGGTATCCTGAGCCAGTTGGGCGACGTCTCCTTCCGCTCCGATGTCCTGAAGGTCGCTGGCTTTCAAAGCAATCCTGACCCGCCCGCCCCCTGCTCCAGTTGCGATGAGGATTTCGGCGTGCCAGCCGTCTACGGCCAATTGACCAGCCCAATCTCCTCCGGCATGGCGATGACCCTCAACTACGCCAACTATCCCAGCTTCGATGACGGCTTCGGAGATGTTTTCGGCCCGGATTTTGCAGACACCTTTTCGCCCGCGACAAATGCGACACCGCTCTTTTTTGAATCCGTATCCGGCAAGACCTGCGGCATGAGCTATCCGCCCCCGGGCATCGATAGCCCGGGACGCGTCGTGTTCCTTTCATTCCCGTTCGATGCCATCCCGGCCAACGGTACCAGCCCCAACAGCGAAACCGTCCTCTTAAAGAACGCGCTCAATTTCCTCGCCCCGGGCGCCAACGGAGCCGGTACGATTCTCCTGGATAGTAGCGTGGCCACCATCCCGGATCAGATCGCAATCCAGGTAGGAGACACCCACCGCACCGGGGCCGGAGTGCTGAGTGCAACATTTTCCGCCAGCTCGTCTCCAACCCATGTGACCGTAAATCTTTACGAATCCTCTCATCCCGGACTCTTCAGGGGCACCCTGACGTTGGTCGCGACTAATGCTGGCTCCAATCAGTTGGTCGTGCGAAATGGCGATCTGGTCACCGCCGTCTACTTCGATACGTTCAATAACAGCAACCAGGTGGCCACCTTGAGCGTCGACACCGTGCCTCCCGTCATTTCGCAAGTCGCGGCCACAACCCATTTCAGCGACGCTGCCGTAACCTGGGTGACCTCAAAACCAACCGACTCCGGTGTCCAATATGGCGAGTCGGTCCTGCTGGATCGGGCCGCCTATTCCGGCGCGTTCGTCACCAATCATTCGGTCACCATTAGCGGCCTCTCCCCCAATCGCATCTACTTTTACCAGGTGGTCAGCCGTGACGAGGCGGGCAACGTAACCGTAAACGACAACCAGGGTAGCCTTTACAGCTTCCAAACACTGCGTGCTCCTCAACCCCCCTGGTCAGATAATCTCGAATCGGGCGCGCCCAACTGGACCGTCGTTCCCGACCCAAGCGGAACGGACATGAACTGGCAACTGGGCACGCCTCACAACGGTTTGCAATCGTCCGCGCACTCCGGGACCAATGCCTGGGGGAGCAACCTCTACGGCCAGACCTTTAATACCGCCAGCACCTTCCTCTACAGCCCCGTCATCGATCTCTCCGGAATGAGCCAGGCTACCTTGACCTTCTGGGATAGCTTCGATTTCACCTCAGGTCTCGAGTTCGGCCAACTTGGCATCAGCACGAACTCCAGCACGCCACCCATGAACATCCCGACGCTGGTCGACTATTCCGGGCTCGCCGCTCCGGATTGGGAGCAGGAGTCCGTAGACCTCACCGCGTTCGTCGGCCAGTCCATCCAGGTGGTTTGGTACTACGCCGGTGTCCAGTTCGGTTCGCCCTTGAACGGGTGGCTCGTCGACGATGTCAGCATCACCGGCATCGCCGGCGGAGGTACCATCGTCGTGAACAAGAACATCGCGCAAGGCACCTTCTCCGTTACCGGACCACTGAACCAATACTCCGGCAGCGGATTGACCACCACCATCAAAAATGCGGCGCCCGGACTTTACACGATTCAGTTCGGCGATGTGGCCTTTTACCAGACTCCTGCTCAGCAAACGAACACCCTGACCCTCAACGGCACCCTCAATTTTAATGCTGCCTACACTTTCATTGACGCCAACCACAACGGTATCTCGGATGCCTGGGAAAATTACTACTTCGGCAGCGTCTCGACCAATCGCACCCAGTCAACCGATACCGATCACGATGGCATGTCGGATTATGCCGAATTCATCGCCGGAACCAATCCGACCAACGCGGCGTCGAACCTGCGGTTCCTGACCATGACCGAAGGCACAAACCACCTCGTCACTCTGCAGTGGTCAGCCATCCCTGGCCGTATCTACCAGGTCCAGCTCTCCACCGATTTGCATGCCTGGGCCCCTGTCACCGATTGGCTCCAGGCTCAGGTCAGCCCCATGTCGTACACCGCCACCAATAATCCCCTGGGTCCCCATCTTTACCGCGTCCAAGTGCGGCCCTAACTTCGGCGCACATCGAACCCATCCCCCTCAGCAGCGTCTTCAGCAAATCTCCGCCAGCTTCACCGGCCGCCGCTCTTCAACCGATTTCCGAGCCGCCAGCCCCATTACGACCGGGATCCGGCCGTCCGCCCCGTCCACCGCGGTCGGCTGATCCTCGGCTACGGAGCGAACGAACGCGCGTATCTCCGAAACGAAACTCTCGGTGTAACGATCCATGAAAAAGTTCAACGGCAAGTCACGCCGGACCGTTTGTCCGGTGCTGATGGTTGCCTGGTTCGGATAGCAATTCTCGGTCGCGATGCTGCCCAAGGATCCCAAAATCTCCACCCGCTGATCATACCCATAGACCGCTTGACGGCAGTTATCGATCGTACCAATCGTCCCGCTGCGAAATCGCAGCACGATCAATGCTGTGTCCAGATCACCAGCCTGACCGATAGCCGGGTCCACCATCACCCCGGCCGCCGCATATATTTCTTCCACTTCCTCCCCGATCAGGAATCGCGCCATGTCGAAATCGTGAATGGTCATGTCGAGAAAAATACCTCCCGAAACCTTTACATAGGCGATCGGAGGGGGAGCCGGATCCCGACTGATGATGTGCAACAGTCGCGGGCTGCCAATCTCCCCGCCTGCCACTGCCGCTCGCACCCGGGCAAAGTTCGAATCGAACCGCCGATTAAAGCCAATCTGCAGTTTCACTCCTGCTTCTTTAACCACCGCCAACGCCGCGTCAATCTTGGCCAGGCTGTGATCGATCGGTTTTTCACAAAAGATATGTTTGCCGGCCCGCGCGGCGCGAGCAATGAGATCGGAATGAGTGTCCGTGGATGTACAAATAAGCACCGCCCGAATCGAGGGATCGCCAAAAATTTCCTCGGCGCTTCCAACGACCTTGCGAATCGCACAACGGGCCGCGATTCGCTCCGCCGCCTCGCGATTCAAGTCCGCGATCGCCAGAACGCGTGCTTCCGGAACTCGAAAGGCCAGGTTCTCCGCGTGAACCCTCCCAATCCGTCCAGCACCAATGATCCCAACGTTCAGTTTCTCGATTTCCATAAAAGAACGCCTTCACTCGGGCCGAAGGAAGTGCTGTTCGATCGAGGACAAATAGCCTCGGTTTCGAAGCGCGCTTTCCTTCGGCGAACCCATACCGGGCAGTACATCCTGCTCGACGAGCATATACCCCTGATAGTTCCATTCACCCAATCGCCTCAGCACGCCGACAAAATCGACGCTGCCTTTGCCCAATTCACAGAACACCCCATGCCGCAACGCGGAAAAATAATCCCACCCTTCAGAACGCGCCTGCCTGCTGATACCCGGGTGACAGTCCTTTAAATGAATGTACCAGACCCGTTCCTTGAACTGCTCAAGCCCTGCGAGTACGTCAGCGCCTTGATAACCATAGGTGTAGTGCCCGGTGTCGAATACAAGTCCCAGAAGGTCCCTTGATGTCCGATCCAGCAACGTGGCTATCTCCTGATGCGTCTCAACGTAACCCGCACAATGGTGGTGGAACACAGTTCTGAGTCCCGCCTCCTCCTTCACCGCCCGCGCCACTGTCTCGGCGCCGGTGGCGAAGGTCGCCCATTCCCGGGCGCTCAACCCGTCCTCCGGCTTAATTCGACCCGCGCGCTCGGTGCGGCGAGGAACTGTCCCGTTCTGGTCGGCCAAAACGAGATAAGGCGCCGGCGAGGTTGCGACCGCCGCCAGCAATCGCGCCGTGCGTACCGCGCGGGCCACTCCTTCCGCCAGCGCCGACGAATCCTTCAGAGCCACCGGCACAAACGCGCCCAACAATGCCAAACCTCGCCGGGCAAGTTCGTTGCCAAGCAACGCGGGTTCTGTGGGCATGTAACCCCAATCCCCCAATTCTGTCCCTGTGTAACCGCTCGCAGCCAACTCATCCAGCATCCGTCCAAACGGAATTTGTTCTCCTCCCGTCCCGTCAAATTCCAGCGTGCCCCAGGAACACGGCGCGTTGCCGACTAAAAAGCGTCTCATAGACACCCAGTGGTCCGGTCAAAAGCGCCGACTCCAATCGCGCGGCCAGCGCTCCACGACCACCTTGGTCTGGGTGTAAAACTCCACGCCGTGATCCGCTTGAGCGTGAAGATCGCCAAAGAAACTCTCGCCCCAGCCGCTAAACGGAAAGTAGGCCATCGGCGCAGCCACGCCCACATTTACTCCCACGTTGCCCGCGTTGACTTCATATCGAAACCGGCGCGCGTTAGCCCCGTCTGCCGTGAAAATACAGGCCATATTGCCGTAGCTCCGTTCGTTCACCAGGGCTATGGCTTCCTCAAGCGTCCGCGCATGCATCAGGCTCAGTACCGGCCCGAAAATTTCCGTTCGGGCCATCTCGCCGCCAGGTGGTACCTCGTCGAGAATTGTTGGAAACACAAAATACCCTCCCTCATACCCGCGAACCTGCCGCCCACGACCGTCCACCAATGCCGAGGCGCCCTCCCCTTCGCTCTGGGCAATCAATCCCTCAATCCGGGTTTTGCTTGCGGAAGATATAACCGGCCCCATTTCCACGCCCTCCTCCAATCCGTAGCCCACTTTGCGGCTTCGCGCCACTGCGACAATTTGGTCCGTCAAAGGTTTGCGCGCCTCGCCGACCGTTATCGCCACCGAAGCTGCCAGACACCGCTGCCCCGCGCAACCGAAGGCCGAATCGGCCAGGATGCGCGTCGTCATCGCCATGTCGGCATCGGGCATCACCACGACAGGATTCTTCGCTCCTCCCTGGCACTGGGCTCGCTTCCCGGCAGCGCATGCCCGGCCATAAATGTGCCGAGCCGTGGCCGTCGAGCCGACGAAACTAATCGCTCGAATCCCAGGATGATCCAGCAGCGCATTTACCGTGTCCCGTCCGCCGTGCACCATCTGCAGCACGCCCGCAGGAAAACCCGCCGATTCCAGGAGCTCGAACAACCGAGCCGAAGTCATCGGCACTCGCTCCGACGGCTTTAGGATAAAACAATTTCCGGTCGCGACCGCGTAAGGAAGGAACCAGAACGGAATCATGCCCGGGAAGTTGAAGGGAGTGATGGCTGCTACAACCCCCAGCGGCTGGCGGATCAGATGTTCATCGATTCCAGGGGCTATGTCTTCATTATTGCGACCTTGCATCAGGCTCGGCACCCCGCAAGCCACCTCCACATTTTCGATAGCCCTGCGCAACTCGCCGACCGCTTCCAAATAGGTCTTCCCACACTCTTCAGTGATCGTGCGCGCCAACCGTTCCAAATTCGATTCCAACAAGCCTTTCAACTTGAAAAGCGGCTGTACCCGCTCCCCGGCGGGAGTGCGACGCCACGACACATATGCCTTGGCGGCCGATTCCACCGCCAAATCGACATCTGCCCCCGACGACAGCGGCACCTGCGCCAGCACCGCTGCCGAAGCCGGATTCAACACCTCCAGCAAATCCGTACCGGCCGACTTTCGCCAGCCGCCATTCATGTAGTTCAAAAGCTGCTCCGGCATAAGTCACCCTTGTTTCGGCGCAGCCAGGTGATGTCGCTCCCGTTTCCGAGCCTCCACGTACGCCGCACGTGCCTGACGCACCCCCTCGATCTGAGAAACCTCCGGCACCGCGACGTCCCACCACGATTCGTAACTTGGAACCCCGACGCCCGGCTGGGTTTCCACCACGACTACGGTAAGGCGATCCATTTTCTTTGCCTCCTCCAGGGCTGCTTTGAATTCGGCGAGCGATCCGGCCATAATGGCGTGCGCCCCGAGGCTGCGCGCGTTCGCCACATAGTCAACGTGCAACCACGCACCATCGAGGTGTCCAGAGTCGCCCGACCGTTCACGATAGCTGGTCCCAAATCCCGCCATCCCTAAAGAACGGCTCAAACCGCCAATGCTCGCAAAACCCCTATTATCAACCAGCACAATGATGAGCTTGATGTGCTCCTGCACCGCGGTCACGATTTCGGATGGCATCAGCAGGTAGGTTCCATCACCCAGAAATACGTAAACCTCGCGGCTCGGGTCCGCAAGCTTCGCGCCAAGTGCCCCCGGGATTTCATAGCCCATCGTCGAGTAACCATATTCCATGTGATAACCGTTCGGTGTGCGGGTTCGCCAAAGTTTGTGCAGGTCGCCAGGATGACTGCCCGCTGCCGACAGTAACACATCCCGCGCGCCCGATGCCTCCCACATCGCGCCAATGATTTCACTTTGCGCAGGCTTCGGCTGCGTGTTCAGGTGGAACAACCGATCCACCTCCGCCTCCCATTTGCGTTTCAGGCCCCCGATTTGCTCCCCGTACTCCTGGTTGATCCGCCAGCTCTTGAGCCCGCGTTCCATGGCTTCCAGCGCCACCTTCGCATCCGCCACAACCGGAATCGCGGAAACCTTGTAGGCGTCAAACTCCGCGGTATTGATGTTAACGAAGCGCACCTCGGGGTTTTGAAACGCCGTCATCGATGCTGAGGTAAAGTCCGAATATCGCGTGCCAATCCCGATGATCAAATCCGCCTCAGCCGCCAATCGGTTGGCGGCCAGGTTCCCGGTAGCCCCGATCGCACCGACACACTGGGCATGATCGTACGGCAACGCGCCCTTGCCTGCCTGGGTTTCCGCCACCGGGATGCCAGTTTGCGATACGAACGTGGCCAACGCTCCAGATGCTTCGCTGAATAACACCCCGCCTCCAGCAACAATGAGTGGCTTTCGACTTCCGGCAATGGCCCTCGTCGCGCGCGCCAAACAGATCTGGTCCGGCTCAGGCCGGCGAACCAGCCAAACGCGCTCCTCGAACAATTCCACGGGATAATCGTAGGCCTCCGTCTGAACATCCTGCGGTAAAGCCAAAGTCACAGCGCCGCACTCGGACGGAGAGGTGAGTACTCGCATCACTTCTGGGAGAGCCGTAACGATCTGCTCCGGACGGTAAATACGGTCCCAGTAACGCGAGACGGGTTTGAAACAGTCGTTAACCCCGATGTCCTGCGTCGCAGGCGATTCCAACTGTTGCAGCACCGGAGCCACATTGCGCCGCGCGAAAATATCCCCCGGCAGCAGCAACACCGGCAACCGATTGATCGTTGCCAACGCCGCCCCAGTCACCATGTTTGTGGCGCCAGGCCCGATCGAAGACGTGCACGCAAAGGCTTTCAGGCGATTCGACGCCTTCGCGTACCCAGAGGCCATATGCACGGCCGCTTGCTCATTTCGCACGAGGATGTACGGGAGGTCGGGGTTCGCCAGCAAGGCCTCCCCTAAGCCGGCCACGTTGCCGTGCCCGAATATACCCAGAACACCCGAGAAAAACGCATGCCGCCGGCCGTCCCGCTCTACGTGTTGCTTTTTCAGAAATGTGACGATGGCCTGAGCCACGGTCAGCCGTACAGTTTTTGTTTGAATGCTCATCCTGGGTAAATCTCAAATCGCTATTTCTTGTCGGGATCCGGCAACATCTGGTCCCGCACACAAGCCAACAATTCAGCGTACGACCCAACAAACGTCCGAAGCGTTCTCACGGTCGCTCCGAATCGATCGAATTCCTCCACCGCCAATCCTGTCTCGTCGTACGCCTGCTGAAAATCAACAAACTTCCTATACAGTTCGGCCACAATTGCAGGGTCGACAGGATTGTCCATTCGCTTCTCAACGGGCACATCTGACCCGTTGAACAGCACCTGCCATTCGTACGGTATCGTCTGGACGATATCCCCACCAATCAGCTCCGACCAATGCAGGTGGTGCCGATAGGCCGCGGCCAGCAGACGTGTTCGATAACCTCGCTGCCGATACAGCGCATAAGCCTTCTTCATCACGGCGATGCCGGCCCAATCCAGGTACCCTGGAGTGATGACGATGGCTTTTTTCTTTGCCACCACCTTCAACCAGTCGTCCAGCCGCCCAAGCATGATCGTGCAAACAGGTGTAAGACTGCTCGAGTCCTGTCCCGCCGCTGCCCTTCGTTTCAAGCCCCGTTCCACCGCTTCCGCCACCGCAATCGATTGGGGCAGCGTGAAACACACCGTTGCGTTGATGTTCAGCCCGCGCGCCGTCGCTTCCTCGATGGCAACCACACCCGCTCGCGTCACGGGTATCTTCACCTGAATGTTCGGCGCCAACCCGTCGAACTGTATCCCCTGTTCGACAATCGCCTCTGCATTTCGATACAGGATCGGGTTCGTCTGCATCGAAATCCTCCCTTTCCTCCCCCGCTCGCGCTCGAAGATCGGCCGCAGCAACTCCGCTGCCTTTAGCGCCATTTCCTCGATGAGCTGCCAGACGATTTCAGTTTCAGTCCAGGTCGGGTTGCCCTCGATGATTCGCCCCAGCGGATCGCGCCACGACGCCATCTCCTTCTGCAGCACCCCATTCACAATTGTGGGATTCGTCGTCGCCCCCACGGCACCATGGGAAATCGCATAGCGAAGCTCTTCCACGGAACAAGAGTCGTTCCAATAATCGTTGCCACCCAGGGCCACGGTCTTTTGCATCGGACTGGTCGCTCCGGCTTTCATCCATCGGTCTTAGGTTACCATCGGCAAACGTGGATCCTTCGAAGTCCAGGTCTGGCGTACCCACGCATAAGCCGGATCATCAGAGGCCGCCATCGACCGCGCCGAACCCGCCAGCGCGTTCAAATAGTAAACGCCATACCCGTGCGCCGCGACCACCGGGTGATATCCCTCCGGTATCAACACCATCTCCCCATCCCGAACCGTCAGCGTTTCGTCCAGGCGGCGATCGCTCGTGTACACCCGCTGGATCGCGTAGCCCTCCGGCCGTTCGATGCGATAATAATAAATCTCCTCCAGATCGACTTCGTTCGGCGGATTGTGCACGTCATGCTTGTGCGGCGGATAACTCGACCAGTTGCCGCCCGGAGTGTAAACCTCGCAAACCAGGAGACGATGCGCCGCGAAATTCGGGCGGATGATGTGATTGATTTGTCGCGTGGCATTTGCTCCGCCACGAATCTCCACCTCCACTTCACTCGGGGGAATCAACCTGGCCGGAAATCGTTGCTCCGCCCGGCTATAACAGAACGCCAGATCCACCCCCGCCGCCGTCGTGATCTCGAATTCCGTTGCGATTGGCAAATACAACGTGTGCGGCAGACCGGCGAATACGTTGGGCCGCTTCCCAATAGCAGGAAACTCGCCCTCCGACGATTTCACTTTGCACACCCCCCCCAGGACCACAATGGCTAATTCCCGGTCTCCCGTCCGCCCGCTGGTGCTCCCGCCGGATTTCAAACGCCGGCTTTCAAAAGCCAGGAATTGAAACCCAAAATCGTTTGTCCGGTCGGCGAACTCCGCCGCCGGAATCCGGAGATTCCGAGATGCGGCTGCCGGCGGCGTTTCTGGTTTCATTTCGGAAATCGAGTCGGATCCGCCCGGTCAACGCAAAATTTGTTCAGCCCAGGCTCAGTTGCAAGTGCGGGCCAGCCTGCCCCGGAAGCCGGAACTAGGGCGCGCCGGCCTGGCAAGCGTCTCACCCGCCAACCCCAACCCCAACCCCAACCCCAACTCGCGACGAGCACGGCAATTCACACCACGACCCGGCCCCGGAACACTAAACCACGGCGTGCAACGGACGTCAGTCAAGTTGGTCATTCGCCCAACAGCATCGAAAAAGCCCACTGCTTTCGCCAGCGCTATTTTATCAACACCAAGCCGTCGCGCAGGCGCAAGCCAGTGCCGGGTCGAGTCCCCCCTGGGTTCAGTATTCGAAAAACGACCCTCGCACCGTTCCTGCCAAAATGAAAGGCCGGGAGTGAACTCCCGGCCACCGTCTCAGAAAATAAATCGAGAACACCACGCCGCAGGCGTGGACATTCGGCTTTTAATTCTTATCGAATTGCAGAGCCAATCGAAGCTGGGCGATCGCTTTGTCGCATTCCTCAAGCGCCTCTTTGCGATGCCCGCCGAAATCGTGATCCGCCCGTTGCATATCGCTCTTTGCAGTCTCCAGAGCCGCTATCGCGCGGCGAATCGCCGGATGTCGATCGTTGGTACGGTGAACGTTTGTGGCAGGTGCGGACGTCTGGCCGCGGGCAAGATCGATTCCACAGAAAAGGGCCCCAGCGAGACCAAGGGCCGTAAGGGTCAGCATCAGGTTTCGTTTCATACTAGAGTTTCGTTTGTCGGAGTCGTTTTCGAACGGTCTTTTGGTGGGGTCAATTCCCCCGGTCCGTGGGAAGCATTTCACGGGCCAGTTTACCACCCGTACCCAGCCGCTGGAACCCTCTTGGGACGCCCGTTTTCTCGAACGAACGCAAGCCAGAACGCCGCCGCCTAAAGCCTGTTGCATGAAGCAGTACATCTAACCTGCGCTCTTGCCAGGGATCGGGCAGTGCGTCACGGTTTGCTTCATGTCCCCCTATTCCTCCCGGGCGATCTGGTGCTGGCCCGACTTCCTTTTCCAACCGAATCGCACCGTCAGAAATCTTTGGATCGCTATATTGCTGGCGGCGGGCCTCCACTTGTCCGAGGCCGGCCAGCCAAACTTTGTCCTGATTCTCGCCGACGATCTTGGCTGGTCCGATCTGCATTGCCAGGGCTCGCGCTTCTATCAAACGCCCAATCTCGATCGTCTCGCCTCCCAAGGCATGCGCTTCACCCAAGCCTACTCCGCCTGCACCGTTTGTTCACCAACTCGCGCCGCCCTGCTGACCGGAAAATACCCGGCCCGACTCCACCTCACCGATTGGATCGCCGGCCATGTCCGTCCCTACGCCAAACTCACAGTCCCGGACTGGACCATGCATTTGCCCCTCGAAGAAATTACTGTCGCGAAGGCGCTGAAACCAGCCGGTTACGCCAGCATCAGCATCGGCAAATGGCATCTCGGAGGCCCGGAATTCTACCCCGAGAAACTGGGTTTCGAGGACAATATCGCCGGCTGCGAACGCGGCCAGCCGCCAAGTTACTTTTCTCCCTACGGCATTCAGACCCTCTCCGACGGACCCCGTGGAGAATTTCTCTCCGACCGGCTCACGGATGAAGCACTGAAATTCATCGAACGCAACCGAGCAAATCCATTCTTCATATATCTCCCGCATTACGCAGTCCACACGCCGTTAATGGCCAAATCCAATGTCGTCGACAAATACCAGCGCTCGGCCGATCCGAACTACCCCCAGCACAACGCGACCTACGCCGCCCTCGTCGAAAGCGTCGACGACAGCGTCGGCAGAATCATTCGCAAGCTCGACGACCTCGGCTTGCGCAATAATACCGTCGTCATCTTTACCTCTGACAACGGCGGCCTGGTTTTGGACGATGTCACCTGCAACCTGGGACTCAGGGCGGGCAAAGGATCCGCCTATGAAGGCGGCGTGCGCGTCCCTCTCCTGATCGATTGGCCCGGAAATACCAAACCTGGCTCTACTTGCAATACCCCGGTCATTTCTCCCGACCTTTACGCGACTATTTTGGCAATCGCCGGCGTTAAGCCCGCAGCCAACCAGATTGTGGACGGTGAAAGCCTGATCCCCTTACTCCGGAAATCCGGCACCCTCAAACGCGATTCCATTTTTTGGCATTATCCGCACTATCATCCCGGCGGTGCCACACCCTACAGCGCGATTCGCCAGGGCGATTGGAAATTGATCGAGTTCTACGAAGATCACCACGTGGAGCTCTACAATTTGGCGGACGATTTGCAGGAGCGAAATGACCTCTCGAAGCTGAAGCGCCGGAAAACGGACGTGCTCCGAACCAAACTTCAGAGCTGGCGCGTCGAAATCGGCGCCCAGTCCCCAACCCTCAATCCCGCGTTTGATCCTTTTGGCGATTCCCCTGCCCGCCGCTAACGGAGCGGGGCAGCCATCCGATTCGAATCGCAAACCCTTCTGCCGCGTCTAATTGTTGTGCCGCTTGCGCATACCAGCAACATCGTGTCTTTTTTCCGGACCAGCGAATCGCCCATGTCGGTCAAAGTCGTGCAGAGCGACGAACAATCCGTTCTTCCTCAGAGCGATCAGCCCCCAACCCTCGGATGTTCTGCTAACGCTCAGTCTAAATATTGCAGGTCGCTCCGCAGACATTATTGGGCGTTGCAGTCGAGCCTACGCTGTCTCAAGTTATCTTCGAACTTGACCTCGTTACTGATGACCAGACGACCCACCGTCGCCGCGGCCTTGGGCCTGGCCATTTTCGGCAGCCCTTTTCTCCTCCGAGGCGCCGAATCTCCCGGCAGTCAGGTTGATTTCGTTCATTCCGTCCAACCCTTGCTTCGAGAGGCCTGTTATTCGTGCCACGGCGCCCAAAAAAGCAAAGGTGGGTTGCGCCTGGATATCAAGGCTCGAGCGCTCAAGGGCGGCGAAAATGGTGCGGTTATCTTGCCGGGGAATGCCGCCAAAAGTCCCCTCCTTTCACGGCTGACGAGTAGCGATCCAGAAGAACGCATGCCGCAAAAGGCCGACCCGCTCTCGCCTCAGCAGATCAAGCTGATCCAGGATTGGATCAACCAGGGCGCGAAATGGCCTGAAACAGTTTCGGGAGGAGATCCCGCGCGTCATTGGGCATTTCAACCCATTAAACCAGTGCGGCCACCCGATGTCCGGCACACAAAATGGGTTCGGAATCCCATCGATCGTTTCATCCTTTCGCGCTTGGAACAGAAAAACATTATGCCTAACGGCCCGGCTCAGCGGCGCCAACTCATCCGACGTGTCACGCTGGATTTGCTCGGCCTGCCGCCCGAACCCCAGGAGGTCGAGGCCTTCCTGGCTGACCGCTCCGCCAACGCCTATGAGAAGCTCGTCGATCGGCTGCTGGCCAACCCCCACTATGGCGAACGCTGGGCTCGACATTGGCTAGATGCCGCGCGGTTCGCCGAAAGCGATGGATTCGAGCAGGACACCGACCGCCCCAACGCCTTTTGGTACCGGGATTTTACCATCAAGGCGCTAAATGACGACATGCCCTACGATCAATTCGTCCGCTGGCAGATCGCTGGCGATGAATTTGCCCCGGATAATCCCTGGGCTATGGCCGCCACAGGATTTATCGGCGCAGAACAATTCCCCACCCAACTTACCGAAGCCGAATTCGAACCAGCGCGCTACGATGAACTCGACAACATGACCAGTACCGTCGGAACCGCCATGCTGGGGCTCACCGTCGGCTGCGCTCGCTGCCATGATCACAAGTACGATCCCATTTCAACTGAAGAGTACTATCGGCTGGTCTCCATCTTCGCGACCACCATCCGCAGCGACGTGGATTTGGAGTTCAACCACACCCAATTCCTTCGGGCCAAGGCAGATTTCGAGGCCGCACACCAACCCCTGACCAATGCCCTCGACGAATTCGAGCGCAAGCAACTGCCCGAAAATCTCGCCCAATGGGCCCGCACCCGCTCAGCGCAGGACTTGCCTACCGTCGATTGGATCCTGCTGCAACCCGAGGTAACTAAATCTCAAGGAGGCGCCACTTTCTCTCCGCAACCCGACGGCTCGTTTCTCGTCGGCGGACCCAATCCCGAATTTGATACCTTCACCTTCGTAGTACCTACCAGGCTCACCAACATCACCGCCATCCGCGTCGAGGCCCTGGCGGATCATTCACTGGCGAAGGCGGGCCCGGGAAGGGTCCCCAACGGAAATTTCGATCTCACCGACCTCCGCGTAACTGCACGACCCATCTCACCGGCGGCCGACGCCTCAAACCGCGATGACACCAATCAAACCGTCTTCGTAAAGCTCGCCAACCCCAGGTCGACATTTAACCAAAGCTCAAATCTGTCCGTGGCGCTCGTGATCGATGAGGACAAAAAGAGCGGTTGGGCGGTTGATCCGCAGTTCGGAACGAATCATGCCGCTGCCTTCGAATTCGCCACACCGGTCGGTTTTGTCGACGGCACGGAATTGACGATAACCCTGGACTTCCAGGGCAATAATCAACACGCCATTGGCCGGCCCCGCCTTTCCGTCGCCACTCTGCCTTCGCCACGATCCCTAACCAACGAACCTAGTCCCGAGGCTCTCGTCGCCGCGTTCCACTCGCTCGGCGGATCCGGTGACCTTGCGAAACTTTCGAACCCGGAGCGAGCCGCTCTGACGACGTGGTACCGCGCCCGGGACCCGGAATGGCGCAAACTCAACGACGCAATCCAGACACACCTCCAAAAAGCTCCCAAACCCAACCGGAAACGCGTCATGGTCACCAGCGAGGGGCTCCCTCCCCTGCCCCATTTCGCCGACGGCCGTGGTTTTCCTCATTTCTATCCCAAGACCTATTTCCTCAAACGCGGTGATGCCAACAAAAAGGGCGAAGTTGCCACTCCCGGTTTTCTCAAAATCCTCGAGCGATCCCCGGACGCCGAACGGCACTGGCAGGAACCGAAGCCGTCCGAGGCGCGAACTTCCTATCGTCGTCGGGCCCTCGCCAACTGGCTGACAGATCCCAAATCCGGCGCCGGTCAATTGCTCGCTCGCGTCATCGTCAATCGATTGTGGCATCATCACTTCGGACGCGGGATAGTCGCCACACCCAACGACTTCGGACTCCAGGGAGAGCGTCCGACCAATCCCGAATTACTGGATTGGCTGGCCAACGATTTGATCCAGAACGGCTGGCAGCTCAAGCGCATCCATAAATTGATCCTGCTGAGCGCGACTTACCAGGAAGCCGATTCCAGCGATGAATCCCGGTCTGGCCTCGATCGGGAAAATCGCCTCCTTTGGCACTGGCCGCGGCGCCGGCTCGAGGCGGAGGCCATTCGCGACTCAATGCTCGCGGTCAGTGGTGAATTGGATCCAACCATGTACGGTCCCGGATCACTTCAGCCCGGCATGCGCCGGCGCAGCGTCTACTTCTTCATCAAACGAAGTCAGCTCATCCCAACCCTCATGCTGTTTGATTTTCCCGAGCCCAATGCCAGCGTCGGCGGAAGGGTGAGCACCACGATCGCGCCCCAGGCTTTGTCTGCCATGAACAGCCCACAGGTGCGTGAGTACGCCCGCGCCTTCGCGAATCGTCTCGAACCGATTCGCGCCGTGAGTGGTCCCCGCGCAATCTCCCAGGCGTACGAACTTGCGCTCGGGCGGAATCCGACCCGCGTCGAATTGTCTCAGGCCGGCGATTTTATTGCCCGACAGGCGTCCACCTACCGCGCCAATAATCAACCACACGACCAACAGCTCGCGCTCGCGGACTTCTGCCAGGTGTTGCTCGGTTTAAACGAATTCCTTTATTTAGAATAGCCTATGCACCCTCGCCCTCCCCATTTTCCCCCGATACTTGGCCCCTGCTCCCGGCGCGAAGCGATCACACGCGCAGGTGCGGGCTTCGGTCTATTGGCCCTGGCAAGTCTCCTTCGACAGGAAGGTCTCCTGCTCGGTTCAGCCGCAGCCGCTGAACTTAACTCGATAAACCCCCTCGCCCCTCGCGCTCCTCATTTTGCCGCCAAAGCAAAGGCTGTCATTTGGCTCTTCATCAACGGCGGCCCCAGCCAGGTCGACACTTGGGATTACAAACCGGAGCTCGAAAAGAAAGATGGCGTCAAACTCGACAATTTCGACAAGTTCACCGGCTTTTTCGCCAACGAGGTCGGGCCCCTCATGAAATCCCCGTTCCAATTCCGCCAACACGGTCAGAGCGGAACGTGGGTTTCGGAAATCTTCCCTCATCTCTCGCGTCACGTCGACAAAATGGCGTTTATCCACTCCCTCTTCAGCGAATCGAACAATCACAGCCCGGCGTTGTTCATGATGAATACGGGGATGCCTCGCATGGGCTTCCCTTGCGTCGGCTCCTGGGTCACCTATGGACTTGGGACGGAAAACCAGAATCTTCCCGCCTTTTGCGTCATGTCGGACCCGCGCGGACGCGGGTTGCCCAAAGGTAGCGCCCAAAATTGGGGCTCCGGCTTCCTCCCGGGTGTCTATCAGGGCACCTACCTCCGGCCCCAGGGCGACGCAATCGACAACCTCAAACGACCCGCTGAGATGAATGACGATCAGCAACAGGCTCAGCTCGCACTCCTGAAAACTTTGAATCAGGAACACCTTAAACAAAACGGCGATGATGACCTCGCCGCAAGAATTCAAAGCTTCGAACTCGCCTATCGCATGCAACTTCAGGCTCCCGACGCCCTCGACCTGTCCAAAGAGCCGCCCGGAATCCGGGAGCTTTATGGTCTTGATAATCCCACTTGCGCCCACTTCGCCGTGCAGTGCCTCATGGCTCGCCGACTCGTCGAACGCGGTGTTCGCTTCGTCCAGATCTACAGTGGCGGCATGGAAAATCAGCTAAGCTGGGATGGCCACAAGGATATTTTCGGCAATCATAAAGGCTTCGCCGGAGAGACAGATCAACCAATCGCCGGGCTCCTCGAGGACCTCGCTCAGCGAGGTTTGCTCGACCAAACGCTGATCATCTGGGGCGGCGAGTTCGGCCGGCTTCCCATTTCCCAGCCGGGCGACAAACCGGGTCGCGACCACAACCCGCACACGAACACCGTGTGGTTGGCCGGGGGCGGCGTCAAAGCCGGAACCCACTACGGCGCCAGCGACGAAATTGGTCACCGCGCTGCCGTTGATCGCGTTAGCATAAACGATTTCCACGCCACCCTCCTTCATCTGATTGGCTTCGACCATGAACGCCTCACGTATCGCCACAACGGGCGTGATTACCGCCTAACCGATGTTGCCGGTCAGGTGGTTAAGCCGATCCTCGCTTGAACTCTCCGAAAATCGCCGCCGTAGATAACCCGAACCCGGGCCCTTTAGCTCCCTTGCGGAGGACGGTGTTTACCCTGCTGCTCACCTGTACCTTCGTCGCTTTCAATTCCCCGGCTGGACAGGAAAGCGAACCGCTGCCCAAACACGTCGAATTCAATCGCGATATTCGACCGATCTTCTCCGACACGTGCTTCAAATGCCACGGACCCGACGAACGGCAGCGCAAAGCCAAGCTTCGGCTGGACCTCCGCGAAAATGCGCTAATGGAACATGATGGCAAACTCCCCATCGTTCCGGGCCACAGCGAACGTAGTGAGGCTTACCGCCGTATGACCACTTCGGACGAAGAGGATCGGATGCCGCCAGTGAAAAGCAACAAGGTGCTGACGAAGCGTCAAATCGAACTGGTCCGTCGTTGGATCGATCAGGGAGCCCAGTACCAACTACATTGGGCCTTTATCGCGCCCCGCCGGCCTGCTCTTCCCTCGATCCATCACCGGACTTGGCCGCGAAATGAAATCGATTATTTCGTCCTGAATCGGCTCGAAAAGGAAGGATTGAAGCCCTCGCCGGAGGCCGACCCGGCCACCCTGCTCCGCCGCGTGAGTTTCGACCTCACAGGCTTGCCACCCTCCTTGAAAGAGCTCGATGCCTTCCTGGCCGATCGCAGTCCGAACGCGTACGAACACGCCGTCGATCGGCTCCTCGCGTCCCCTCGCTACGGGGAAAAAATGGCAGCCTCGTGGCTGGACGGCGCCCGCTACGCCGACAGCAACGGTTACCAGGCCGATTTCGAACGCTCCATGTGGCGCTGGCGGGATTGGGTCATCAACAGATTCAACGATAACATGCCCTTCAACGAGTTCACCATTGAACAGCTCGCCGGTGATCTGCTGCCCAACCCCACCCGAGACCAGCGCATCGCAACGGGCTTCAACCGCAACCATCGCATCAACGCCGAAGGCGGCATCATCCCCGAAGAATGGCGCGTGGAGGCAAACGTCGACCGCGTCGAAACAACCAGCGGCGTGTGGCTCGGCTTGACCATGGGCTGTTGCCGCTGTCACGATCACAAGTTCGACCCGATCTCCCAAAAGGAATTTTACCGGTTCTATGCCTTCTTCAACAGCGTTAACGAAACCGGAGTCGGAAACGACTCCAGCCCAAACGCACCCCCTATCCTCAAACTCACCACCCCAGAGCAGGACCAAAAACTGGCCGAACTGCCAGTCGCCATCAAAGATCTCGAGGGCCAACTCGAAAACTCGGATGAGGGAATGGATACTGAACAAACTGCCTGGGAACGCACCGCCTTGACTGCCCCACCGTTCGATTGGTCTATCCTCGCTTTTGACCTCCTGAAAACCACCAACGGCTCCACTCTCACTGCTCAATCGGACGGCTCAGTTCTCGTCACCGGGCCATTCCCTGATAAAGAGCAATACGTCGTCTCGACTGTAACTAATCTGAGCGCGATAACCGCATTCCGGTTGGAAGCCCTCACCGACTCACCGGAGGGAACCAACGGACCGGGCGCTTCCGCTAATAGCAATTTTCTCCTCACCGGTTTCAAGATTCTAACGGTCAAGCCCGATCAAACCAACGAGACCGCTGTCGAACTCAAGTCTGCGGTCGCCGATTTCGTCCAAAAGGACTACGACATCTCCAAAGTCATCAGCGGAAAGGACGCCGATGGCGGTTGGGCGATTTTTCCGGAGGTCGGCAAACCCCATTTCGCCATCTTCGAAACCAAGGCTCCATTCCAGGTTGAGGCTCCCAATCGGATCCGGTTCACGATGGATTTCCGTTCACGTTTTCCACAACACCAATTCCTTCGTTTTCGACTTTCTGCCACAACCGCACCTCATGCGTCTGGCAGCCTCAGCTTCCCCGCCGAGGTGCGAAACAGCCTGGCCCTCGCCCCCGAATCACGAGATAGCAAACAATTAAAACAAATCCGCGATTACTTCCGCGCCAACGTCTCGGAGCACGGCGTCGATCTTCACCATCGCCTCGATGAACGCCGAAAGGCTCTCGCAGACCTGGATGCTTCTATCCCAACTACCATGGTGATGGAAGATCTTGCCAAACCCCGTGAAACGTTCGTTTTGCTGCGCGGGCAGTACGATCATCCAGGCGAAAAGGTGCCACCGGGTGTGCCGGCGGTGCTGCCACCTCTGCCGCCGGACGCTTCGACTAACCGACTGACCTTGGCAAAATGGATCGTCTCGCCCACCAACCCCCTCACTGCCCGCGTCGCTGTGAATCGCTACTGGGAAAAAATGTTCGGAACCGGCCTCGTCAAAAGCAGCGAAAATCTGGGGTCCCAGGGCGACTGGCCCAGCCATCCGGAGTTGTTGGATTGGCTCGCGTTCGAATTCATGCACCCCAGCAACACAAATACCCGCCCCTGGGACATGAAAGCCATCCAACGGCTGATTGTCATGAGCGCCACTTACCGGCAGTCTTCCACAATCACACCCGCCCTCCTGGAACGGGATCCCGAAAATCGACTGCTGGCGAGGGGGCCGCGCTTCCGGCTTGCGGCGGAAACTATTCGCGACAATGCCCTGGCCATCTCCGGGTTGCTGGTGGATCGCGTCGGCGGCCCTCCAACTCGACCATACCAACCCGAAGGCATTTGGGACGAAATCAACTTCTACGGCAACCTCCATAACTACAAAAGCGACACCAACGGCAATGAATTCCGCCGGAGCGTCTACACGATCTGGAAACGAACCACGCCACCCCCTGATATGACGCTTTTTGATATGCCTAACCGCGAGGTGTGCACTCTCAAACGATCTCGCACCGATACTCCCCTCCAAGCGCTGGCCCTCATGAACGATGCCACATACCTCGAGTCCGCCCGCGTCCTCGCCCAACGAATGTTGACCGAAGCCGGTCCCCGACCCGAAGACCGTTTGGCATTCGGTTTTCGCGTTGCGCTCGCCCGCCCTCCCAACCGCAAGGAACTGAGGATTCTCAAGACCGGATTGGACCGGCGTCTGACTCACTACCGCGCTTCCCCGGAAGCGGCTCAACGCCTGCTGCAGATCGGGGACACCAAACCGGACGATAAACTGCCCGCTGCCGAACTTGCCGCCTACACCCTGGCTGCCAGCACCATTTTGAACCTCGACGAAACGCTCACCAAGGAATGATCATGGTTCCCAACTGCAATCAGAAATTCTTTTACGGCCTGGACGCCACCACTCAACTCCAACTCACCCGTCGAACTTTCCTCAGCCGCACCGCCGGCGGTATCGGACTCGCCGCCCTGGCCTCGCTGATTAATGAGCAGACCTCCAGCGCTTTTTCCGCGAGTTCACCCACCCTCTCTGCGATTGGCCTCCCAGGTTTGCCCCATTTCGCACCCAAAGCAAAACGCATCATCTACCTCTTTCAATCGGGCGCACCCTCCCAAATGGAGTTGTTCGATTACAAACCTCGGCTGAGCGAATTTCGCGGACAGGACCTGCCGGAGTCGATCCGCATGGGTCAACGCCTCACCACCATGACCTCCGGCCAAAAAACCTTCCCGGTCGCGCCCGCACTCGTCAAATTTGCTCAACATGGTCAAAGCGGCGCCTGGTTGAGCGAACTATTGCCTCATACCGCCTCCATGGTCGATGACCTTTGCTTCATCAAATCCATGTACACCGAGGCCATCAACCACGATCCGGCCATCACCTTTTTCCAGACCGGTTCCCAAATCGCCGGACGGCCCAGTCTCGGCTCCTGGGTGGCCTATGGCTTGGGCAGCGAAAATCGAGACCTCCCCTCGTTCGTCGTTCTAACGTCGCGCGGGACCGGACGACCCGACGATCAGCCGCTCTACGACCGGCTGTGGGGCAGCGGTTTCCTGCCTTCCAAACATCAGGGCGTCAAGTTCCGCAATACCGGTGACCCCGTGATCCACCTTTCCGACCCGCCTGGGATCGACGCCACGACGCGCCGCGAAATGCTCGACGACCTCGGAAAGCTGAACCGCGTCAAACACGAGACCGCGGGAGATCCGGAGATCACCACTCGAATCGCCCAGTACGAGCTGGCTTTCCGGATGCAGACCAGCGTTCCGGAACTGACTGACATTTCGAAGGAACCTGCTTCGGTCATTGAGGCCTACGGTCCCGACGTCAAGAAACCGGGCACGTATGCCGCCAATTGCCTCCTCGCCCGACGCCTGTGCGAACGCAATGTCCGATTCATCCAACTCTACCACATGGGATGGGATCATCACGGCGGCCTCCCCAAAGCCATCCGAGGTCAATGCTCCGATACCGACCAACCGACCGCTGCCTTGCTCAAAGACTTGAAACAACGTGGTTTGCTAGCGGATACCCTGGTGGTTTGGGGCGGGGAATTCGGGCGGACTGTTTATTCACAGGGCAGTCTCAGCGACACCGATTACGGCCGCGACCATCACCCTCGTTGCTTCACCATCTGGCTCGCCGGTGCCGGCGTCAAACCGGGCATGACCCTCGGCCAAACCGACGATTACTGCTACAACATCGTCAAGGATCCCGTCCACGTCCATGACCTCCAGGCCACAATCCTTTACCTCTTGGGCGTGGATCACACTCGCCTGACTTACCGCTATCAAGGACGCGACTTTCGTTTGACCGACGTCTCGGGTGATGTCGTAAAAGCAGTACTGACTTGACGGAATGCGCGGAAATCGCCCGCCCCTCCGCGCTTCAAGTCAATAAACCCGAAATCACGTTACCATGTACGTCGGTCAATCGCCGATCGATGCCATTATGTCGAAAGGTCAGTTTCGTGTGCTCAATGCCCAACAGTCGCAGGACCGTCGCGTGGACATCGTAGACCGTCGTCGGATTCTCACGGTCGAGCGGCTTGTAACCCCATTGGTCACTTTCCCCACAAACAATTCCCGGCCGCACTCCACCGCCGCATAGCCAGTTAGTAAACACGTAGGGATTGTGATCCCGCCCTTGACCGCCCTGCGAGGAAGGCATTCGCCCGAACTCCGTCGTCCAAAGCACGATCGTATCTTCCAGCAATCCACGCTGCTTGAGATCCTGGATCAGTGCCGAAGCCCCACGCGCGAATCCCATCGCCAGCGGACCGTGATCCCGTCGAACATCTTCGTGCGAATCCCAGTTGCGCCTCGGAAAACTATTGTCGTTTCCGCTCCAAATCTGCACGAACCGAACACCGCGCTCGACCAAACGCCGCGCTACCAGGCATTTCCGGCCAAAATAAACTATCTCCTCCTCTGCATTAATCTCTTTGGGCCAGGTTTTTGGACTGCGATTAACTCCGTAAAGCTTTAGTATCGATTCCGGTTCCTTGGACAGATCAAGCACTTCCGGTGCGGACAATTGCATCCGCGCCGCCAGCTCGTAACTGCGAATCCGCGCCTCGAGCCGGGCGTCGCCTTCCCGAGTCTTCGCGTGCTCGGCGTTTAATTGCGCCAGCAGCGCCTGCGCTCCTGCCTCGCTCTCCGGAGTTATGAACTTCCCTCCCTTTCCCGGAAAGAGGTCCGCGATCGGATTCTCCCTTCCAGGGTACATGATCGTCCCGGCGTGTTGTCCCGGCAGAAATGCCGAATCCCAGTTCTTCGGCCCGTTGGACGCGAACCCGCGATGGTCCGGTAACACCACAAAGGTCGGCAGATTCTCGTTCATGCTCCCGAGACCGTAACTCACCCAACAACCCATTCCGGGAAAACCAGGCAGTTGAAACCCCGTTGCCTGAAGATACGTCGCCTGGCTATGGACGCCCGTCTTGCCCACCAGATTGTGCACGAACGCAATCTCGTCGACCACTGATCCCAGATCCGACACAACGTCAGAAAGCATCTTACCGCTTCGACCATAGGGTTTAAACGGCCAAACCGGCGCCTTCCAGGGACCAAGTCCATCCTGAAACGCTTCCACGTGCTCGCCAAAATCGCTCGCCTTCCCATCCTTTTTGACCAACTCCGGCTTGAAATCGAACAGGTCAATATGGCTTGCCGCGCCAGCCATGAATAACTGGATCACTCGCTTGGCTCGCGGCGGATACACCAGGGCGCCCTTCGGCGTAGTTCTCGCGACGTCCGCATCCGCCGCCAGCAGCCCATTGCTCCCCAGCAAACTCGCCAGCGCAATCCCCCCCAACCCGCCGCCGGATTGCCACAGAAACTCACGGCGACTCACCTGTCGCCCGGCCCTCCCGGCTCGATGAAATGGTGAATCCTGGATCATGACCTAGTCCACAAATGCAAATTCGTTAAGGTTGAATATCACTCGGCAACAATTCTCGAAACCAAACTGCGCCGCGTACGCCGCCAACGATTCACTTTCTTTCACCGAAAGCGGCCGTCCCAGCGCCTCATAACAGGCTCGATTCACGCGGGCAACCGTGTCTCCCGGATACTGCGCCAGCTTTGCCGCAAAATCCTTCGAAGCCCTTAACACCAGTGAATTGTTCAGCAGCGCCAGAGCCTGCAGCGGCGACAGCGATTCGTTGCGCCTGCCAACTTGCATCGACGGATCAGCACAATCCAACACCGTCATGAAAGGTTGGGGTTGTGACCGAACGATTAATCGATAAATCGAACGTCGATTCGCCTTGGGATCGTCCGGATCGTGAAGTTGATACTCGTAGTGGGGTGAATGCTCGGGCTTTTCCACCACGAAATCCTGAAAACTAGGTCCGCCCATGGTCAAATCCAGCTTGCCCGACACCAATAGCAGCGTGTCACGCACCGCCTCCGCCTCCAGCTTATGGCGATTCATGCGCCACAAAAACCGGTTGTCGGAGTCCAGCTTCGCAAATGCCTCATTGTCTGCGCTGCACTGTCGATAGGCCGCGCTCGTAACGATCAAACGATGCAACGCCTTGAGTGACTGCCCCGAATCCCGAAACTCAACCGCCAGCCAGTCCAGCAATTCCGGATGACTCGGCAGAGCTCCCATGTGCCCGAAATCGTTCGGCGTTTCCACCAATCCACGCCCAAAGTGATAAAGCCACACCCGGTTCACGATCGAACGCCACGTCAACGGGTTACGCGCATCGGTAATCCAACGAGCAAGAGCAGCACGCCGTTCGCCTTCCAACTGACCAGCACCGCTTTCGAACCGCGACGGGAGTGCCTTCAGACAACTCAACGCGCCCGGACCCGTTTCCACCCCTGGCTTCTGCACATCACCTCTCTTCAATACTCGGATCACTCTCGGCGCCCCTCCATTCGCCCCCGTGCCAACGAACGATCCTGATCCACGATACACAGCCCCCACGTAGGCCACACTCTGCGCCGGCAGACGCTTCAACTCGCCCCGAATACCGCCTCCCTCTTGCTTCCATTCGGCCAGCACAGCCGCTTCCTCCGCCGTTGTCGCGGCAGCAATCAGGTTTTCCCGCCGGCGCCGGACTCCCGTCAATTCACCACTTTCCGAAGCCACAAGCCCGGGATACCAGCCATCCGTCAAATTCACCTTCTGCCACCGCGCAGGAGACTCGATCGAATCCAGCGCGATCACCGGCGCTCCACGTGCCACATTCGTTCCCGCAGCAGTCAGCACCTCAAGTTCCGCCAACGCAAAAATGAAATCGTCCTGACGCGGAGCCAATTTGGTCGCCGTGACTCGAACATAGCGACCTGAACGGCTCCCAGCCTCTACAGTGTAGGGCTTCAGCCCCGGATTGGGCACGTCTACTCCCGTGTCATCCACCAGCAGCATCACTCCTTTGTCGAACTCGGCGTCGTCGCACAACCCTACCTTGAACCGCACCGGAAAACCGAACCCGTCGCCAATATGATTGAAATCGTCACTGCAGGCGTGGAGCACCACCTTGTCGATTGCAACTGGTGCCCCGAGATCGACCTGAACCCACTTGGTGGAAGCGGAGTTCTTCTCAATGGCGCTGTGATAGCCATACGCTTCGCTTGTCTTCGAAGTCTTCTCGAGGTTGGAAATCTGCTTTTCTAAATCCGCCAACGGTGCACCTGCCCGAACGCGAATCCTCTCGTTCATCGCGTCCTGGCGCGCCTCGATGTTCGCCAGACGTCCGTTCAGCGCGCGACGCTCCCGCGCCACCCCGGGATCCACGTCATACCTCTCATCTGCCCGATCCACGGCCGCGAAAACCGCCTGCAAGCTGTAATAATCCTCCTGCGGAATAGGGTCGAATTTGTGGTTGTGACATTGAGCGCACTGAACCGTCAGGCTGTTGAAGCTCTGGATGGTGTTGGCCACCATATCGTCTCGATCCAAATGTCGAGCTACCTTGCCATCAATTTTGGTCTCGGGCACCTCCGCATGGCCGATTAAATCCCAAGGCCCGGCTGCGATAAACCCCAGCGCTTCAAATCCGTCCCGCGTATCCGGAAACAAAACATCGCCCGCCAACTGTTCTTCTACAAAACGGGCATACGGCTTGTCTTCGTTAAAGCTGCGAATGACATAGTCACGGTAGGGCCAGGCGTTGGTTCGCGGCTGATCCTTGTCGTAACCATGCGTCTCTCCGTAATGCACCACGTCCAGCCAATGGCGCGCCCACCGCTCGCCATACCGGGCAGAATCCAACAGCCGATTTACCAGGTGCTCATAAGCTTGAGAATCCCTGTCGTTCACAAATTCCTCGATCTCCTCCGGCGTCGGAGGCAACCCAATCAGATCAAAATAAAGTCGACGGATGAGTGTTCGCCGATCCGCTTCTGCCGAGGGCCGCATTCCCTTCTCGGCAAGCTTGGCCAGGATGAATGCGTCGATTGGATTCCGAATTACGTCACCTTCGCCAGGCAGTTTTGGAACCGCTGGCCGCTGCAACGGCTTCCAGGACCACCAATCCTCCTTATCCGTCGTACCCTTCGCCTCATTAACCGCCCCTCCAACTTTCCAAATCGCCCCTTGATCAATCCATGCCCTCAATTTGCCAATCTGCTCCGGTGTCAGCGGCGTGCCCTTCCCGGGAGGTGGCATTTCCATATCCGGCACCAACTGGGCGACATAATGAACCAGCGGACTGCGGGCACTGTCGCCCGCAATCACATCCACCCCATTGTCCCCTCCCTGTAACAGCCGTTCCCGAGAATCGAGCCGAAATCCATTCTTCGACTTTTCCGGCCCGTGACAGCCAAAACAAGAGGATTTCAGCAGCGGTCCTATCTCTCGTTCAAAATCGACCTGGCCGCCTGCCGCCGGTGGCAGCCGGGATGGATCGAGTTCTGCCCCTCTCACAACCACGGCTGACCAGCAAGTAGCCACCGACAAGGCAATGCTGAATCCGATGGGTCGCCACGAGGTCACTCGCATTCCAGCATATCACCCGGCCTTCAAAGTGAAAAGCGCTGAACCTTCAAGGCAACTTTTCGCTGCCCGGCTTGAGGTCGCCTCTCCGTCCAAACCTCGCCGGGCAACTGACTCGCCGCCTCGAAGGCTGAATTCTGTCTGGCGGTGCCGCAACGCTTTCGAATATTCTCTCCGAAAGACGCACCACTCTCGTGACCAGTTATCTTTAACCATGCCAAACCCCTGGACCGGAAAAGGCAACCCCTACAAACGTAAAGAAGTCGTCGACCGCCTTCGCGCAACGATGAAACGCGGTCAGGCCATCGTCGCCGCCGGCGCCGGAACCGGTATCAGCGCGAAATTCATCGAGAAAGGTGGCGCCGACCTGATCATCATTTACAACTCCGGCCGATTCCGAATGATGGGCCACGGTTCCACCTGCGGGCTCATGGCCTATGGCGACGCAAACGCCATCGCCATGGAAATCGGTGAATACGAGGTTCTGCCCGTCGTCGAAGAGGTGCCAGTGATTTGTGGCGTGCACGCGACCGACCCTCGGCGCCGCATGTGGCATTGGCTCGGACAGGTCAAGGACATGGGATTTTCCGGCGTAAATAATTTCCCTACCCACACCATCGTCGACGGCCACTTCCGAGAGGTCCTCGAAGAAACCGGCATGAGCGTCCAAAAGGAGTTCGAAATGGTGGCTCTCGCCCGGCGTATGGACCTCTTCTCTATCGTCTACGTGGCGACACCCGAGGAAGCCGTTCAAATGGCCAAGGCCGGCGCCGACGCAATCATCGCCCACGTCGGCACAACCGTCGGCGGCAATATCGGCGTGAAAAAGGCCGTCGTGAGCTGGGAGTTCGCACTGAAACGCACCCAGGAGATCATCGTCGCCGCCAGCCGGATCCGGAAGGACATCTTTTTCCTCTGCCATGGCGGGCCGATTAACACGCCTTCCGACGCCCAGCGAGTCCTTCAAAATACCAATGCCGTCGGTTTTGTCGGCGCCAGTTCTCTGGAGCGTATGGGTGTCGAGGATTCTCTGACCAATCTCACCCGCGATTTCAAACGGCTCCGATTGCCTTCCGCAAAACCGCGGCTCGTTTCTCCGCGCATCGCCGCATCCTCGCGCTCCCGCCGATGAGCTTCGATCAACGCCGCTTCGTCACCGCTGCCGAGAAGGTGGATTTCGTCTCTCCCTGGACTTTGGAGGAGTGGTTCTGCCGCGCCGATGTCGTGCCGAATCAGGAGTTGCTGATGGTTCGCGCCAATATGGAGCCCGGTCGATCCCATCCGTTTCACACCCATCCCACTCGCGAGGAAATAATCTATATCCTTTCCGGACGCGCCGAACAGTGGGTCGAAAAGCAGCATTGCATCCTTGGACCGGGTGAAATGGCGCTCATCCGGAAAGGCGAGGTCCACGGGCTCTATAACCCCTTCCGTGAGCGCGTCGTTTTTCTGGCCATCCTGTCACCTGCCAGTGCAGCCGAACCTGCCATCGTCGACGTCTCAAAACAGGAACCGTGGGCCTCCATTCGCCGAGGCTTTCCCCCGTGCACCTGATCCTTTCCGCTTCTCTCAAACTGATCCCATCAACCGAACCTGGAGTCCGCATGCTCAACCCCCGAAAAAGCCCCCAATCCGTAACGTTTCTTCTGACACTTGCGATGCTGCTGGCTTGGACCGTAAACGCCGAACCGCTCCGCGTATTCATTCGTGCCGGTGCAAAAACCCACGGACCGAATCAGCATGATCACCCAAGATTTCTCGAAGATTGGAAGAAATTGCTCAACGAACGCGGCTTGAAGGCGGATGGAGCCCTCGAATTCCCAACTGCCGTGCAGCTCGAAAATACCGACGTCCTCGTGATCTACGCTCAGGACGGCATGAACATTGTCGGCGAACAGCGGAACTATTTCGAAAAATTTCTTCAACGCGGAGGCGGCCTCGTGGTCATTCACGACGGCGTCGTCAGCGCCGACCAACACGAATGGGCCAAGCGCGTTCAGGGTGGCGCCTGGCGT
>Ga0206954_1048_pt1 | contig 35334 bp, 9 predicted proteins | sample Alteio_BWOrgHeat_37_FD_153250 | JGI IMG/M metagenome (GOLD analysis project Ga0206954, IMG submission 153250) | Enriched cells from forest soil in Barre Woods Harvard Forest LTER site, Petersham, Massachusetts, United States -... | ecosystem: Environmental > Terrestrial > Soil > Temperate forest > O...
TGATCATTGTAGTATTCATCTATTACAACAGGCGCATAAAAATGATCAAGGACGAGCTAAAACAGATTTCATGGGTGAGTGGCGGGCAGCAATAATAGTTTGAAGGAAGTAGGCCGAACGCCAAAAATAAAGTACCGAACAACTAATGAACCAATAAACAATATTGATATGGAAATTTTCTACAACCTCCGCACATTTTTTTCATTACAAAAAAAAGCAGCGCGCCTGGCGCCTTGTTTGGCCTTACTGGCTGTTGTGGCCTGGCCTGCTTCCAAATTACTTGCGCAGGCGCCGGCTATCAGTTATAGTACGCCGCAAACTTACGTAGCCGGTACGGCAATTACACCCTTGTCGCCGGTAAACAGCGGCGGTGCGGTAGCTGCATTCGGGTTTAACACCACGCCAACGGTCATCAGCACCGGCGTCAGCGACCCGGTATGCATGGCCATGGATAAGTCGGGTAATATGTATATCGGCGAAGGCTCATCGGGCAAGGTTTCGTTGCTGCCGGCGGGTGCAAGCACGGCCACTGTTTTGGCAACGGGTTTTGGGGTTATCTTAGGGATAGCCGTTGATGCCTCACACAACGTATACCTGGCGGATGGGGCGCATGTATGGAAAATACCTGCAGGCGGCGGTACCGCGGTTATACTTGGCAGCTTTGTTAATCCGGTCGCCGTTGCGGTCGGCCCCGACGGGTATATTTATGTCTCCGACAAAGATCCCAGCGTTGGCAGCGTGTATAAAATGACGGCAGACGGAACCCCGGACGGAGTAGTCCCTAATGATCAGTTGGCCAGTTACTATTCAACCATTGATTCCAATGGTAACGTGTTTGATCTCGCCAGCTTTTTTTGGTGCGTGACAAAGCCCGACCAGTCAATAACAGACTTGCCGTTCCCGTTCTCACAACCCATTGGCACGGGATTTTTAGCTGCCGATGCTTCGGGAAATGTTTACCTGTCAAATCAACAAACAATATATTGTTATTCGGCAAGCGCCGGGCTTGTTAAAATCAAGCAAACTTTCACCAATGGCCTGATGACCGATGCCAATTTCAATTTATACTATTCTGATGGTTCCAACATCAATAAGATCAGCCCCAACGGCGGCTATTTCGTAAGCCCCGAATTGCCGGAGGGGCTCACATTGGACGCCAACAGCGGCGTCATTAGCGGAACCCCCACCGTGGGCGCCGCAATTACCAGTAGCGCTGATTACACGGTTACAGGGTTTAACGGCTCGGGGATTGGTACGGCTACGGTACATATAACGGTCATCCCGGCTCCGCCGGTTGTCAGCTATAGCAGCCCGCAATCGTACCAGGTCGGCGCGGCCGTCAGCGCCCTGGCGCCGTCCTCGTCCAGGGTAGCCGCGTGGGGATATAGCAGCAGCGTGGTTAGTGCGGCTTCAGGCTTCAACCTGCTTTTAGATGTCGCCGTTGATGCCGCAGGCAATATGTACACGGTCGACGCGGGTAATGGCCAGGTAGTAAAAACGCCCTCGGGTGGAGGGACACCGGTTGTTATAGCTACCGGGTTTAGTGGCCCGAGGGGAATAGCCTGCGACGCTGCCGGAAATATATATGTTGCCGATAGCGGGAATAATTTGGTAAAGGAGATCCCTGCGGGCAGCAGCACGGCCAATGCCATCGGCTCAGGCTTCAGCGCCCCGGACGCAGTTGCGGTCGACGGCGCTGGAAACGTTTACGTGGCCGATAGCGGTTCCGGATCATTAAAAGAGATACAGGCGGGCAGCGGCACAACCGTTACTTTACAATCCGGGTTTGCCAATGCCGCCGGTGTTGCGGCCGACGCTGCCGGCAATATATATGTTGCCGATTCGGGCACCGGTATAATCACGGGCAATGGGGTACTGTATAAAATACCCTCCGGCGGCGGTACGATGGTTTCCATAGGTACCGGCCTTAGCCGGCCAAGCGGCGTTGTTGCCGATGCCGCCGGCAACCTGTATGTTTCCGATATAAAAAATAGCGCGGTAATAGTGATTGAACCGGATGGCACGCAGGTTACCATAGGCTCCGGTTTCGACCTTCCAAACGGGGTAGCCCTGGATGGCGCCGGAAACGTGTACATAGCCGACTCGGGCAATGGCGCGGTTAAGGAAGTGAAAATTACCGGCGGTTATTTCCTGTCGCCGTTTTTGCCGGCGGGTTTAGCCTTTAATAACAATACGGGTATCATCAGTGGTACGCCAACGGCAGCAAGCCCGACAGCCAACTATACGGTTACGGCCTGGAACTACGGGGGCAGCGCCGCGGCCACGGTAAATATAACAGTGGGCGCGCCCATCATCAGCTACGTCAGCCCGCAAGCGTACGCTACCGGCACAGCCATTACGCCATTGCTGCCCACCAGCACGGGCGGCGCGGTGGGGACGCCAGGTTTTAATACGACGGGTATCACCCTCGCCGGCGGCGCCAGCGATGCTGGCTGCATAACTATAGATAAAGCGGGGAATATTTATTTCGGCGAATTATCCGGCAAGGTGTCGGTGCTGGCTGCCGGCGGTAGTTCGCCTGCTGTTTTTGCCACAGGCTTTAATTTCCCCCAGGGAATAGCCGTCGATGCATCAGGGAATGTGCTTGTTGCAGACAGGACAGCGGTATGGAAGATACCGGCGGGGGGCGGAACGGCCACCAGGCTGGGCAGCTTTACGGCCCCCTGGAGCCTGGCGCTTGACGCCGCCGGCAATATATATGTCGCCGATGCCTTTTTGGGAATTTATAAAATGGCCGGAGACGGAACCGGGCAAATAAACCTGGACAGCACTGTGCCAAATTCGATAGCGGCAGACCAGAATGGGAACGTGTTTTTTAACGACGACTCCGGAGATCTGCTCGAAATACCGGCAGGCGGCACGAAAAAATTCGTGCCTGGTGTTTCCGGTGTGATCGCAGTAGCAACTGACGTGTCCGGAAATGTTTATGTGAAACAAAATTCATTTAACCATGATGTGTACCTGGTCCCTGCCGGTGGCGGCTCGCCGGTGCAGATAGGGCCGAATGGCGCCGCCAATAACATAAGCTGCTTAACGGCCGGCGCAGATTTTAATCTGTACGCCGTGCAAAACGGCAGCATCGTTAAAATGAACGCCACAGGCGGTTATTTCATCAGCCCTGAATTGCCGCCGGGCCTTACCATAAACCCAAACAGCGGCGCCATCAGCGGAACGCCGTCCGCCGGCTCGCCGGCTGCCAATTATACGGTTAAAGCCTTTAACGCCGCCGCAAGCGATACGGCCACGGTAAATATAACAACAGCCTCCCAGCCGGCGTTTAGCTATAGTACACCCCAAATTTATACCGCAGGCACGGCCATTACGCCATTATTGCCGGCAAGCACCGGCGGCGCCATAATTGCACCGGCCTTTAACGCTACGCCAACCACCCTCAGCACCGGCGTTAGCGACGCCACCGGCCTGGCGATTGATAAGAACGGGAATATTTATATCGGTGAATCATCCGGCAAGGTTTCGATGCTGGCGCCCGGCGCCAGCCTGGCTACCGTGTTTGCCACAGGTTTCGCCTCCGTGAAAAACATTGCTGTCGACGCTTCCGGCAATGTTTACGTTGCGGATGGGTCGACAGCGATATGGAAAATACCGCCTGGTGGCGGCACAGCCCAGGCAATAGGCAGCTTTTCCGCTGCGGCAGCTGTGGCGGTTGACGCCGCCGGCAATATTTATGTGGCTGATGCTTTTTTCTTTGCAATATATAAAATGGCCGCCGACGGAACTTCCCAAACAAAGATTTCCGCAGACCGGGCGAGCTGGATAGCGACCGACCATAACGGCAACCTGGTTGTTTCCACATTAAACGCGAGAGTTATGGAGATACCTGCAAGCGGCGCGGAAATAACCCTTCAAATTATAGATCCTACAACCCGGTCGACCGGGCCGATTGCAACTGATTTGTCCGGCAATGTTTATGTAGATGACAACAGGTCACCAAGGATTTTATACCTGTTGCCCGCCGGCGGGGGGGCGCCGATTGTAGTAGGCCCCGGGTTCGCCGGCAATATCACCGGCATAATAACCGACTCCAGTTTCAATTTATACGTGGCCTCGGGCGGTATCATCAGCAAGATCAACGCCACCAATGGTTATTTTATAAAGCCGGAGCTGCCGCAGGGACTAACTCTCGACCCAACCAGCGGCGCTATCAGCGGAACGCCTGCATTGTCTTCTCCGGCAACTGATTATACGGTGACGGCCTTTAATGCAGGGGGAAGCGGTACAGCTACGGTAAATATTAAGGTAAATCCTGCCTTATCCACCGATGCCACCTTATCCAACTTAACGCTGAATGCGGGCCTGCTTACGCCATCATTTACACCGGGCGTTACTGCCTATTTGCGCAACCTGGTAAACGGTGTGCAGGCAGTAACCATTGTACCCACTACCAACGATCCAAATGCTACCATCCTTATAAACGGAACAACCAGCCTGGCTTCGGGGGCAACCTCCAATCCATTGCCTGTTTCGGTAGGGACGAATACCATCACCATAAAAGTAACCGCCCAGGATGGCGTCACCACTGAAACCTATACGCTCACCCTGGTACGCGCCGGTGCCAGGAACGATTTGCTTACTTCGCTAAAACCAAGCCGGGGGGTATTGAACCCGGCATTTGCGGGCACTACAACCAATTATACCACGAGCGTAACCGGCGGTGTAACGTCGATGACGGTGACGCCGACTGCAGCTGACCCGAATGCCACGATCGTAGTAAACGGTACCGACGTGGTGCCTTCGGGCACCGCCTCCGACCCGATAACGCTGCTTCCGGGCCAAAATACCATCACCACGACGGTAACCGCCCAAAACGATACCGCCACGCGCACTTATACCATAACAGTGACCCGTGAAGTGTCGAAAAACGACCTGTTATCGGGGTTGAAACTGAGCGCAGGAGTAAAGAGTCCTGTATTTCAAAGCAATGTGCTCAACTATACAGCCAATGTGGTTAACGGGGTATCCACCATAACGGTGACAGCGACAGCATCCGACCCCGGTGCAACACTGCGGCTCGACGGCGGCCAGGCGCCGCTCAGCTCGGGGATCACCTCTATTCCAATCGCGTTAGCAGTAGGTCCCAATACCATAACCGTTAAGGTTATAGCACCGGACGGTTTCACTAATCAAACTTATACCGTTATCGTAACGCGCGCCGCCGCACCTGCCGCAGCGGTTGCATATCAGCCGGTCAGCGTAGGGGTTCAAAATTTTGAACCCCTACTATCTGATGATGGCATACTGGTACACCAGGCTATATCACCCAACGGCGACGGTATTAATGACTTTTTGCAGATCGATAATATCAGCCAGTATCCCGATAACAAACTATCCATCATGAACCGCAACGGGCAGCTGATCTACGAAGCCAAAGGGTATGATAACAGCTCAAAAATGTTCGACGGACATTCGAACAAGAACGGCCAGATGCAATTGCCGGGCACTTACTTCTTCCAATTGGATTATACCGTGAACGGCATCACAAAACATAAAACCGGGTTTTTGGTGCTGAAGTATTGATGGGGAGTCTGGAAAGTCTGAAAGTCCGAAAAGACCGAAAGTCAGTAAAGTCCGAAAGATGCTGCAAATAAGTGCAGGCAAATGAGTTTAGTTATAAAGAAGGGTAGAGATTAGTTAGATTTTTAACTGGTCTCTATCTTTTTGTAGACCTAAATTGAGCGGAATTTAGCACGGAGAACACAAAGAGAAAGACGCAGAGATCGCTGAGGTTTTAATAGATTGTCGATTTTCGCTCAGTGTTCTTTGCGCCTTCTTAGCGTTCTCTGTGGTTAAATTACCGAAGCACCAAGGCGTCGTCTTTCGGACTTTTCCGACTTTACTGACTTTTCCGACTAATCAACGTCAACAAATATTTAAAATAGGATCAGATTTATTATATTCGAAAAAATATATATAATAAACCGGATCAATGCTTTTTAAATATTAAAACAATAAACCGATGGCCGCGCTTAAAGCCTTTATTGTTGACGATGAATTTCAGAGCAGAAATTTTCTCGGCAATTTGCTTGCTCAGCATTTCCCCGACATTGAGTTGACCGGCCAGGCAGCTACCGTGAAGGATGGCCTTTCGGGAATAAAAAAATATAACCCCGACATCGTTTTCCTGGATATTCAAATGAATGGAGAATCAGGTTTCGACCTTTTGAACAGTCTTCCTGCCATAAAATTTGCCCTTGTCGTTACTTCTGCTTTTGATCGTTTCGCACTAAAGGCTTTTCGTTTTAACGCCATTGATTACTTACTCAAACCGATAGTGATTGATGAGTTGACAGAAGCTGTAATTAAAATAAAACAAAAATCGCTGCGGATGCAAATGGTTTCGAAAGGGCAAGTGGAACAGTTATACCAGGATATGCAGAATCCCCAAAAACCGCACGACAAAATTGCGATCCCCACGCAGGATGGTTTCATTATTATTCCGGTTGACGAAATTATTTACTGCCGCGCCGACAGCAATTACACCGAATTTCACCTCGGCAATAAAAAAAGTATGCTGTCGAGCTACACCTTAAAACAATATGACGAGATATTAACTGCACAGGCTTTTTTCCGTGCAAATCGGTCGTACCTGGTTAATTTGGCGCATGTTAAAATGTACAAGCGCGGTGATGGCGGCATGATTCAAATGAGCAACGGGCACGAAATTGAGCTGTCGCGCACCCATAAAGATGAATTTTTGCACCGGTTAAATATAAGGGCATGAAAGCCCGCCTACTGCATATTGCCGCCGCTTGCTTATCTATCGTAGTATTTTCAATTCCGTTCAGCAGTGTTTATGGGCAACCAGCCGGGGCAAAACTTTACAATGTAGCGGATGGACTGCCTGTGACGGTGGCGCATGCCTGGTACCAGGATAAGTATGGGTATTTATGGATAGGAACACCGGGCGGCCTTAGCCGCTACGATGGCAGGCAATTTGTAAACTATGGTGTTGCGGACGGTTTGCGATCGATCATCACAGGCACTGCATTCCAGGATAGTCGCCAGCGGCTTTGGCTGGCCACCAAAGCCGGCATGGCCCAGTTTAAAAGCAACCATTTTATCACCTATCCCACCAGCGATAAAATGATCAACACCTATGTGTTTAATTTTTTTGAAACCAGGGATAAAAAAGTATGGGCGCTTACGGGCAGCGGCGTTTACGAGTTTACGGGCACGCTTTGGAAAAAAATTAAGCTTTACCCTGGCTTGGAAAACCAGTCGTGCAGGGGTGTTATTGAAAGAAACGGGGAGTTGTTTGTTAATTATACCTACGAAATTGTTTGCAGGAACAGGCAGGGCAAATGGCTAACGATAGCCCCCCGCTCGTTTTACAATGTAATGTCGGTACAGGACGATAAACTTTGGGTAAGCACCACTTCAAATATTTATCAGGTCAGTAACCACCGCCTTGTGCCTTTATATCAAAAGGGGCTGGGCCACAACGGCTTTTTTTCTTACCTCATCGATTCGAAAAAGCGGATGTGGATCGCCCGCGGAAAAGTATTGAAAACGTCGCCCCAAGGCGATTGGCGTCATTTTACCGACTCGCTAAAACAGCCCGGGGATTGTCTTTGCATCAACGAGGATGCCAGCCACAATATTTGGATCGGAACAACCAATGGCCTGCTAAAATTAAAGGATATCGCTTTTGACGTTATGGATAAAAATAATGGCGCTCCGCTGACCGGTGTCTCCAATATTATTCCATTTCCTGACAACAAACTACTGCTTTCAGCAGGCACGAAAACCGGCTTGTTAAGCTACGCGGATAATAACGGTAAATACACAGCCCCGTATAAATTGCCTGTCGATAAAAATTATAATAAAGATATAATAGACGCATATTCTTTTGATGAGCATAACTCGCTTTGGATGACAACCCGTTTCAGAAAGCTTTTACGTTTTGATGGTAAAAGGATCAAAGATTTTTCGGGCGCCTTGCATCTTAAAACAACAGAGTATATCTATGCTTTGGATTATTCAAAACAAAGAAAGCAATTATTTATTTGTGCCGATTCCACTTTACTATATGGTACTTCGTCAAAGCTTCAGCCCTTTATTCCTGTTAACACAAAGGTTCCGATAATTAAGCCTACCCGTGTAACAGAGATCAAAAACGGTTTGTTGTTATTATATGTGGACGGGCAGGGTGTATATGCAATAGATAAAGCAAATAACCTTATTTCGCTTATTAAGGAAACCGGTATAGATGGGCGTAACAAAGGTATCGAGCTGGGTGTTTGCTTCTATGAGGGTAGCGATGGCAACTTCTGGATAGCTGTTCCGGGCCTGGGTTTGTATGAATATGGTTTTTCGGAGAACAAGCGGCCTTTTCTTAAAAACCATATCACGGTAGAAAATGGCTTGCAAAGCAATAATGCGTTCTGTTTAGCTAATGACCCGCAAAACAGGCTTTGGGTGGCTACAACTACCGGCATTGATATACTGCAAAAGGACAAGGCCGGCCATTGGGAAGTATTTAATTATGCAAAAAGCGACGATATGCCGATAACGATAATTGATTACGTCGACCGGTTGATCAGCGATGCCCGGGGTAATATATGGTTTTCGTCGCCCAATAAAATATTAAAATTTAACCCGGCCGGCATTATACTGCACAAGGAGCCCCCGCGGGTGGTGATTGAAAAAGTGGCGCTGGCCTTTAAGGAAACGGACTGGAGTAAAATAACCGATTCGCTCTATAGTTATTACCAGCTGCCTTATAAACCGGTGTTAAATTACGGCCAAAACTCGCTTGGGATTTTTTTTAACGCGGTGGACCTTTCGGCCTCAAATTCCAATCCTGACTATTCATACAAGTTATGGCCGATAGAAGGTTCATGGAGCATCCCCTCCAAAACAAAATCAGTATCATTTGCACAATTGCCGGCGGGGAAATATAAATTTATTGTGCGGGCGAAGGATAATGCGTCGGGATGGAGCCGGCCAGCTGTTTTTGAGTTCACCATTACCCCGCCGTTTTGGGACAAATGGTGGTTCCGCGTGATTGTTATTGTCACCGCTTCTTGTATCATTATCGGCATTTTCAGGTTCAGGATAAAAAAAATAGAAAAGGACGCCTTTATCGAAAATCAATTGAAAGAGTTGGAGATGAAAGCATTGAAAGCGCAAATGAACCCCCACTTTATATACAATGCGCTTAATTCGATACAGGCATTGGTGGCAAATGATAAAAAGGAAGAAGGTATCCGTTATATCGGTTCATTTTCCAGGCTATTGCGCCAGGTGCTCGACAATTCCGAAAATAATGTGATCACGCTAGACAAAGAACTAGAGACCCTGGGGTTATATATTCAACTGGAATCATTAAGGCTGGATATGCAATTGCAGTACAAAAAAATAATACCCGAAAATGTGGTGCCAGAGTTCGAAAAAATACCGCCGCTTATTTTGCAGCCATTTGTTGAAAATGCCCTTTGGCATGGCTTGAGCCACAAAGAAGGAGAAAAGGAAATAACGATATCGGTTAGTTTAGACGGCAATTGGTTGGTTTGCGACATTACGGATAATGGTATAGGAAGGGAAAAAGCGCAGCAATGGAAAAATAGTTCGGTAGCGATACACCAGTCGAAGGGCATTGATATTACCTGCAAAAGATTAATTGACTATAACGAGGATAATTTGGTTGCCCCGGTTGATTTTTTTGACCTATACAACAATGAAAAAACCCCAGCCGGAACACGGGTTACCGTACGCATAAAAAGAAAACTAAACCAGCTTCCGGATTGATTCGCTAAATCAACCGGCCCTTTCACCTCCTGTACGTGTCTCGTCGCTAAATGGAACCATGAAACGGCTTTGTGATTATTTACTTTTAATTAAGATTTCTTTGATGGTTGTTTTCACTGGATCATAATTTAAAAGAATCACCATGCCTAAAACCAATTTTCGCCCGCAAACTGACGGGTATGATTTCGGAAATACCTGGAACAGAGATGATAATTACGAAAAATTTATCCTCGATACCATTCAAAATGAAACTGTGCCAATACTCGTTGATGCATTTACAACAAACCCCGCTTTAGTGCCGTTGTTTGGCGCGCTGGGCTTTGTCGCCTCCAACGCCCTGGAAGTTATTGGCAGCTTTTTTGGCATTCCGCCCGGAACTGGCTTATCTACAGGAATAGCCCTTGGCGTCGCCACGGATTATATCAAAAACAACCTTGACGATATACTTAAGCGCGCGTCGATCAATAGTTATGGCGCCTGCGGCGGGATGGCATTTTCCAGCCTCGACTATTATTTTTACAATTTGGTAATTCCTAAAGGTTCCGAGACGTTCTGGGCCGATGGTGGCGAATATAGGGTGCCCCAGGGAAATATCGATGGCAGCCCGAGTAAGACGCTAAGAGATTACATCTATTCCCGATTGATAGCCTCTTATGATGCCAGCAATAAGAATGGCGTAATGTTCAGGACGCTTGAATTGTACCTCATCTACAAAACAATCCCTTCGCAATTTAATGGGGGTGGCCCGGCATTGCTAAAGACAGCGGAGAGCGAGTGGGTAATACTCACCGCAAGCATTGACAATAATACCCCCCTGCCCATCACAATGATTGCCGATTCCATAGACGTTTTTGAAAGCCATCAAATTGTTGCATACGGCTACGATGGCGACCCATACCAGGGGACAGGTAAAATTTATGTTTACGATAATAACGAACCAAATAAAGAATGTGAATTAAGGCTGGACTTTACGGGCAGCGAGTTAAATGCCCAATTATACCATACCAAGGCTGGCGATAGTTATGGGTTAATTTTTAAATCATTTTTTTGTTCGGTTTATAACGTTGCAATGCCGCCGCCTTGCCTGGCAGCACAAGATGGAATATTGGTTTTCCCGTCTCCGTGTCAAAGCATTAATGAAATTTTTTATTTTGATTTTGTACTTACAAATATAGGCTATGTTGCTAATAACCCATCGTTATGGGTAGCACCGGTGGTTAATTTTTTGCCTAGCTCATCCAGCGTACCGGCAGACCCCGAGCCCGATTTGGTACCGCTGACCACTGACATAAACATCTCTTTAAATCAAACGCGCGGAACAGATTTTACAACTTTTTCGACTGCCCTGGCACAGGATTCATTCGCAAAAGTGATGATAGCATTTGATACCGGAAACGGAGTTGAAGTCGATACCGATAAAAATGAATTAAAAAGGACAAAGTCGTTAGCATCTGCCGATGGTTTAAGCGCATCGGTAAGCCAGTTGTTAAATGTTTTGCAGCCCGCCCAGGTAATATGCCCGCAAAAGCTGCAATTGAAATGCGATTATTGGTTTATACCCGGAATTGCTGCCACATTTAAAGCCATCACCCCCTTTGGAAACGACCAGGTAAGTTATGCATGGTTTATAAACAGTATACCGCAGGCCGGGCAAACCGCGCAGGATTTTACAATAGAAGCATTGCCCGCAGCCGGTACAACTATTAATGTGAAAGCAGAGATCACCAATGTAAAGTCCGGATGCATCGCATCAGGGGCCTTTCCGATAACTGTAGCTACGGTTGAAGAGGCAAACCGCTACGCATTAATTTGTAGATTCAGACAAAAGATGGCAGGAATAGGAATACTTAACCAGGGGATCGATCCGCAGGCGCCAATTGAAGAAGTTGCCAACCGGCTTAACCAGGCTTCGTTTAAAAGGATAAAAAATGCATTTGATGAGATTGCGGATGAATTTAATTCTTTCGATCCGGTGAATATAAAAGCTTTATAGAATGTCTGCTACATGGCGCCTCGTCATATCTGATATAAGGATTTATTTGATTTTCCTATTGCATTAAACCATTGGTAGCGATATGGCCTGGTTAATTCGCTAAATCAATTGGCCCTTTCAACGCTGTTTTTCCGCGCTACACTAAACGGCATGCGGGCTATTTTAATAAACTCTTATCTTTTCCGTATGGATTTTTTTTGGGGAATTTTGATGATGCTTGCGGTAGTGCTGCCGGGTATTTTTTGGAGTGAGATAAAAGGGTGGATACTCCGACGAAAATTCAGGGACAAAAACCCACGCTGAATCCGGGTTAAAGCAAATTGCATGAGGTAACAGAGATAAGATCATAGTCGACACTTCTTTTAAATAATTCATTATGAAAAATCATCACTCGCCATTGCGGGCATGGTCCCGGGACAACCAATCGGCGCAAACCAAACCGTTTTTTTTAAGAATACTGCTGATCATCTGTTTGCCGATGGCGCTGCTGCCTTTCCAATCATTTGCGCAGGCGCCCGTTATCAGTTATAGCGGCCCTAAAACGTATGTTGCAGGGTCGACCATTGCCCCTTTATCGCCAACAAGCAGCGGTGTGGCGGCGCAATCCTACAACAGCAGTCCGGTAGTAGTGGGGTCGGGATTTAATCAGCCCTATGGTGTTGCAATTGATGGCGGCGGGAATGTGTACGTCGCTGATACTTATAACAGCCTGGTTAAAAAGATCCCCGCAGGCGGCGGCAGCCCGGTAATTGTCGGTTCAGGCTTCTCCTTTCCGACAAGTGTAGCGGTTGACAATGCCGGAAACATATTTGTGACCGAATCGACAGGCGTATACAAGAGTCCTGCGGGCGGCGGTTCCCTGGTAACAATCGGATCAGGGTTCTCCAACCCTACCGGCGTAGCAGTAGACGCTGCCGGCAATGTGTATGTTGCCGACTATGATAACAACGCTGTAAAAAAGGTGCCGGCTGGCGGTGGAACCCCGGTGAGCCTGGGTTCGGGCTTTGATCATCCATCCGGTATTGCGTTAGACGGCTTCGGCAACGTTTACGTGGCCGATGCCAACAATAACGCGGTAAAGATGATCACCGCTGGCGGCAGCACGGTTACTTTAAGCGCGGGTTTCCTGGGGCCAAATGGTGTTGCAGTTGACGCAGCGGGGAACGTTTATGTGGCCGATTACGGCGACAACGCGGTAAAAATGATCCCCGCCGGCGGGGGAAGTACGGTTACTTTGGGATCGGGCTTTACTACACCAAACGGCGTAGCGGTCGACGCGTCGGGCAACGTTTATGTAGCGGATTACGGCAATAATGCAGTTAAAGAAATAATGCCCGCCGGCGGATATTATTTAAATACGGCTTTGCCGGCGGGGTTAAACTTCTCAAACAGTACCGGCGTCATCAGCGGAACGCCTGCTGCGATAAGCCCGGCTACAACTTATACCATTACGGCATATAATAGCAGCGGCGCTGGCACCGCAACGGTAAAAATAACCGTTATTGCGCTCAGCATAAACTATAGCAGCCCGCAAACCTACACCGTGGGGACAGCCATTACGCCGCTTACGCCAACAAGCACCGGGGTTGCTGCCCCCGGCTATAGCGGTACCAGGCTTACCATAGGTTCGGGCTTTAAAACACCAAACGGCGTGGCGGTTGACGCCGCAGGAAACGTATATGTTGCCGATGATGGCAACCACTCAGTAAAAATGATCCCCATAGGCGGGGGCGCCACGGTTACCCTGGGCTCAGGGTACAACGGGCCTTATGCTGTAGCGGTTGATGCAGCCGGCAATGTATATGTGGCCGATGGCGTCAATGGTACAAAGATGCTCCCGGCAGGTGGGGGCAGCCAGGTGAGTATTGGCTACGGGTTCATCAGTTCGTACGGCGTGGCAACAGACGTAGCCGGTAACATATACGTAGCCGATAACGGTGCGATAGTGAAACTCCCCACAGGCGGTGGAACGCAAGTTACCCTGGGTACGGTTAGCGCAGCCTACGGCCTGTGTGTTGACGCAGCCGGTAATGTATACGTGGCTAATGGCGGGGCATCGATAGCAAAGATACCCGCCCTTGGTGGCGGAGCCCCGGTGAATATCGGCTCGGGCTTTAGCATCCCGTACAGTGTTGCCGTAGATGCAGCAGGAAACGTATTTGTGGCCGATTTTGGTAATAATGCCATAAAAAAGATACCCGCAGGCGGGGGCAGTACGGTTACCGTAAGCTCCGCCCTCACAACCCCGTACGGGTTAGCTGTTGATGGCGCCGGAAGCCTGTATACAAGCCTGTCCAGCCTGAATACAGTCAAAAAGATCAAACCTACTGGCGGCTATTACATCAGTCCGTTTATGCCAGCCGGTTTGAGTTTTGACAATGCGTCCGGAACCATTAGCGGCACGCCCACAGTTGGTAGCCCGGCAACAAATTACAGTATTACGGCATATAACAATGGCGCTAGCGGCACAGCAAGCCTGAATTTCACCGTTAATGCCCCTTCGCCGGCCCCTGTTACCATCAGTTACAGCGGCCCTCAAACCTATACCGCTGGCACGGCAATTACGGCATTGGCTCCCGCAAGCAGCGGAGTTGCGGCTCCGGGATATGGCGGCAGTATGCTAAGCCTTGGCTCGGGTTTTAGCAGCCCCTACGGCATTGCGGTTGATGCTGCCGGCAATGTTTACGTAGCTGATTTTAATAACGGCGCGGTAAAGAAGATCCCGGTTGGCGGCGGCAATCCGGTCACTTTAGGTTCTTTCGCGCAGCCAAATGGTGTGGCAGTTGATGTTGCGGGTAATGTGTACGTCTCAGATGGCGGCGTGGGAATATTGAAGATACCCGTTGGCGGCGGTAGCCCGGTGATGATAGGGTCTGGCATAACCAATCCGTATAGTGTAGCATTGGATGCCCAGGGTAATGTGTACCTGTCTGACTTAGGCGACCATACCATTAAGGAAATCCCGGTTAGCGGCGGCAGCCCCATTGTTATCGGCACCAGCGGCAGCTTTCTCAGCCCCTACGGCCTTGCCGTTGATGCCGCGGGCAACGTGTACGTAGCCGACCTGGAAGATGATGACGTAAAGGAAATTCCGGTTAACGGTACCGGCGTCCAGATTTTGGCCTCAAACCTGAATGTTCCGTCCAGCGTAGCGGTAGATGCTGCCGGCAATGTTTACGTGACCGATTCGGGCAATCAATTGATCAAAAAAATTCCGGTTGGCGGCGGTGCGGCGGTTGTTATAGGCTCCGGCTTTCTGAACCCCTACGGGATAGCCCTGGACGGTGCCGGAAATGTATACGTGTCCGATCAGATCAATAATACCATCAAAGAAATTAAACCCGTTGGCGGCTATTTTGCAACACCGTTACTGCCAGCAGGCTTAAGCTTCGATGGCACAACAGGTATCATCAGCGGCACACCCGTAACGGCCAGCCCGGCCACAAATTATACGGTAACGGCTTATAACGCCGGTGCAAATAAATCAGCGGCTGTAAATATCAAGGTTGTTCCGTCCACCAGCGCGAGTCTTTCGAACTTAAAAACCAGCCCGGGACTAATAAGCCCCGCTTTTGCTACCGGAACGCTCAGTTATACCGCGTCGGTGTCAAATGGCGTAGCCGCAATCACGGTAACACCCACGGTCACTAATGCAACTTCAACGGTAACTGTAAACGGAACTACTGTTAGTTCCGGGGCCGCTTCGGGGCCGCTGCCGCTTAATGTTGGTCAAAACGTCATCATTATTGTGGTAAGTGCTGCTGCGGGCACACCTACGGCAACTTATACCATCACCGTAACCAGGGCCGCATCAACAAATGCAAACCTTTCGGCATTTAAGATCAGTAATGGCACTTTAACGCCCGCTTTCGCTACTGGCACAACCAACTATACCGCAAGCGTGGCCAGCGGCGTGGCTTCCATGACGGTAACACCCACCACAGCCGACCCAACAGCTACCATTACGGTTAACGGCCTTTCGGTAACTTCGGGCAGCGCCTCGCAAAGCCTGCCTTTAGTTGCAGGGCCAAATACCATTACAACCATTGTAACTGCGCAGGATGGGGTAACCAGCAAAACCTACACGTTAACAGTAACAGAGGCCAAATCAACCAATGCCAACCTGTCGGGCCTTAAACCGGGAACAGGCAGCCTTTCGCCGGTATTTTCACCCACTACAACAAGCTATACCGAAAGTGTGGCCAATTCGGTGGCCTCCATCGCCATAACACCCACCACAGCAGTGACTACTTCAACCGTAAACGTAAATGGCACGGCCGTAGTGTCCGGCACCGCGTCGGGTGCGATACCATTGAACGTGGGCTCAAATGCCATTACCGTGGTAGTAACCGCGCAGGACGGCATAACCACCAAATCCTATACCATAACGGTAACCAGGGCCCCGTCAGGCAATGCAAACCTGGCCGGATTTAAAATCAGCAAAGGCACTTTAAGCCCGGCCTTTACCGCAGCGAACACCAGTTACACCGCCAATGTTGTAAATGGCGTGGTTTCGATGACGGTAACCCCAACGGCAAGCGATCCAACAGCAACTTTAACGGTAAATGGCTCAGCGGTAACGTCAGGGACAGCGTCAGGATCGATCGCACTGGCGGTTGGCCCCAATACCATCAGCACCGTAGTAACCGCGCAGGACGGAACGACCACTAAAACCTATACATTAACCGTAACCCGGGCGACAGCACCGACAAATGACGTTTACCAGCCGGTCAGCGTAGGGGTTCAAAATTTTGAACCCCTACTGACCGATGATGGCATTGTCGTGCACCAATCTTTATCGCCCAACGGCGACGGCATCAACGATTTTTTGCAGATCGACAACATCAGCCAATACCCTGATAACAAGCTATCCATCGTGAACCGCAACTGGCAATTGGTATACGAGACAAAAGGCTATGATAATAGCACAAAAGTATTCGATGGACACAGCAACAAAAACGGCCAGCTGCAATTGCCAGGGACTTATTTTTACCAATTGGATTATACGGTGGGCGGTATCATTAAACACAAGACAGGGTTTTTGGTGCTGAAGTATTAAACTAAGCAACATCCTCGGCGGGTAATTTGCGGCCTGTCGCTATCAGTGCAAAGGCGCAGGATTTCTTCAACCATTGTTTCAAATGAAAACCGTTAATCCCCTACTTGGGGATTAACGGTTTTTTTTAGATAGATTTTTAACAAGGGGGCGGCTACGCCCTGGTTTACGCCTTAATGCCCCGGCTGCCTTATAACCCCACTTTGCCGGACGGAATTACACTAGTCACTGCTCCATGATTTTGAAAAAGGGTATAATTTAAACCCCCTAATCGGGTGATTGACAGAGTAATATATCTCCGGTAATTTTAATAGCCGGGATCAGATATCCACGCACACGGCTAAAAGGGATACCGAGGGTCGAAAAGTCAACACCAGAAAAATCACAATGTCATGAGAAAAACCAAATCCATCCTGAATGGAAATATACCGACCAAAAGAATAAAGCGTGCCATCACATGGATTTGCATGCCGCTTTTTGCAACCGTTATGCCGGCTGTTAATCTATTTGCACAGGGAGCACCCGCTATAAGTTACAGCGGCCCGCAAATCTACACTTACGGTAGCCCGATCAACTCGTTGGCGCCAACAAACACGGGTGGCGCGGTGGCTGCCCCCGGTTATAGCACCTCGTCCACTTTCTTAAGCTCAGCCCCGGGGGTATCAGTTTTTACGGCAGTTGACAATGCGGGCAATGTGTATACAACGGAATTGAATGGTCCAACTGTAACGGAATATCCTGTTGGCAACTATGGCGCTACGATAACCAGGGGCTCCGGCTTCACCAGCACAGCGGGTATAGCTGTAGATGCCGCCGGGAATTTATATGTGGCCGACGCCGGCACTGGTGTGGTGGAAAAAATCCCGGCAGGCGGCAATACCCCGGTAATTATAGGTTCGGGCTTCGGAGACCCGGAGGGGGTGGCCGTAGATGCGCCGGGCAACGTGTTTGTAGCTGACGCGGGTGCCGGGACCGTATATTGGATCCCGGCAGCGGGAGGCAGCCCTATAACTTTGTATGCGGGTTTAGATTTCCCCGGCGGGAACATTCAAGGCATAGCCGTAGATGCCGAAGATAACCTTTACGTCACTAACCCCGGCATGAACTGGGTAATGAAGTTGCTGGCGCGCGGCGCCGGCGTCTCGACATTTGCAAACATCGGTTTAGAAGCCCCCTGGGGCATTGCGGTAGATACTGAAGGCAATATGTTTATTGCCGACTCGGGGACCGATCAGGATATAAAGGAGATTCCGGCAGGGAGTGGCACCGCGGTAATTGTATTTTCAGGCTTCACGCAGCCATTTGGTATAGCGTTAGATGGTGCGGGCAACCTTTACGCGACCAATCAGCATGGCGCGATGGTGTCGGAAGTTAAGCCAGTTGGCGGCTATTATCTAAACACTGCATTACCGGCCGGTTTAAGTTTTAACAATACTACAGGTGTAATCAGCGGTACGCCCACAGTGTCTTTGAGCCCCGCGGCCAATTATACGGTTACTGGTTATAACAGCAGCGGAGGCGGGTCGGCAACAGTAAATATAGCGGTTCAACAGTTCCAGATCACATACAACACCCCGGTGGTTTATACCGCAGGTACTGCCATTAGCCCACTGGCCCCCACAGGTGTGGGGGTGGCCGCCAACGCTTACGGTAGCACCCCGGTTGCAATAGGTTCGGGCTTCGATAACCCTCTTGGGGTAGCGGTTGATGGCGGTGATAACGTGTATGTGGCTGACAATATCAACAATGCAATAAAAGTGATACCGATAAATAACGGCACACCTTATGCAATTGGCTCAGGTATCAATAGCCCTGTGGGAGTAGCGGTTGACGCGGCAGGCAATGCTTATGTGGCCAATAACGGCGACGGGACCGTAAAGAAAATAGCGGCTGGCAACGGCCCGACCACGACTATTGCTACTGGCTTTATTAATCTGCGTGGGGTTGCTGTTGACGGATTGGGAAATGTTTATGCAACCGATAAAAGTGGAAACAATGTAACCGAGATCCCGGCGGGAGGTGGTACACCTTATATCATCGGCACGGGAATCATTAACCCCGACGGTATTGCGGCAGATGCCTTTGGGAATGTATACGTAATCGGTTTTGGAAATTCGGACGTGTTTGAGATAACCGCAGGTTCCCGGAATACTATTCCCTTTTATGCCATTACCAATCAATCGGCCGGCCTGGCGGTGGACCTGTCCGGCAATATTTTTATCGCCAGCTCTTTAACCAACCAGGTACTCGAAATAAGCAGAGGAGGTTTAGTCACTATAAGCATAGGCTCCGGTTTTGCCGGGCCATATGGTTTAGCGGTTGACTACCTGGGTAATTTGTATGTAGGGGATACCGCCAGCGAGGCGGTTAAAGAAATAAGCCCGTCCGGCGGGTATTACTTAGATTCGGAGTTGCCGGCGGGCCTGAGTTTTTCAAATGGTACCGGGGTTATCAGCGGAACGCCAACCGTGGCAACCCCGGAACCCTTAAATGGCTATGTGGTCCTTGCCTATAATAGCGGCGGCGCCACTGCCGCACATCTGAATATAACCGTTTTGCCCTTTACTATAAGCTATGCCAGCCCGAAAGTTTATACACAAGGTATTGCCATTAGTGCGCTGGCGCCAACGGGAGGCCACGCGGCCGCCTACGGTTATAGTAGCAACTCAACTGTCGTTGGTTCAGGATTTAAAAGCCCGCTTGGGGTAGCGGTTGATGCTGCCGGCAATGTGTACGTAGCGGATAATGGTAACAACGCAATAAAAGTGATAGCAGCAGCTACCGGCACCACTACGACGATAGGCACCGGCATTAATAGTCCGATAGGGGTAGCAGTCGACGCGGCCGGCAATGTTTATGTGGCCAATAATGGCGAGAACACCGTAAGGAAAATACCGGCAGGCAACGGCCCTACAGTTATTATCGCTTCCGGGTTTACTAATATACAGGGTGTTGCCGTCGACGGACAGGGGAATGTATATGCAAGCGATTTTGCAGTAAACAATGTAACCGAGATCCCGGTGGGGGGTGGCACGCCGTTTAGCATCGGGTCGGGGATAACCAGCCCGGCCGGCATAAGTGCAGATGCGGCAGGCAATGTATATGTAATTGGTTTTGATAATTCAGAAGTATTTAAGATTGCTGCCGGTACCCGCACTACTAATCCGTTAACCAGCTATGGCAACCAGCCAATCGGATTAGCGGTAGATGTTTCGGGCAATATTTTCGTCTCCAGCCCGAGTTTTAACCAGGTACTCGAGGTAACCGGGGTAGGTCTCAACACAGTTACGATCGGCTCCGGGTTTAATGGGCCGTATGGTCTGGCGGTTGACGGCGCGGGTAATTTGTACGTGGGGGATAGCGGCAACAATGCGGTAAAAAAAATAAGCCCGGTTGGTGGTTATTTTTTAAATACTTTATTGCCCTCCGGCCTAAGCTTTTCCAATGTCACAGGTATGATCAGCGGAACGCCAACAGTAACAAGCCCTGCTACAAACTGTACCGTTACTGCATATAAGGGCGGCGCCAGCACTTCTGCCACTATAAATATTATGGTAACGGCAAATGCTAATCTTACCAGCCTTAACTTAAGCAGTGGCACATTGGCTCCTGTATTTGCCGGCGGTACCACCAGCTATACTGCCGGTTTGTCTAATGCAACCACCTCGATAACGGTAACGCCAACTACCAGTGATCCATCGGCAACGGTGAAAGTGAATGGAATCGCGGTAACTTCAGGGACAGCCACAGCGGCCATTCCCCTCACAGTTGGATCAAATACCATTACTACAGTTGTAACCTCAAAAGATGGTACCATCACCAAAACCTATACGGTAACCGTCACCCGGGCGCCGTCTTCCGTGGCCACGCTTTCTTCGCTAAAACCGAGTAAGGGCACAATGAGTCCCACATTTTCAAGCACCAGGACTATCTATACAGAAAGCGTTGTAAATGGCGTTACCTCGCTGACCCTAACCCCTGCTGCCTCCGACCCTACGGCAACCATCAAGGTAAACGGAACGGTTGTTGCCTCCGGAAGCGCGTCACAAAACCTTCCGCTTATTGTTGGCGCCAATACCTTTAACACTAAAGTGACCGCCCAGGATGGGACAACCATTGATACCTATACGCTGGTGATCACCAGGGGGCCGTCGGCAAACGATTATTTGTCAAATCTTAAACCCAGCGCAGGTGGTTTATCGCCAGCTTTTTCGGCCTCCAAAACAGCCTATACCACAGCTGTGGTTAATGGTGCAGCAACCATTACCATCACACCTACAACTGCTGTGCCTACATCAACCGTAAAGGTAGACGGCACTACAGTTACATCAGGCACAGCCTCTGCTCCAATAGCACTAAATGTAGGACCAAATACGATCACGACAGTAGTGACCGCCCAGGATGGGACAACAACCAGGACTTACACCCTGAAGGTAACCAGGGCAGCCTCATCCAATGCCAACCTTTCGGCATTTAAGATCAGCAATGGCACTTTAACGCCTGCTTTTGCAACCGGGACGATAACTTACACGGCCAGCGTGGTAAACGGCGTTGCTTCAATGACAGTAATCCCAACAGCAGCTGACGTTACAGCAACGATAACGGTTGACGGAACCGCGGTAACATCCGGCAGCGCATCGGGCGCAATAGCATTGGCAGTAGGTTCAAATACAATTACCACAGTCGTAACGGCACAGGATGGCACCACCACCAAAACCTATACCCTAACCGTAACACGGGCATCAGGCGGTGCAAATAGCTATGACCCCGGCATCAGCGTAGGGGTTCAAAATTTTGAACCCCAGCTATCCAACGGCGGCATACAGGTACACCAGGGCCTTTCACCCAACGGGGATGGGATCAACGATTTTCTGCAGATCGATAACATCAACCAGTACCCCGACAACAAACTGTCGATCATGAACCGGAACGGACAATTGGTCTACCAGGCAAGTGGCTATGATAACAGCTCAAAAGTATTCGATGGTCACAGCAACAAAAACGGCCAAATGCAATTGCCGGGTACTTATTTTTACCAGTTAGATTATACCGTGAATGGCATCATCAAACATAAAACCGGGTTTTTAGTGCTGAAGTATTAGTCGTTAGCTTAGCCGCTATACGCCAATGACCAGTGACTAATGACCAATGACTAAATAATTAGTACATTGGTGCCAATATGCTGGTTATAAATGAATAGCGCCGCCATCAAATATTCTTTATCAATAAAGAATACGATTTCCGCGCTGCTTTTCTTTTGCTTTTTTTTATCGCTTCGGGAGCCCGCCCGCGCCCAGGACATTAACAACCTGCATATCGAAAAAGTACAGGAAGAGGGCCTCTCCAACGATTATATTGTGTGCATCAACCAGGATACCAGAGGGTTTCTTTGGTTTGGGACCAGAGAAGGGCTATTCAGGTATGACGGGTATAGCTTCAGAGCATTCAAAAATTTACCCGGCGATTCTTCGTCATTAGTAAACAATGTTATCACCTCGCTTTGTTCCGACAAAAATAGTTTATGGATCGGTACGCTGGGCGGATTGTGCTGCATCGATGTCAAGACCCTGGCCATAACAAATTTCCGTGCACAAGAAAAGCTGCAGGCGTATGCAATTTATTCTGAGAACGACTCTATTTTATGGGTAGGAACAAGTTCCGGGATGTTTCAGTTCAATAAAATAAACCAAAGCTGGAAACGGGTTCCGGGGGTGGATAAAAACGCCCTGGTATCTTCCATCAGCGATGATCATCAAAAACATCTGTACATCACTACTGACAATGGTTTTTATACTTATGAAAAATCTTCGGGCGCCTGCAAGCATTATCAACCGGATTTACCCTGGTACCCTAAACACAAACGCGGCAAAATCTGGGCAATCCACTATTGCCGATCTTGCATGGATACTGCGGGTAACCTTTGGATGACCACCTGGAATGCCGGATTGGTAAGATTTAATACGCAAACCGGGGAAATTAAGACATGGGTACGCGAAACCAACGACGTACGCCTGATACCCTATAGGGTAGCCATCGATATTGTACGGGATCCGTCCGGAAACCTATGGATGGCCAACGCTGAGGGGGGACTTACGATTTTTGAGCCCACAAAAAATAAGTTCGCCAATTATCCGATAGACTGGAAAAGCGAAAATAAATTTTCCAGCGGGGTTGATGCTTTGTTTCGCGACCGCTCCGGTATCTTCTGGATAGGGACGATTAGCGGGATATACAAATATGATCCGCACAGCACGCAACTGTCAAAAACGATATTGCTGGTTAAAAAAGGCAAAGCACTCCAACAACCCTATAACTCACCGGGGGTGATGTTTAAAGACAGGGATAGCACCTTATGGATAGGTACGTACGATGGTCTTTTTATTGCCGATCAAAAAACGGGCATTTTAACGGATGTTAACAGGGCGATCGGCTTGCCGGCAAATTTTCCGGTTTTCTCCATCGTGCAGGATAAAAGCGGGGTTATCTGGTGCAATGAGAAAAATCTGCTGGTGAAGATATCAAAAAAAATAACCGTCGCGGGCTTTGCCTTTAAATCAGAAATTTTCAAGTCAGAAGACATTAAAAGCAATATTATTTGTATCGACATCGATGAGCTAAACAGGGTATGGATTGGTACACATAGCGATGGTATCTATAGGTTTGACCAGTCGGGTAAAAAATTCATTTCATGTCATTATGAGGATAAGGATATCCGGTCCAAAATTAATGAGATCAGGTCTTTTTGCAGGATATCAAAAGACAGCCTGTTGGCTGGGGGCGAAAACACCGGGCTGCTTTTACTGCACACCAATACCATGCGTTTCGAAAAAATACAGTGGCCAGGCTTGCCGAAACTAACAGACATCAACGTATTTTATAAAAATCGGACCGATATATGGATTGGAACCGAGGATAAAGGGCTATGGCGAACAGACACCAGGTTAAAAGCCCCCTGGGTTATCGGCTTAAACGGAGGGCTGCCTTCGCAGGACATTACCGGTGTTGTTGCGGATAAAAAGGGTAATATATGGTCGTTAACCAGCGCAGGCATTGCAGCGCTTCATCTGCCGGATAAAAAAATCATTGTTTTTGATAAAAAGGATGGTATACAAAGCCTTGACGCGTTTAATGCTATCATTGCAGATGAAAAAGGCAATATTTCTGTCGGAGGCCGGGGTTGCATTTATAATTTTAATGCCGCCGGTAACTTAAAGAACACCCGCCCGCCGGATGTAATAGTAACTGATCTGAAAGTTTTTGATAAAGATTACGATATCAGTAGCGGGAAAACGATTTACCTTAATTACAATCAAAATTATTTTTCTTTCGAATATGTGGCGCTTAATTATACACAGTCAAAACTGAATAAATACGCGTATAAAATGGACGGCCTCGATAAAAAATGGAACGACGCCGGAACGCGGCGTTACGTTTCTTACGCTAATTTAGATGAAGGCACGTATGTTTTTCATGTAAAGGCCAGTAATAACGAAGGCGTTTGGAATGAAGTGCCGGCCAGGTTGGTCATCGTGATCACGCCGCCTTTCTGGCACCGCTGGTGGTTTTATTTATCGGTGGTTTTGGTGTTATCGGCGGTCATTTATTCGCTTTATATGTATAACATCAACCAGTTAAAAATGCGGCTGCAATTGCGCGATAAAATTGCCCGTGACCTGCATGATGATATTGGCTCGACGCTGAGCGGCATCAATATTTTTAGCAAAATGGCCCTGCAAAAAATGCATGCCGACCAATCCGGCGGGTTGGAGCTGGTTGAAAAAATAAGCGAGCGATCAAAAAACACCCTGGATGCGCTGGCTGACATTGTTTGGTCCATCAATACCAGGAATGATGGTATGGATAACTTTTTAATGAAGGCCAATGAATACCTGGCCATATTGGAGGCGCAGGGAATTGCTTATGATTTTACAGTCGACCCGGATATCGAGCAATTGAAAATTGGCATGATATTAAAAAGGGAGCTTTATCTGATCTTTAAAGAAGCCATTTGCAATGCTTCGAAATATGCAGAATGCAGTTTGATAAATATCAGTTTAACGCGACATAAGGAGGTCTGTACTTTATCTATCCGGGACAATGGCAAAGGCTTTAACAAGGACAGTGTATTGCCCGGTAACGGCATTTACAACATGCAGGAGCGGTCGAAAAAAATGAACGGGGAGCTGGTCATTGACAGCAAAGAGAATGAAGGCACAACCGTTACCCTAAATTTCCGAATTACCCGATTTCGGTAGCGGGGTTATTAAATAACCGTTTATTTTTAGCATCAGCGGGTGTTTTAAGCCGAAGGCTTTTTGCCGGGCAATATCAGCCAAACCAGGTATAATGAAAACGAAGATTTTGATTTATGAAGATAACCGGGACCTGTGCGATGCGCTGGCACAGCTGATCAATTCCTCGGCACCTTATACCTGTGTCGGCGCTTTTGATAATTGCCGCAAAGTTGTTACCGATATTTTAGCGTTTAATCCGCAGGTAATATTGATGGACATTGATATGCCCGGCCGCACGGGCATCGAGGCGCTGCAATTGGTAAGGCAGGTTAACAAGGACATTAAAATAATTATGCTGACCGTTTTTGACGATAACGCCAGCGTAATGGACGCCATATGTGCAGGGGCCTCGGGTTATTTGTTAAAGAAAAATTGTTTTGAGGAACTGTTTGATGCGATATCCGAATCGTTGAACGGCGGAGCGCCTTTAAGCCCCACTATCGCCCGGATGATATTAGATGATATGGCCCGGCAAAGGTCGGGCAGCCTGGAGAAATATTCGTTGAGCGAGCGGGAAAAAGACATTTTAAATGGTTTGGTTAAAGGCTACAGCTATAGAAAGATCGCCGATTCGCTTAATATCGGTTTCGAAACAGTAAAAAAACATCTGCGCAATATTTACGAGAAACTGCACGTACATAACCAAACCGAAGCGGTTGCAAAAGCGATTAAAAACAGGATTGTCTAGTTAGTCCGAAAGTCGGAAAAGTCCGAAAGTCCGGAAGATGCTTTGGGTTCGTTGCGCCTGATGGTTTTATAGTATAGCGTTGGTTAAGCATCACCTTAGCTTTAAGCATATAACCCCTCTTCCTTATTTTTCGGACTGATCCCTAGCCTCCACCACCGTCTCCTCCGCCAAAAAGTATTTAAAATCAATGAATTAATTAATACCCGATTGGGTATTGCCTGCCGCTGTTTTCGCAGCTACGTTTACATAAAAGCAATAAAAAAAGTTGATACTCCGCCGTTTTCTAAATAAAAAGTGTTGGAGACCAATTTCCGGCAGCATACGCTTACAGACCTATCCGTCTTTTAATCGTGTTTTTGGATCGGATTTAAAAGTTTATCGAGGACTTTCACTGCGATGAACGGTTAGTTATTATGCAAGCCGTTTTCAGTGGATAATTCTTTGGCTACTACTTTATTACAATTTAATTTTCATTTTATGGGAACCGATCCGCTGTTTACACCAAAACAATTTTCATCATTCATTTTGCCGGGAAAATTTTACATCGTACTCCTTGCTTTTTTGCTTGGGTTTTCCGGCAGTTTATCAGCAAGTACCGTCCTGGCTAATAAGGTAAAAAACAAGCGGCTCAGCAAGGCTGCTTTTCACGCTATTAAAACAGGTGGATCATCAAAGAAAACAGCAGCCATAACGAGGTTAAAAAAACCAGACCTGATCGCCGTACCGACCCTTAGCTATGCTGGCCCGCAGACTTACGTGGCAGGAACGGCGATCACTCCGCTCATCCCCACAGGCAGCGGCGCGGCAGCCCCGGCATACAGCAGCGGCACAACAATTTTGGGCTCCGGCCTTTCCCAACCATTCGGGATAGCGGTGGATGCGAAAGGGAATGTGTATATCGGCGATCGGGCCAATAACCAGGTAAAAGAGATCCCGGTAGGCACGGGCACGCCTGTCGCTATCGGTAGCGGCTTTTCAGCGCCCGAGGGAGTTGCAGCAGATGCCCTGGGCGATGTTTATGTAGTGGATTTCGGCCATCTCCAGATAAAGGAAATGCTTTCGATTAACGGTACGTACGGCACACCAGTTGTATTAGGCGCCAGCTTTGGCTTTCCGCAGCCTGAGGGCATAGCGGTAGATACCAAAGGCAATGTATATGTAGCTGACGCCTACTTAACTACAATAAAAGAGATACCTGCCGGTGGTGGGCCGGTGATCACTTTAGGCTCCGGGTTCAACGAGCCGGTAGGTGTAGCAGTGGATGCCTATGGCAATGTATACGTGGCGGACTACATCAACCATGCAGTAAAGGAGATCCCTGCAGGAAATGGCGCGGTGATTACTTTGGCGACGGGGTTCGGCCAGCCGTACACGGTGGCCGTAGACGGCTCGGGTAATGTATTTGTGGCCGATTACAGCAACGGTGCGGTGAAAGAGATCCCGGTAAATGGCGGGGCGGTCATGACGGTAGGCTCCGGGTTCAGCGGCCCGGTAGGTGTAGCAGTGGACGCCTACGACGATGTATACGTGACCGACTTTAGCAATGATGCCGTAAAGAAAGTACAGCCAACCGGCGGCTACTATATAAGCCCGGCGCTGCCTTTAGGTTTAAGCTTTAACAATACCACTGGCGCCATCAGCGGCACACCGGCAGCATCAGCCCCTTCAACTAGCTATACCATTACAGCCTACAACCAATCTGGCAGTAATTCAACAACCGTAAACATTACGGTCAATCCGGCAACGATGAGCTACGCCAGTCCGCAAACCTATGTGGCCGGTATAGCCATCACGCCGCTCAGCCCAGCAGGCGGCAGCACAGCAGCCCCGGCCTACAGCGGCAGCACCACAGCATTGGGATCGGGTTTTACCAACCCTTTCGGGGTAGCGGTGGATTCGAAAGGCAATGTCATTGTCGGAGACAATGGCAATCGCCAGATAAAAGAGATCCCAGGAGGTACAGGTACCCCCATCGTTATCGGTACGGGCTTTTTATCACTCGGCGGGGTTGCGGTAGATGCCCAGGGCAACGTATATGTATCGGATCTCGGCCTTAAACTGGTACAGGAAATACCCTTGGTTAACGGTACGTACGGCACACCTGTTGTATTAGGCGCCGGTTTCACCTTTTCAGAACCTTATGGCCTAGCGGTGGATACCAAAGGCAATGTATATGTAGCTGACCGGTACTTCACTACAATAGAGGAGATACCGGTGGGCGGCGGTTCGGTGATCGCCATAGGTTCCGGGTTCAGCGGCGCTTACGGGGTAGCAGTGGACGCCTACGGCAATGTTTACGTGGCCGATGAGGGTAACAATGCAGTAAAGAAGATCCCGGCAGGCAATGGCGCCCCGGTCACTTTGGGTTCAGGCTTCGCTACTCCGCATGGGGTGGCGGTAGATGGCTCGGGCAATGTGTTTGTGGCCGACTATGGCAACAACCTGGTGAAAGAGATCCCGGTAAATGGCGGCGCGATCCTGACGGTAGGCGCCGGATTTAGCGAACCAACGAGCTTGGCGACGGACAATGCCAACAATGTATATGTGGCTGACTATAGCAACAATGCCGTAAAGAAAGTACAGCCAACCGGCGGCTACTATATCAGCCCTGAGTTACCGAAGGGCTTAAGCTTTAACAATACCACCGGCGCCATCGGCGGTACACCGGTAGCGGCCAGCCCCGCAACTACCTATACCGTTACGGCTTATAACCAATATGGCAGCAACTCTACCACGGTAAACATTACGGTCAACGCGGTAACGATGAGCTATGCCGGCCCGCAGACGTATACGGCTGGTACGGCGATCACACCGCTCGTCCTTACAGGCGGCGGGGCGGCAGTGCCCGGCTACGGTGGCAGCATAACAACATTGGGCTCCGGCTTTGGTAACCCGCAAGGCGTAGCAGTGGATTCGAAAGGGAATGTGTATGTCGCCGACCAGGCCAATAACACGGTAAAAGAGATCCCCGGCGGCACAGGCACGCCTATCCTTATCGCCAGCGGCTTTTTAAATCCGAGCGGGGTTGCAGTAGATGCCGCTGGCAATGTATATGTAGCCGACCAGGGCCACCGGGTAATAAAAGAAATATTTGCTGGCAGCGGGGCGATTATGGCCATAGGTACCAGCTTCACTTTCGGCCAGCCCGAGGGCGTAGCCGTAGATACCAAAGGTAATGTATATGTAGCCGACTATACCTCAACTACAGTAGAAGAGATTCCTGTAGGCGGCGGAGCGGTGACCAGCTTAGGTTCGGGCTTTGACGGGCCCTGGGGGGTAGCAGTGGATGCTTACGGCAATGTCTATGTGGCTAGCCAGGGTAGCAGTACGATAAGTAAGATCCCGGCAGGCAATGGCACGCCCGTCGCGCTGGGCTCAGGCTTTTCGGCTCCCGACGGGGTGGCGGTAGATGGCTCGGGCAATGTATTTGTGGCCGATTACAACAACGCCGAGTTGAAAGAGATACCTGTAAACGGTGGCGCCGTCCAGATCATACGCTTCAATTATCCCGAAACCTTCGGGATGGCGGTAGACAATGCCAATAATCTGTATGTGAACAATGGCAACATCGTACAGCAGATACAGCCATCTGGCGGTTACTATATCAGCCCGGAGCTGCCCTTAGGTTTAAGCTTCAACAATACCACCGGCGCCATCAGCGGCACACCGGTGGCGGCCAGCCCTGCAACTGCCTATACGGTTACGGCTTATAATCAATACGGCAGTAATGCCACCACCGTAAACATTACGGTTAACGCGGTAACGATGAGCTATGCTGGTCCGCGGACCTACGTGGCCGGTACAGCGATTACTCCGCTCAGCCCCACAGGCGGCGGGGCTGCAGCCCCGGCCTACAGCAGCAGCACCACAACATTGGGCTCCGGCTTTACCACCCCCGCCGGTGTAGCCGTGGACTCAAAAGGGAATGTGTTCGTCAGCGACCAGGGCAATAACCAGATAGAAGAGATTCAGGGGGGTACGGGCACCCCCGTCGATATAGCTGCCGGCTTTATTAGCCCCTCGGGTGTTGCGCTTGATGCCGCAGGCAATGTATATGTAGCGGATTTCGGCCATCACCAGGTAAAGGAAATACCTTTGGTTAACGGCACGTACGGCACGCCTGTTGTATTAGGCGCTGGTTTCACCTTCTCAAGCCCTATGGGTGTTGCGGTGGATACCAAAGGCAATGTGTATGTAGCTGATCAGGGTTTCACAACAATAGAAGAGATACCGGTGGGCGGGGGAGCGGTGATCACCATAGGCGCCGGGTTCATTTCCCCGATAGGTGTAGCAGTGGACGCCTACGGCAATGTATATGTGGCCGACTATGGCAACCTGGCGTTAAAGGAGATCCCGGCAGGCAACGGCGCCCCGGTCACGTTAGCGTCGGGGTTCAACTTGGTGTACGCGGCGGCGGTGGACGGATCGGGCAATGTATTTGTGGCCGATCTCGGCAACAGAGTGGTAGAGGAGATCCCGGTCAACGGCGGCGCGATCCGGACAATAAGCTCCGGGTATAACGATCCCGTAGGTGTAGCGGTAGACAATGCCAACAATGTATATGCAACCGACTATGGTACTAATACCGTAAAGAAGATACAGCCAACCGGCGGCTATTATATCAGCCCGGCGCTGCCCTTAGGTTTAAGCTTTAACAATACCACCGGCGCCATCAGCGGCACACCGGCGGCGGTCAGCCCTGCAACGGCCTATACCATTACGGCTTATAACCAATATGGCAGCAATTCCACCACCGTAAACATAACGGTTAATGCGGTAACAATAAGTTATGCCGGCCCGCAGATCTATGTGGCTGGTACGGCGATCACTCCGCTCAGCCCCACAGGCGGCGGCGCGGGATCGCCGGCCTATAGCAGCCTCAGCACGATATTGGGCTCCGGTTTTACCAGCATTGGTGGGGTAGCGGTGGACCCGAGAGGGAATGTGTATATCGGTAACAACACTAACCAGGTGAAAGAGATTCCAGGCGGCACAGGTACGCCCATCGCTATCGGCAGCGGCTTTTCCCAACCCATTGGGGTTGCAGTGGATGCCGCGGGCAATGTATATGTAGCGGATTGGAACCACATCCTGGTAAAGGAAATACCCTTCGTTAATGGCACGTTCGGCACGCCGGTTGTATTAGGCGCCAGCTTTACATTCCGGAGTCCACTGGGCGTAGCGGTAGATACCAAAGGCAATGTATATGTAGCCGATGAGGGCTTCAATACAATAGAAGAGATACCGGCGGGCGGGGGAACGGTGATCACCCTGGGCTCCGGCTTAAGCGGCCCTACAAGTGTAGCAGTGGACGCCTACGGTAATGTATATATGGTAGATGACAACAATGTGATAAAAGAGATCCCGGCAGGCAATGGCGCCGTCGTCACTTTGAGTTCCGCTTTCTCCTCTCCGACCGGGCTTGCGGTAGATGGATCAGGCAATGTATTTGTGGCGGATTACGGCAACAAGGCTGTGTACGAGATCCCGGTAAACGGCGGCGCGATGCAGCAGGTAGGCTTGGGGTTTGAAGGGCCAGAAGGCGTGGCGGTAGACTATGCCAACAATTTATATGTGACCGACGCTGGCGTTACTGCTGATAATGTAGACAAAGTGCAGCCAATCATTGGCTACTATATTAGCCCGGCGCTACCGAAGGGACTGAGCTTTAACAATACCACCGGCGCCATCAGCGGCACACCGGTGGCGGCCAGCCCTGTAACCGCCTATACCATTACGACTTATGGTCTGCTTGGCGGCAATTCCACCACTGTGAATATTACGGTGAACGCTGTAACGATCAGCTATGCCGGCCCGCAAACCTATGTGGCCGGTACAGCCATCACGCCGCTCAGCCCCACAGGTAGCGGCGCGGCGGCCCCGGCCTACAGCAGTAACACCACGGCACTTGGCTCCGGCTTTTCAGGCCTTTTGGGTGTAGCAGTGGATTCGAAAGGGAATGTGTTCATCGCCGACGGGATCAGCCAGGTAAAAGAAATCCCGGGCGGCACAGGCACGCCCATCACTATCGCCGCCGGCTTTTCCGCTCCAAAAGGGTTGGCAGTAGATGCCCAGGGCAATGTATATGTAGCAGATTACTACAATCACCAGGTAAAGGAAATACCTTTGGTTAACGGTACGTACGGTACGCCTGTTGTTTTAGGCGCCGGCTTCACGTTCTCAGACCCAGAGGGCATAGCGGTAGATACAAAAGGCAATGTATATGTAGCTGACATTTCGCTCACTGCAATAGAAGAACTACCGGTGGGCGGGGGAACAGCGATCACCTTGGGCGCAGGGTTCAGCGGCCCGACAGGTGTCGCTGTAGATGCCTATGGGAACGTTTATGTGACTGACTATGGCAACAGCGCGGTAAAAGAGATCCCGGCAGGCAATGGCGCCTCTGTCACTTTAGGCTCCGGTATTTATAGCACCGGGCTTGCGGTAGACGGCTCAGGTAATGTATTTGTGGCCGATAAGGTCAACCAGGTGGTGAAAGAGTTCCCGGTAAACGGCGGCGCAATCATAACCATAGGCTCTGAGTTTGGCCTTATCTACGGCGTGGCGACAGACAATGCCAATAATTTATATGTAGCCGACTATAGCAGTAGTGTCGTTGAGAAAGTACAGCCAACCGGCGGCTATTATATCAGCCCGGAACTTCCAAAGGGCATTAGCTTTAACAACACCACCGGAGCCATTAGTGGCACACCGGCGGCTGGCAGCCCTGCGGCTAACTATACCATTACGGCTTACAACCAATACGGCAGCAATGCCACCACGGTAAACATTATGGTCGATATTGCACCGCCAGTTCCCGCCTTCAGTTACATGAGCCCCCAAAGCTATACCGTTAACGCCGCCACAACGCCGCTGGCGCCTGCCAGCAGTGGTGTTGCAGCGCCCGGCTATAGCAGCAGCACAACAACATTGGGCACGGGCTTTAACAACCCGACAGGGGTAACGGCAGATGCTGCAGGTAATATATATGTTGCAGATTACCGCAACAACCAGGTGAAGAAGATCCCCGTTGGGGGCGGCGCGATAGTCATCTTAGGCACTGGCTTTTCGTACCCCTACAACATAGCACTCGACGCGGCGGGTGACGTATATGTGGCCGATTTTGGCGGCAGTGCGGTATATAAGATCCCTTTAACTGCCGGCGTATATGGCGCCCCGGTAGCGATGGGCACGGGGTTCAACCAGCCGACAGGGGTAGCTGTTGATGCCGGCGGCGATGTGTTCGTAGCTGATTACGGTAATAATGCGATATACAAGATCCCGGCGGGCAGCAATACGCCGCAAGCGATAGGCACGGGCTTTAGTACCCCGGTCGGTGTAGCGGTAGATGCCCAGGGAAATGTGTATGTGGGTGACAGGGGGAATAGTGTGGTAAAGGAGATCCCGGCGGGTAGCAATTCGCCGGTAAAGATAGGTTCGGGCTTCAATGGCCCGGCGGGTGTGGCTGTTGACGCATCCGGCAATGTATTTGTTGGTGATTATGGGAATAACCAGGTAAAAATGATACCGGCAGGCAACGGCACCCCGGTGGTTATTGGGGGAACAACGGGCTTCAGCAGTCCGAATGGCGTTGGAGTAGATGGCGCCGGCAATGTATATGTGGCAGATTATAACAACAATGCGGTAAAACAAATTAAACCTGTCGGAGGCTATTATATTCGCCCCTTTTTACCGGCCGGTTTAACTTTTAATAATGCTACCGGGGTGCTCGGCGGTACCCCAACCGTGGCAAGCCCGGCGACAAACTATACTGTAACAGCTTATAATTCCGGAGGCAGCAGCACAGCAAACCTAACGCTCTCTGTAGGAGCTAACGACAATCTTTCACTATTAAAAATAAGCAAGGGCACATTAAACCCAGTGTTTTTCAGCACAACAACCAATTATACAGCGAGTGTGGCCAATGGTGTAATTTCCATGACGCTAACGCCTACCGTTGCCGATCCGGCCGCGACCGTTACCGTAAACAGTGTGACAGTGGCATCCGGCAGCGCCTCACCCGCTATCCCTTTGGTAGTAGGCCCCAATACCATTAAAACAACGGTAACCGCGTCAAACGGGCTGGCCAAAAAAACTTATATCCTGGTGGTGACAGAAGCCAAATCGACCAATGCAAACCTTGCAGGTCTCAAGCCAGGCACCGGCAGCATATTGCCTGCTTTTTCACCCACAACAACAAGTTATGCCGAAAGTGTAGCCAACTCGGTTAACACCATCACCATAACACCTACCACCGCTGTAACTACCTCAACGGTAAAAGTACGTGGCACCGCAGTGACGTCGGGGACTGCGTCGGCCCCGATTGGCTTATCGGTTGGTCTCAATACCATTAATACCATTGTAACGGCGCAGGACGGGGTTACAACGAAAACCTATGTCATCACCGTCACACGTGCGGCAGCGCCCACTACAGGCCTTTCTGCATTCAAGATCAGCAGGGGAACATTATCGCCGGCTTTTGCCAACGGGACGACCGGTTATGCAGCCAGTGTGGCAAACGGCGTTACCAGCATGACAGTAACGCCAACGGCGGCGGACCCAACCGCAAGCATTACGGTAAACGGTATTGCGGTAACATCCGGCGCTGCTTCCGGGGTAATTGCACTGGCCGTTGGTGCTAACACGGTCAACACGGCAGTAACCGCCCAGGGCGCCACAATCACCTATGCCCTAACGGTAACAAGAGCAGCCGGCGGGGCCGACAGCTATGATCCCGGCATCGGCGTAAGCAAACCGAACGAAATGCCATCAATAGCAGATGATGGCATATTAGTGCACCAGGCAGTATCGCCCAATGGCGACGGTATAAACGACTTTTTAACCATTGAAAATATCGGCCAATACCCGGATAACAAACTATCTATCATGAACCGGAATGGGCAATTGGTATACGAATCAAAAGGGTATAACAATAGCTCAAAAGTATTCGACGGGCACAGCAACAAAAACGGGCAGATGCAATTGCCGGGGACGTATTTTTATGAATTGGATTATACCGTTGGTGGCATCGCCAGGCACAAAACCGGGTTTATTGTGCTGAAATATTGAGGAATAGTAAACGCAAAATATAAGCTAAATAGCTTATATACAACCGTTTTTCTGTGCATTAACTTTATCGGTAAATTGTCTGAGGAAAATCGTATTCAAAACTAAGGATATGATGCCTCCCTGCAAGTCACCATCCTCAATTGTTAATGCACTATGAAAACTTTATCCATTTCAGGGTTTCTGTTTTGGCGTACAAACGGTAACCGAAAAATATTTTTAATAGCATTTGTACTGCTATCATGTTCGGTCGATACCACGTTATTTGCACAGGCGCCCACAATAAGTTACAGCAGCCCGCAAACCTATGCCATAAATACAGCTATTACCCCGCTTACACCAACAAATACCGGTGGCGCGGTGGCTGGTCCGGGCTATAGCGCCGGCTCCGCTGTAGCAGAGTCAGGCTTCAGCAACATCGAGGGTATTGCAGCAGATGCTCAGGGCG
>Ga0206954_1049_pt1 | contig 33847 bp, 35 predicted proteins | sample Alteio_BWOrgHeat_37_FD_153250 | JGI IMG/M metagenome (GOLD analysis project Ga0206954, IMG submission 153250) | Enriched cells from forest soil in Barre Woods Harvard Forest LTER site, Petersham, Massachusetts, United States -... | ecosystem: Environmental > Terrestrial > Soil > Temperate forest >...
AGCCGTGTCCGGACTTCCTTGACGATCTGACGCGCGATCAACTCCTGCCGGGGGCTGAGCTTGACGGTTTCGAACCAGGTGTGCGCCTTCTCGACACTCATCGCGCAGACGTCGCTGATCGTCTCCTTGCCCATCAGCACCGCAAGCGCCTCGGGCTTCAGCCGCTTGCCTTTGCAACTGGGACACGGCTTATCGGATTGATACTGGCCGAGCCATTCCCGGATGCCCTCCGACTCGGTCTCGCTCCAACGCTTCTGTAGCATTCCGACGACGCCCGCGAAGTCGGACGTGAAGTTGCGGGTCTTATTCCAGCGGTTCTTGAACGTGACGGTGACGTTCCCTGACACGCCATGCAGCAGGGCGTTCACCTGTTCTTCGGTCAGATTCTTGATTGGCATCCCCGGGTCGAAGTCAAAGCGCGCGGCAACGCCTCTGAACAGACCAACCGCCCACTCGTTCTGACCGCCGGTGACGTTAACGTATGGCGCGATGGCGCCGTCCTCGATGCTCTTGTCGCGGTCGGGAATGATGAGGTCCGGGTCGAACTCGGTCTTGATACCCAGGCCGTGACACTCAGGGCAAGCCCCGTAAGGCGAGTTGAAGGAGAAGAGGCGCGGCTCGATGTCCTCGAAATTGAACGTCGAATCGGTGGCTGCAAAGCTCTCCGTGAACTCCAGCGGCTCGCCCCCGATGACATCGACCACCACCTGCCCCTTGCCCCACTTGACGGCCGTTTCCATTGAGTCCGCCAAACGCTTCTCGGCGGTGCCCTTCTTGATGACGAGCCGGTCGATCACGATCTCGATTGTGTGTTGTTTGTATCGCTCGAGGGTGGGAACCTCGTCGGTGGAGAGGTCGTACACGGTGCCGTCGACACGGACACGGCCGAAGCCCTCCTTGCGGATATCCTCGATCTCCTTGCGGTATTCGCCTTTGCGCCCGCGAACGATCGGCGCGAGGACCTGCACGCGCGCGCCGTCCTCGAGTTCCATCGTGCGGTCGACCATCTGCTCGATAGTCTGCTTCGTCAGCGGTTGACCGGTAACGGGATCATGAGGAATACCCACGCGCGCGAAGAGCAGGCGCAGGTAGTCGTAGATCTCGGTGACCGTGCCGACTGTCGAGCGTGGGTTGCGCGACGTCGATTTCTGATCGATCGACACAGCCGGGGACAGGCCCTCAATGTGGTCGACATCCGGCTTGTCCATCTGCCCGAGAAACTGCCTGGCGTAGGCGGACAGCGACTCGACATAGCGACGCTGGCCCTCGGCGTAGATAGTGTCGAACGCGAGTGACGATTTGCCCGAGCCGGAGAGGCCGGTAATGACGACGAGTTTGTCGCGTGGGATGTCGAGCGAGATATCTTTGAGATTGTTCTGACGAGCGCCTTGGATGCGGATAAACTCGGCCATTCAACTACCTTCCCGATCACCATGAATCTTCTTCCACACTCTTTGTCGAATTCAGGTTTGTGGAAACATTTGTTTGCCCAGTGTACCCCAGGCAAAACTACCGGGTCAAGCGAAGAAACAGGCGAAATAAGCGTCGAGTTCCGCACCGGCGTTGACTTTCGCCTGTCGACCGTGATACAATATCTGGCAGTCTTTTTGGGACTTCAGGTTTCGAAGGTCTGAGTCGAAAAACGAGAGGAAGGATCTATGGCTTACGGTTCGTCCGGAGCTGGGCGCGGCCCAGCCCGACCGGCCGCTGGAGCCGGTGGTGCTAAGAACCGCCGCTTCAAGCGCCGCAAGGTCAGTTTTCTGACCATCAACAAGATAACTTATGTGGACTACAAGGATATTACAATCCTTCGCCAGTTCACAGACGAACGCGGTAAGATTGTTCCCCGACGTCGTTCGGGAGCTACGGCAAAAGAGCAGCGCATGGTTGCCATCGCGATCAAGCGGGCACGCGAAATCGCTCTGCTGCCGTTCGTCAAAGAGTAACGTGCCAACGACGCCCGTCGAGGGGTCGATCGGTACCGGCATGTTGCGATGACGTAGGAACATGATTCTGACCAGGGTGGTCCTTCAATGAGGGGCCGCCCTGTTCTATTTATTAGACTGGTCGCTAACGGCCATTTGCCTGTATAATCAACTAAGGCCAACCCAACGTTAGCCGACCCACCGGGATCCATCCTGGTTCGGGGCGCACCAAAATCATACAGAAACGTGAGACCCACTCCGATAATGGGGTGTATGCCGACAGAGATGAATACTGAGCTTAGCCCTTCCAACCGTAGAAATTTTGACCGCGAACGCGTCGCCTTCACCGCCGTCGTTTGGCCGGCGCCGGAAGACGCCATCCGCTCCGCCACCTCGGCGCATTCCGGCTTCCGCGTCTGTTATATCGACAACCTCAGCATGAGCGGTCTCTCGTTCCAGTCCCCCCAGGCGTTCCCAATCGAAACCACGTTGTGGATACGGATTCGGATGGGCGCGAAGACGTGTCAGTTCAAGGGGATCGTGCGACGCGCCGGCACCCACATGCTGGCGGGCCGCCGGTCATACGTTTCGGGGATTCAGTTCGTGCGGAGCCATCAGACGACACATGCCCAGGCGATTGTCGCCGGCTACTTCGACACGTGTCGACGCCGCATGCTGGACCGTACCGCGAAGGCGTAGGACAACCACCGAGCGCTCGCACCACGACGATAAACGTCATGTCTATGCCGCCTTCGGCGAGACGTCCGTATCGTGTAAAGTTATAGGCGGTGTTTGCGAGTGGTTCGTCCATCGGGCGAACGCTTCGGTAACTCCGTGAATTAATGATGAGCAGATTGCCTTGGTTGTCCAGGGCGGTCTGCTCATTTGCTTTGTGGCAGTTCGACAATCGCCCGACACTTCGGATAGTTGACGCAGCCATAGAACTCCTGCCCGGCGTTGTCCCCACGCTTGGCCGATCTCAGCACCATTGGCACGTGGCATTTTGGACACATCGGGACGCCTGACTCGCTCGTCATTTGCGGTGCGTCTTCGGTGGAAGTCGGCGCCGCGGCGGCTTGTCTTCCACCCAGGTAGGTAGCGATCTCTGCCGCGAGTGTTGCCACATTATACGCTTGTTGGGCAGGAATGCGAACGAGTGGAAGAGCAGCCGTTCGGAATACGGCTTCCACAAACTCGTCGCGCTTCTGTCGATCGGCGCGCGTGTGGCTGGCATCGTCGAGCTCGATGCCAAACAGCGGCTTGACGGTCGTTAGATCGCACACCAGAAAGTCGACATGCTTTCGCGAGATGCGATTGTATGCGGCTTGGTTCTCGTTGGGATGCGCGACGAAGAATATATCCGAGAGGTTTACCTTTGCACAGACGACAGCTCGGCCTTGCAGTACGACGTTGAGCACGCCGAAAAACGACAGCTCGGCGGAGGACAGGAAGTCGTCTCGAACTCGGTACGGCAGATTCTCGGTCGAACCGGTATTTTGCGTCGATTGAAATAGGAATCCGAATAGCGCGCCCAAACAACCGGGGCGCGTTGTCGATGAGGCCAATTGTTGCTCCTTACAGATGGCGGAATGCGCTGATGTTCGGCCTCATTTTCTACGCACGCACGGCTAACACCTTCTGGGGTTCGCGTTCTGTTCGTCGGCGCACATTTGGCGCTGTCTTCGCCGGCGATCTGAACGCGGATCTTCGCGCCGCTGCCAGCCAGGGCCGGGCATCCAACCATGACAAGCCTCTTTCGGTGCGTAGCGGGCCGAAGTCAAGGGCCGAAGGGCGAGGAACGAGCGAACCCTTGACGAACCCGCGCAGCGTAGTACTCTGCGCGGTTGGGTTGGATGCTCGACACAGTTAGCGCCTCGGTACCCAGGAGCTTCTGCCAACAGTGCGCCTGGATCGAGGCCGTTGCTTGGCTTACTTACAGGAACATATGTTCCTGATATCGATATTGACGGGCCGAAAAAGCCAGCGGCGAAGCGCGCGCCCGCACGACGAAGTCGGGGCGCGCAAGCTGGCGAGGCCGGGTTGACGAGAGAAGGTTGCTTCTCTAGAAAGGTGGTGTCGCCTATGAACCAGACGAAGAATAGCAAAAAGCTAGCGGAACAGGAGTCGATATCTTACGAGGCATCCACCCCCGATTGTAATACGGGGGTGGAAAATGCAAGTGAGCATGTTGATGCGCAAACGAATGACTATAAGCCGGTTTCGCAAGCGCTGGTAGACTACTTGCGGTTTACGGTTCGTCCACCAGAGGATGGCTCGGAAACTGAGGATGAAATCGTACAGCGGTACATGAACCTGCTTGGTGGCGAGGAAAGCTGGGACGTTCGCCCGTACGGATTGTATCGCTATCGTAAGGGTGCCCGTCTCGAAGGTTTCTATATTGCTTGGGACGGTGCGGAGATTGGGATGGGTGTCTGTGTCCAGATATCTGGTCAGGGCTGCCGGCAACTCGAACGGCTGGGCATCGTCGACGTGCGGACCCTTGAGTATGAGCACAAGGGCACGATGCGAAAATACTCGCTCGATGGCTGGCCCAAGTTCATGCGCTCACTTCGGCACGAGGCCCGCATACACTTCACGCGCATCGATGTGGCGTTCGACGACGCCGACGAACGTCTTCACATCGATAACATGCGCCTGGCGATACTCGACGGGCGGCTGGTGTCCCAGTTTCGCGACTGCCGACCTCACGGCAAGGTCAAAATTGCAACGGGCGAGGAGGACCTGACGACGTTGTACTTCGGCAGTCGGTCTTCTGACGTAATGGTTCGTGCGTATAACAAGGCTGCACAACAGAAAATGGACAGCTGCCACTGGGTAAGGGTCGAGATTGAGGCGCGCGACGATAGAGCCGAGTCAATGGTTGATCGGATCATCGAAGAGGGCGCGGCGGCGGCTGCGGGCGTTCTGGCACGTTACATCGACTTCAAGGAACGGGGTGAGTGTCTTCAGCGCTGTCGTTGGGACACCTGTGCCTGGTGGTCTGAGTTCCTGGAATGGGCATGCAAGGTCCGGCTTTGTGGGCTGGCCGCTGCCCAAACGATCGAATCCGTCAGACGTTGGCTGTTCGGTCAGGTTGCGCCGATGTTGGCGGTCGTGTTTCGCGCTGCTGGTTCGCGCCTCAAAACACTGATGGACCTTGTCTACGATGGTGAGAAACGCTTCCGGCGACGGCACGTTCAACTCTTGGGCGAAGGTTATGCGGCGTCCGTCCTGGCGGACAATGAGCCGACACCAATATAACCCTTAGAAATGCAGACGAAACGGAGCTGAGATGGCTTCGGAAGCCCTCCTGCTGGAAGCGCGCAAACGGATGTGTACGCGTCGTTCGGCGGTGAATCGGGTTATCGACAGGATCCTGAAACTGGGCTTGAGCTCGTCGGCAGCCGGTGTTACGATCCGACGGCGGGGCGGTTCCTTACCAGAGACCCGATAGGCTATGCCGGGGGAATGGATCTATTTGCTTACGTCGCGAACGATCCAATCAACTCTGCAGACCCAAGCGGGCTCTGCCCAGGGTCACCAGGCGACGCGTCAGGACCTGGTCTGGCTCCTGGTCTTGGGACGGGTCTTGGGCCTGGCCTTGGGCCAGGAATTGGGACGGGACCTGGTGCCGGTTTACCTCACTGGGACGGGCGTGGCGGGCGCGTTCCGGACGGTTGGCAGTACGCTGCCGATTTCTTTGCAGGCTTCGGCCACGCGGCGACAGGCGGCCTCACTGACGGACTTACTCGTTGGATGGGAGAGACTGGCGGATGGGGTGATCCAAACACTGGTGTGGTCCAACATGACGACCCAGAGTATACTGTAGGTGGTGGCGTCGCAGTCGCCGTAACCATACTTGCTGGTGCTGGCGCTGGTGCCGGTGCAGCTGCTCCCGAGGAAGGTGTGTACGAAGTTACATTGAACACGGGGCAGAAATATGTCGGACAATCTGGGAATATCACAGAGCGGCTTGCGCAGCACGTTGCTAACAATAAGTTCAGCCAAGCTGAGGCTGATGCGGCACAGAGGTTTGCAGTTAGCGGAGGAAAAACGGCCAGGGAGGTATTCGAACAGACGAGAATCGATGCAAACGGTGGAATACGCGGGGGAAACCTGACAAACATTAGGAATCCCATCGGTGAAGCCCGCAAGGGCCTGATGGGACCGGGATATACTCGACCGTAACTGGGAGACTTTATGGATGTGGTGATTGAGCAGGGCGAATTTGGTTCTACTCTGGTATTGAAAGGAGATTGGACGGCTGAAACGGAGCGCGTAATGGCCAAGGAGTCCATAAGAGAGATTACCATAAACTATGCGCGTGGTTTTACCGGATCCGACATTGGATTCTTGCGCCGTCTAGACTTTCTAGAGGGTTTGGATTTGACTGCATATAATGTCGATGATTTAAGTCCGATCAATGAGCTTCATAACTTAAGATCAATTGCCTTGGGTTGCGCTTCCAAAACGCTAATAGATTTCGACAATTTCCCGAGGCTTGAGAGGTGCTACATAATGCGCCAGACCCGAACGAAGGGATTGTTCGAGCGTCAAGGGCTCACCCACCTGTCTTACAATCCCTTTCCGGCGGCAGATGCGGAGAGACTTGGTGCGTTATGTTTGCTACAGCATCTGAGCCTGGGCCAATCGAGTATGGCTGATGTTAAAGGTCTAGGAGTGTTGCATGAGTTGCGGTTTCTTGGACTGGGGCTTATGCGCGAACTGAATAGCCTGGCGGGCATAGAACATTTGCATCATCTTGAAGAGCTTCGCATCCAAACGTGTAGGAAGCTTCGGAACATCAATGAGGTCGCCCACTTGCATAACTTAAGGCGTCTTTGGGTTGAGAATTGCGGAGAGATCGAATCCCTAAAGCCTGTTGAGTCCTTGGTGCTGCTTGAGCGAATTATATTAACCGATTCAACTAACATTCTAGACGGAGATATATCACCACTGACAAAGCTACCTTATCTCAAGGATGTTAGGTTCGCCAATCGAAGACACTATACCCATCGCCCGACTCCTAACTTGGATGGCTTGGTTGCTGTTGGCAAGGACTGAAGATTTCGCGGAAAGGTACGACAATTGCTCATGCCTGGTACACATCAGTAACATGAGGAGTCTCCGTCGCAACTTGGGTTAGGATTCATGCCGTATCGCAGTTGTAGCACATGGGGATCGCTTTCTCGTGCGAGATATACTTAATCATGAAAAGTAACGTAGACTGCTCGACGACTAACGTCAAGTCGCCATTTAGTGATTGTCTGGCATTTACACTCATCGAGCTGCTCGTCGTTATCGCAATCATCTCGATTCTTGCGGCATTGTTGTTTCCGGTCTTCGCGCAGGTTCGAGAGAAGGCTCGGCAGACAACTTGCGCGAGCAACGAACGCCAGATTGGAATGGCCTTTCTGCAGTACGTCCAGGACGCTGACGAAGCAATGCCTCCGGGGGCAGAGAACACGTCAATCGTCCCATGTGGGATCGGCTGGGCGGGTAGCGTGTTCCCTTACCTAAAGAGTGCGGCCGTCTTCGATTGTCCAGATGATCCAACTCGCGCCGTAACGATTAGCGCCACGACGGTTGCCTACCCTGTCTCGTACCTGTTCAATTCGAACTCGGCAGCGGCCTCGACGGCGAGGTTCGGCGCACCATCTTCCACAGTCCTCCTTTGCGAAATCAGATCCGGCGATGCCTTGGTAACGGACCGTTCGGAAGGAACCCAAGGCTATGCTTCTCCGGCCCCTGACCGTCAGCCGGGCGGTAACTTCCAGATGTCGCCTTCCGGCGACGGATACGCGAACACGTGGGCTACCGTCATAAGTATCTGGCGGCCAGGCGTTTTTAATACCCTATTTATCCCAAAGGGAATCCAGTATGACACCGGACGCATGGGCGGTCGACTTTCGTCTGATTACTATGGGGTCGACGGTCGCCACAGCAAGGGCGCCAACTACGTTGCTGCCGACGGCCACGTTAAGTGGCTCATGGCTGAAAAGGTCTCAAGTGGACCGAATGCAGTTGCCGCGGACTGCAACCAGGACGAATCGCCTGGCCTACCGGACTGCAATGTGGTCGGGAAGATATTCGCGGCGGGAACCGGGAACGTAAGGTCTTCGCTGACGTTTTCTGTGAATTAGGATATCTGATGTGCCGGCAAGTCTGTTACCGCATCGGCTTGATCCGGGTCACTAAGCTGAATGGTTAGCTGTGAGATTCTTGTCCAAGGTTCGGCCAGGGCGCAATCCGAGAAACGCGAGCGTGATCAGAGATAGAAAGGATACGATGACTGACGCGAATAGATGGTGGTTGTCGTACCAGAAGCGAATGATGGCTCCACGGTGCGGAGATACGACACCCCTCATGCTGCTGTTGACGCGGAGAACTGTGGCTGGGGTGCCATCCACGGTAGCACGCCACCGTGGGTACCATGTGTCGGAAAGCACCACCAGGCCGGGAGTAGAGGCCCGCAGTTCGAGCGACTGATCGTTGGCCCGGACAATATCAACTGCGCCGGGCATCGAACCGCGCGGCAGTTTCGGCGCGTTACCGGAAACCAAAGCCACTTGGTGCGGGTCGAAGCCGCTTCCTCCCAACGTTTTAACGACATCCACGTCGGTCGTTGGCGATACCGAAACGGCATTGGACACGACCCAGGCTCTTGGAAATGTGCCGTCAAGCACGTACCAGTATGTCCCCTCTGGCGTTTGGCGGGACTCGCGGAACGGGGGCTCCATTGGCCATGTCGAAGAGATCGTACCGACGTGCCAAAGCCTGAGCAACTTGATGCCGCGTTCATCGACGCGTATCTTTCCCGCTGCATCGAGCGACGCGCAGTCCGCGAACAGGCCCGTCTGGCTCGTATCCCCCCAAACCGCCGCCACCGACCTAAGAGCAAGCGTGCTGTATCCTCGGACGGCGGAGATATGAAAACTTGCCTGGAGATTCGGCGGCAATCCAGCGCAAACCGCCGAGTACAGCCTTTCGTCTCCAGGCCAACCCCTCCCTTGAACGTATGCTTTTTCTTCGGCGGTATTCGAGCCAAACGTATATAGCCGTGAGTGGGACTCGATCGCCATCGACGCGCGTTGTGCCGCTGATAGGTATGCCGTAGGATGTACCGTCACCAACTCCGGACCGGCGACCAGGCCCACCTCGACGAGCACGACGACGGCTACCCCGACGCTCGTGAGGATTTGAACCCGACTGCCGATCGAGCCGTCGTTTGACGTAGTGCCTAGTGGCCCATGGCGAGAGGGAAGGCGTTTCAATACCGCCAGTAGCCCGTAGCCGGCAAGTGAGATGACGCCGAGTTCCGCGCCGAGAAACCATCTGGCGGGGCACCGGAAACCGTTAAGCACGGGTAGGTGCCTGACGATAGCAAAGGCCGGCGAATGTTCGCCTACTGCGAGAACATAGGAGACTGCGCAAAGGACAACGAGCGCACGAACAGATGGGCTTTGCCTCCATCCGAACAAGACGCCAACGATCGCCAGAAAGCATACGCTGGCTCCCACGTAGTGGAATCCTTCCCAGAACACATAAACCTGGGGACCGTGGTAGGTTGCGGTCCGTGCGTCACCGGCATAGTACGGGGCGAATAGTGTTAGGATTCCGTCCGGCGGCAAACTGCCCTCGCCGGCAAAGGAAGCCGAGGCAGGCCCTTGCCGGCTCGACAACACGGCATTCTCAGCAGTAGCTTGTAACTGGGGCCATCCGATTACGATGCCTGCAGTTGTAGCTATCGCGATGTAGGCGACCGCGCGGATAAGCGATTTGGATAACTCGGCGATTCGGCTTGCTGACTGGGTATCGAACAGCATTCTCAGCAGCAAGTACATACTGGTTACTATCCACGAGATTGCCGTGTACTGCGGATGTCCGGCGAGCGCCATGAGCCCGACGATTGACCCGGCTAGGAACGCCGTCTTCATCTGCCGGTCTTCAGCGAACCGCTCCGCGCAACAGAACAGCCACGGAGACAGGCATATGACGCAGAACGCGCTCAGATGCCGGGTGTGGCCGCAAACCAAGCTGCCGCAAATCGAGGCCGCGACCCCGGACGGAACGGCGCCCCAAACGTTGCGGGTTACGCGGGCGACGAACTTGAGAGTGCCTACGCCCATGATCACGGCATGGAACACAAGAAACGCGTTGATCGCCGCAAGCGGTTTGAACAGCATCGACAGGATGATCGTCGGCGGGTACAGGAATCCGCCTTCGCCCTCCGCGAATACCGGGAAGCCCGCTTGAATGTAAGGCGTCCAAAGCAAAAACTCGCCGTGGCGAAGTGCCTCTCCGTACAGCGTTCGAAGTGGGTAGTTAAGGAACAGAAAGTCGTTGCCGCCGACATCGTTGGTTGCCAGCATGCGCCCCATCAACAGATCCCGATACACGACGGCGACTGCCAAGAGTATGCAAGCGTAGGGGATCGCGCCAGTGAGTAGGCGTTTTACGTCAACGCTTTGGGGCTTCTGATTGGCTTGGGCCTCTATGGAGTCCGGTTTGCTGAGCGCCACGTTTGACGTGTCCCTTCTGTCGCCTCGGAGAATCGTGCAGATCGTAATCACTATTCCACATTCCGGGACTCACAAACTAACTAATCGATCGTATGAAGTTCTTCGTAGTGCTTCGGCGGGTTTTAAACAACAGGCGAGACTCTTTTGATTGTACTCGACTTCGCGATTTCGGGGGATAACAGTCGAGTACGTGCTCCGAAATGGAGCATCTCCTATTAACTGCTTGCCAGTCAAACTTCGGGCTGGCGAAAGTTGACTAAATTGACGGCCCTACGAGGAATGGGAGGATTAATACTCCTTTGCATTATCGCCTGGTGAGAATTTTGGCCTGGAAATTGAGGAAACTGTTTTTAGCTATTGACGAACATATGTTCTCTAGTCTATAATTAAGACAGAACGCCACTTCGTTCTACCACACAACAGAATAGGCGTTCCTCCGGAAGCTTGGAACCTGGCCGGAGGAACGCCACACAGTAGTATAGCGCACGCAACAGGATAATTGTATCACTTGAGTTGCAGTTTGTGTGTGCCTATACGTGTACGCGCGCCCAGGGTTCCGAGCATATCGGCTCTGGGCGTTTGTCGTTTGTAAGAAAGGAGGCTTATCCATGGCTTTTGTGAAGTTGCCTTGCGAACTCGTCGAGACGACGATCGTAACGAAAGATCGTCAAGGAAATCCGCTGGAGCGCCCTCGTCATCAGGCGATTGTCGAGCAGGGTGATCAGCGCTATTACGTCGACTGCACCGCCGAGGAATTAACCGGGCTTGAGTCCAAGCGCGGACAGTCCATCGAGCTTCCAGTGTCGGTTCATCCGTACAACGGCACTCGCGGTCCCGGCTTCAACTGGCGGCTCCGCTCCGGGCGGAAGTAAGGAGGGGGCTATGCAGGACGCACAACCTGCGGCCTCATCCGCTACCCTTGACGCCATGGTCGCCGCGGTGCGGCAATTGGACGCCGATCTGTCGGCGCGGCTCACGTACTGCGAGCACTGGATCGGCGGCGCGGTAATCCTGGTCGGCTTCGTGCTTGTGATCTTAACCGCCGGACTTATCCGGGGAAGGGGGTAAACATGCCGGACTTTGGCTCAAGCATTGCCTATCTGCTCATCTCTCTCAGCAGTGTCATTCTGGCGGGCGAGACGCTGATCGGGTGGCTGGCGAGGGCGGCGTCCCAATGATGCCAGTCCTCCCACTATTGGGTAATAGCGCGCCGTCCTCTACGCAGTTCATCGAGGGTGGCATTGGCCTCATGGCCTGGGGCGTCGTCGCCGGTATCTGGCTTCGACTGCTGGACAAATTATCAAGATAGGAAGGGGGTGATTGCATGCTCACTAAAATCCGAATTGCGGCAACGAGCCTGATTTGTATAGCTCTAACCGCGATAACAACGGCTGCGAACGCGCAGTCCGGTAACACCGTCACTGTTCCCGTGGACATCTCGTCGACGGTGACTACCGCGCAGGGCCAGATTCTGGCTTACCTGCCGACGATCCTCGGGGCGGCGGCAGCCGTGACCGTGGCGTTCGTCGGGGCGCGCGTCTTCATGAAGTGGATCGCGCAGCGGGCCAAGAGCTCGTAAGCTGAGCGTCAGCAGGGTGCTCCAGCCCGACTGGCATAACCAACTAGCGTTGGGGTGTGACGCCGCAGTGTGCTCGCTCCGAGAAGAACGCGCTCGCTGCGGCCAGCCCCAACGATCTTAGGAAAGGAGGTGGACCCAATGAGTCCTACTGAGGCTCTTCCGGTGTGGCACATCGTGCTTGGCGGTCCCATCGGTGAAGTGCTGCTGATAGCGGTCGCGTTTCTCGGCGGCGTCTGCATCGGCTTCGCGACCGGCCGGTACCACGCTAAGTGGGGTGGCTCGATATGAACATGCAACAGGTGCTTGACGCGATTACGCAGCAGGCGGCGTCGAGCACCTCGGACTTGCTGAGCAGCTTCAAGGCGTGGTTTCCTTACGTGCTCGGCATTGTTGCCTTGCTGCTTGTCATACGGATCGTTCTGAACCTCGTGTCTCAGATCGTGGAAAGGGTGGCTGGAAGATGAGCGGACCCGGTTTACCCGGAACGGACATGTCCGACTGGATCGGACAACAGGCGGCGGCGCTGGCGAACACGATGGTCGGTTACATCAGCGCGGCGACTCCCGCGATATTCACGCTCGCGGCGATGATCCTCGGCGTGGTTGCCATCATCGCCCTGGTGCGGATGGCGATTGGAAAGCTCTAAAGCGAAGAGCAGAAAGGAGGTGATCAGTATGAAACAATTGCAGACCTATTGCTGCTTGCTTGGCGCATGGATGGCTCTTGCAATGCCCGCGCATGCCGGATTGATCAATACGCCCATCACGGTTACTGAAACAGGGAAGGACGCAACCCTGATGATCAGCGTTACGTGGCAGTGGGTCGCTCAGCCCGACGACGGGAATACTGGGGGCCTCGTCTTCGAGAACAACGGCACCTTTATTTCGGACGACTACGGCCACTCGTTCTATCCCCAGTTCCCATTCCAACCGGACGATCAGATGAAGATCGGGAACTGGCCTAACTGCATTCCCGACTTCGCGCCGCTGATCTTCGCACACCACTACCACCTGCATGTCGAGCTATCGACGACGGCGGATGCCGGCCAACAGTCGGGCACCCAGTATGGGTGGGACATGTGGTTCTGGATCTACAATGACGGCTCGCGGCACGATATCACGATGGACCCGACACAGGGGGAACTGGGCTCACCGGACGCGACCGCGCCGCCGTGTCTTGCGACCGAAACACCGCCGGCTCCTACCTGCGGCTCGGGGTCGACCAGCGGGACGACGGGTGGGACGACCGGCGGCTCCTCGACAGGTTCGACGGGTGGCGGAGCGTCGGACAATCCGAACTTTTGGACATCGTTGTTCGAACCTGACGATGCGCACGTGAGTGCGCTGAAGCAGGCGGAGGAAAGCCTACACAATGCCGGACCATGGGGACAGGTCGGAAGTGTTGCGGGACGGATCGGCGACACCTCGCGGAACAATGCGCCGCTATTCCCGGCAACCATCGGTTTTTCGCCCAAGTTCGCTTCCGGCGCTCCGGGAGGAACAGCGGGCGATTCAACCGGCACCGTCGTCCTGACCCTGCCGATGCCGGGACATGACTTTACTACGAAGGATGCCGGTTCCGTCGGCATCGATGCGCCCGGCAACCCGCCGGAACCGATCGGCACGCCCTGGACGGGCGCAAGCCACCTATCAGGGTGGCGGGATGCTCTTCTGGGTCTGATCGAATGGTCGCTTGTGGCAATGGCTGCCGTCGCGTTCTGCCTGTGGCTGAAAGGGAAGGTCAACATATGATCGCAAACTTCTTCTACAACCTGGCGACCACGGCAATCAACGACCTGGCCTCGGCAATCAACACGGCCTGGCATGACATCGACTTCGGACCGATCGCCTCGGCGCTCAACTGGCTGCGGTCGGTCGAGTTCGGCCTTCCGGTCCCGGTCCTCGGCATCGTCGCCACGTTCTGCACGCTTGCGGCGGTCACGGTCGTCATCAAGTTTGGCATCAAGCTGATCGACTGGATACGAGGATAGAGCGTGAACATATCAGTCCTTGTCTGCCTGCTGCTGTGTACCTACAGCCTGGCAGCTTATCTGACGAGGAGGCGCTGACAACATCGACAATACAACACGAAAGTAAGCGCCTCCGATTACAAGAGAGGAGGCATGATTGATCGAAGGGTACCTTGGCCGGCTTGGAGCCGGCAAGACCTACGCGATGGTGAAGGACTCGCTGCCGTATATCGGCAAGCTCGCCATCTACGCCAACATGGAGGGGCTCGACTGGGCGACCTATTTCGACACCTGGGACGATCTGTGCGGTTTGACGAACGCACTCGTGCTAATCGACGAGCTTGGGCTTTGGGCGATGGCCCGCGACTACAAGACCTTCCCTCGGGAAGTCCTGCAGCACGTCATCAACTCGCGCAAGCAAGGCCTTCACATCAAATGGACGGCGCAAAACGAGGGCGGCATCGACGTCACGTTCCGCCGTCAAACGGCGAGCTACTATAGGCACGAGCGATACGGGCCGTTCATCAAGCAGACGACCGAAGACGCCGGCAGCGGACAGAAGATGTTCACCCGCTGGTTCCGTCTCTCCGAGACGGTCTATAAGCGGTACGACACCTTCCAGATCGTCGGCAACGGGCATGGTCAGAGCACCCAGCGCGGAGCTGCCGCCGCGAGGAAGGAACGGGAGCGGGCGGAAGAGCTGGTCAAGGGCGCCTGGGTGCGGCTTGAACCTGACCCGGCCGTTTTGCATCCACTCGCGTTCCGGCGGGCGGTCCCCGAAGACATCGGCCTTGGCCTGCCGATCTGGAAAGCCGGCCCTGACGGCATCATCAAGCGGGTGGACACCTCAGAGCTTGATCATTGGCGTATCGTCCAAAGGCTGCATGAGATAACCGGACTGGCGGATCAAGAGGAGACTGACAACTCGATCGACGCGACAAGCCCCGAACTCGACCGCTACCACGAACTCGCGCCGACGGCCCACGTGAGCCGACCGTGGTTCGCAAAGAAAGGAGGCGAGACAAGTGCTTGACAGACTGGTAAGCGCGGCGTCGTACACGACGATGGTTCTCGGAGTGCTGGAACTCGGTAGATCGGTCCTTGCGTATTGCGCGACGAGTTACGCCGGGTACCGGCATATGATCGACTGCCTGATGGCTTCGGGATCATAGACAAGGTGTAGTGAGGAAGGGAAAGGAGAACGGAAGTAGATGGCAAGGCATGAGCGATACCGGACGATACGCGACGCGGAGGGCCGGTGGCGCGTTTGGGATCGACAGATGTGGTGTTACGTCGGCGACGCGCGCTCTTACGAGAGGTCACACGTTACGCCGTTTGCAGATACGCTAAACGCAAACGTCCGTATCCGTAAGGAAGCGCCACATTCGGAACTAATTGACTTCCTGTAGCCAGGCCATGAACGGATCGTCAGGATGAAGGGTAACTGGGAGCTACGACGCCGGTTAGCCGGCAAGCAGAATCGACTCGGCTCTTTGTGGGTTGATGAAGCGCAGACGGCTTCCTCACGGCGGCGGGTCAAGCGGCGGAGGTTGGCGGAGGAGTCTCCGAGGATGATGAGGTTTGGTTCAGTCAGGTTAGAACGATGCGGCAATGAACCAAGAACCGAACATCCGCGGTGTCTCCGAAGCGGCCACCGGTTCCGAGGCGTAGGAGTCTCGTAAGGCGATTCCCAAGGCGAGCATTCATACTATAACTGGGTGCAAGGTCGAAACTGAAAACGCCGGCCGTCGAGTCTCCGAAGCCCCGCCTGGGCGCAAGGAGGTGACACGAAAGGAGGACCGAGTATAGGTAAAGTGAGTTCGGATGTAATCGACAGGGATTCGATAAGACGCAGGCAGGCGTGGGAATCGTTCTTCACGCAAGTTCGGCGGATTGCGGGCAAGCTCCCTGCTCCCATCGAGCGAGGTGCAGCGGTGCGGAGCTCTTCCAAGCAGGATTGACACGGCGGTTCGACAATAAAAATGTCGAACTGCCTTTCCGGATTTGCTGCCGGGATGGGAGTATCTTAATGGAGCCGGTGTGACCGGCGGATATCTAAGGAGGAACAAACATCGGTATGGTAAACACAGGCGCAATTCTATACACGCGAGTATCGTCGATGGAACAGGTCGACACGGGCACTTCCCTCGCCTCGCAGCTCGACACCTGCCGTCGAAAGGCGGATGCGCTCGGCGTGCCCGTTGTCGCTCATTATGAGGACGCCGGTATTAGCGGTGGTCTGCTGACGGCGCGCGATGGCATGATGAAAAGTATCGCGGATATCAAGGCGGGCCGTGCCGGTATGCTCATTTGCGCGGAGATGAGCCGGTACAGCCGGGACGTCGAACACCAATGGGCCATCAAAAAAGAGATTGAATCGGCAGGCGCCCGCGTCGTCTTCTGCGATACGGAATTTGAAGACACGCCGGAAGGCGAGTTGAACTTTACCATTCAAGGCGGCTTCAAACAATACGAGCGCAAGGTCTTCAGGTCACGCAGCATACGCGGCCGTCGCTGGCGTGCCCAGGAGGGCATTCAGACGGCGCGCAGCCAGTCTGCGTATGGTTACCACGTTCCGACACGCGACGAGGTCTTACGTGGTGAGTACCGGCCTGAGCAACTCGGGCGGTACATCGTTATGGAGGCGGAGGCTGATGTTGTTAGTCGTCTGTACCGAGAGTATGCAACCGGCCTTACGAGCTTAACCAAGCTCTCCGAAGCCTTGAACTCAGAAGGCGTTCCCACTCCCAAAGGTGGCAAGTGCTGGCGTGCCAGTTCCTTCCATAAGATCCTCAGTAACCCAATCTACGTAGGGCGGGCGTCGTTTGGCAAAACGGAAAGCCGCACGGACGAGTCGTTTGTCGGGCGTCCGCATCCGATCACGGGACAGCCGTTGAAGAGTGCGTCGATTACTCGCCTTGCGAACGTCGACAAAGTCATACAGATCGAAGCGCCGCGTCTGGTCGATGACGCGACCTGGGAGGAAGTCCAGCGGCGATTACACGGTAACAAGTCGCTTCGTGGTGGTAACCCCATCAAGGCGCGCATGCTCTCCGGTCGGGTCTTCTGCTCGCACTGCGGCTCGCCAATGCGCGTCCGGTCTGACCATGGAACGGTTCGTTATGTCTGTAAGTGGAACTATCCGCACGACGGCGAGACATTCGAGCGACGCTGTGAACCGGGCTCCCATCGCATTTCTGACACTGAACAGGCCGTTGTCGAAGCCCTTCTGTCCGCGATACGGCAGCCAGAAGCTATCGAGGCCGCTGTCCGCGTATATACGGAAACTGGGCGTCAAGACAAATCGGCTCAAGACATTGAGATGGAACTTGGCTGCATCGAAAAGGCTCTCACCGCGCTGAAGCGGCGGGAGTCCGACACCATCACCGCGCAGATTGCCGGTGTGAGCGCTGGCGCTGATCCCGGACTTTATAACAATGTCTTCCAGGAGATCGCGGCGGAACGTCGCAAGCTAGAAGGCCGGCAAGTCAGTCTAACGGAAGAGTTGCAGCGTTTAGGCGGTGGTCGTGGTATCGTGACCGTCGACCGTGATGAGGCCAAACGGAAGGCAATCGCGGACACGCACCGCGCACTGCTGGAGGACGGCGTTAGCGGTAGCGACCGCCGTGATTTGGTGGCGTCCGTCGTGGAAAAGGTATACTGCGAACGCGGCGGTGCTCGCGTTGAATTCAGGCAAGGGCTGATCGTCGATGATACTTTACACAATACGTCCGTCCCGGACTGAAGAAATCAGAAAAGGCGTTACGCCTCCGGGGCGCCGTGCGTGTGAACGACTGCTGGCTCTGTCTTCAGCAATGGGGAGTGGTTCGTCGATACCGGCTTTGTCGACGTGGGCCCGATCGGACGCAGAGCGAGCCGTGATCCCATCACCCCATCGTATCGTACCGGTTTCCCATTCATCGAAATCTCCACCGACCGATCCTCGACCGCCGCGACGCATCCTGGTTGCAGGGTGATATGCACGGTGGTCGCCACGTGTGCCTTCGTAGTCACGACGATGTCCTCGGCCTCGACCGTGACGGGCCGCTGCCGGGCGCGGATCGAAGGGGCGGTGTTGTCGATGTCGCCTGTAATGTCGGGCATCGCGGAAGCGGTCTTGATCTCGACCGGACGAATCGTCGACTTGATGTCGAGCTGGACATCGCCGATGCGGACCGTGGCGGGGTAGAGGCAGTTGATGCTCAGGCCGGCGCTTCCACGCGTGAACGCGACGGCCATTGGCCAGACGCTGGTCGATCGATAGTCACGCAGTCCGTCGAGGTAGCGTCGGTCACCGGTCAGGCTGAATATCTCGGCGCTGAACTGGGGAGATGCTGACGGAGTCGACTTCGATCCGGTAGCGATCTTCGTCGCCGTCGATCTCTTCAACGGCGGAGTATACTTCCAGGCCCGCCGCGCCAGAGTCAGGTAGGCGCCGTCGCCGGTTGCCTCGTAAAGGGCGCACAGACCAAGCCCGTCGCACCCTCGCGCGGCTTCTTCCCGCTCGGCAAAATGCAGGTATTTTGGATCCCCGCAAGCCTGATAGAGCCGGGCAAGCGCATAGACGAGTCCGTCTTCGGCTCCGGCTTCCTCGCTGCCCGGCGCGGGGTCGTAGTTGTCGATGAGGAAGTCGCCGGCGCGGATGGCGGCATAGAGGGCTGCCGGCTGGCGCGTCAGGCGGTAATAGGCGAGGAGGCCGCGCAGGTTATGCGCGTGCGCGCTGATGTCGTCGGCCGTGTATTCGTGAACGGGCTCGACGGCGCCGAGGTATCCCGCCGGATCCTGAGCCGTCATGAGGCGGGTCGCGACACTGTTCATTACCGGGGCGATGTCCCCGTTCCAAGGTCCGACCACGGCCGCCTGTTCGAGCCACACGCCCGGCTTGCCGGCGGAAAGACGGTCCTGTGGAGGCACGTGGCCGGTGTTCTCGATGTTCGAGAACATATTGTTTTCGTCGGCACGTAAGAGGGTCGCGGCGATTGGGAGTGAGGCGAAGTGAACATTGGCGGCCGGCAACGGCCCGGCAACGATCCGGCCCAGCGGCGACGGCGGCGTTGGGGTCAAGCGCTCCCAAACCGGCAGGTTGGCGACATCGTATCGGCTAGGGGAATGGCCACGGCACAGGAGGGCCAGAACCGGGAGGGTGGTTCCCAGTGTCACCGTGGTGAGAATGGCTTTCCAAAGTCTCTTCCGCTTACGCCGTGTATTAATCATGTGATGTGTTAGGAACTACTACGTATCGCGCGGGAGCGCGCCTACTGGCATCCGCTACGTTATCCCTACCGAGTGGTCTCAACAACGGCGAAGCGACCGAGCGCGAAATAGCGGCTTTCCACTATTATGACACGTACACATGAGTTTTGCGTTCAGTTGGATGCGATGGCAGTCCCGCCGAACTCGCGCTCTTAAGCAAAGGCATGCGGCGACCGCTCCTCTCGCCCTACACCCCAACTGGGAAGGTTGACTCGGTGCCCATTCTCGGGTAGCATTCAGGCCATGGACTCTACCTCGCCCCCGCCCGACTCCGTTCGCATCCTGGGCTTAAGAATCGACCTCGTCTCGATGGATTCCGCACTCGCGCGCATCGAGAAGTTCATTGCGGAAAGAGTCCCAAGATATCTGGTGACCGCCGACGCCTCGATGGTAGTCACCGCAAAGGACGATCCCGAGCTTGCCGGCATTGTCGACCGCGCCGACCTCGTCACCCCCGACGGCGCCGGTATCCTGTGGGCGTCGCGCAAGCTGCGCACGCCGATCACGAACAAGGTTTCGGGTGTCGACCTCGTCGCCGAGATGGTCCGATTGTCGCAGGAGAAGGGCTATCGCATCTATTTCTTTGGCGCCGGCCCCGGCGTTGCCGAAGAGGCGGCGGCGAATCTTCTAAAGCGTTACCCCGGCGCCCATATTGTCGGTACGCGCGATGGATATTTCAAGCCCGATCAGGAGGCCGAAATCGTCGCCCAGATCAAGGCCGCCAAACCTGACATGCTATTCGTGGCGATGGGGATCCCCAAGCAAGAGAAGTGGATTACGCGCTATAAGGATGAGATCGGCGTCCCGGTCTCCGCCGGCATCGGCGGCTCCTTCGATGTCTACAGCGGCCGCGTCAAGCGCGCGCCTGTATTTATGCAGAAGAATGGGCTGGAGTGGCTGCACCGCCTGGCGGCCAACCCTAAGAAGATCGGCAAGGTAATGACATTGCCGAAGTTTGTGATGATGACCCTGAGACAGAGATAGAATGTTGAATTATGAATAGTGAATAGTGAAATGAGGACCGCGTTGGACCATGGATCTTCTACTTCACAATTCACTATTCGTTTCTAACATCCACGCCCCAGCCGATGGCCTCAGTGTCGACCTCTATAATATCGCCTTCGTGTCTGATGCCCCCACGGATTTGTGGTACGGGCGCGAGAAGGCGGTGGGAGTCGAGGTCGATATGGTCGAATGCTCCCGTGCCGGCAGCCAGATGCGCGGCGGCGGCGATCCCCAGTTCAGTCTCCAGCATGCAGCCGATCATCAGCTTCTTGCCGGCCGCTTTGCACAGGTCGATGATCTGCAGCGCTCCGCTGATTCCCGATTTCATCAGCTTAATATTGATGCCGTCAACGGCGTCGCGTTCGATCAGTTCGCGGGCGTCGTCGACTGAGCAGACGGCCTCGTCGGCGAAGACGGGGTAGTCGATGGCGTCACGAACGGATTTGAGGCCGTCGGTATCGCCGCGGACGACGGGTTGCTCGATCAGCTCGATATGGCTGTCGACGGCCGAAAGGCGCTTCACGAAGTCGATGGCGGCGTCAGGGGAAAAGGCCTGGTTGGCATCGATGCGAAGACGGGAGGCCGGCGCGGCCTGGGCGATCGCCTGGATTCTCGCGAGGTCGACATCGGGCCCCTCGCACGCGCCTACCTTTATCTTAAGGATGGTAAAGCCCGCTTCCGCCGCCTTTGCGGCGAGAACGCCCGCGGCTTCGGGTGGCGTGATCGGAATAGTGATGTCGGTCTGTACGGTCGGCTGGTAAGCCCCGAATCGCTGCCAGAGCGACCTGTTGTTCGCCTTGCCCCAGGCGTCGAAGATGGCCATTTCGAGACCGGCCTTTGCGGCCGGCATTCGGTCCAAGTCGCCGGAGATCATGGCCAGCGCCCCGTCGATGGTGTCGATGTCGATGCCGGCAAGCTTGTCCGCAATCGCAGTGATGGCGGCCAATACCGTGTCGGTGGTTTCGCCGGTCACATAGGCGACCGGGGCGGACGCGCCGAAGCCGGTCACCGAACGCGATCCGTCGTCGCAATCGAGAAAGATGAAGACGTTCTCCGCGGTGTAGGCGATTCGCTGGGAGATTGCAAAGGGTGCGTGCAGGGGTAGGGACCACAACTCCGCCCTGACCGTGCGGATTTCCATATGTCGATTATACCATCGGCGACGGCTTTCGCCCGGGAGCTGAACGTTTGCTACCGGGCAGCCTACGATATTTGTATAAGAAACTATCGTCGGCGGCAGGAAGACACGGGGTCGATGGCTAATCAAAGCGCGTGATCGGGCGATGCGCCCGGTTCGACCCAAATTTCCCATTAAACCCGAATGAAGGAACTCTGCCGCCTTAGGTATCTAATGCCAATGGATAGAACTCAGCCGTGGGTGACGCTGTCCGACAATAGGCAAGCATCGAACAGCGGTTCATGTCGCAAAGGGAATTGACGCACGGGCGTCGAACGTTCGACTAGTATTGTCGTCGTCGGGGTGGGAATGCCCGATAACCCTGGACGTCGGCTGATAAGTAGTGGGGAATCGGTCGATTTCAGAGGAGAATTAGAGGCGGAATTGCTTGACAAGCATCTGCTAACATGATACAATCAGGCGCACGAAGGTATGATTCCGCGTAAATATACCGGCTCGACTCCGCGGTCGTTCAACTCCTCGTGTCCCTGCAGGCCTCGTCCAAACATCACATTACCCGTGGCGGGGCATAAGCCCCACGAAATCCTTTGATGGTATAGGGCGGCGCCTATGAGGCCTTCCGTACTAAGTTCGGCACGGCCGGGATAAGTCCCGGACACGTTTTGCAAGTCTATAACACCCAGGCGGGTGTTCCAAACGAAAGAGCAACTATGGCTACGGGTCCTGTCGTAGGTCTTGATATCGGCACACAGCAGATCAAAGTCGTCGAAGTACGTCCTTCTAAGCGAGGGCTCGTGGTTTCGGCGCTGGGGATCGCGCCAACGCCGGTCGGCATCATGCAGAACAACATTATTACGGATCCTCGCCTCATGGGGCAGACCGTAAAGCAGTTGCTGCGTGAAAGCGGAATCACAGCAAAGCGCGTCATCGGCAGTGTCGCCGGTCAGAGCGCGGTGGTCGTCCGCATCATCGAAGTGCCTAAGATGACCGATGCGGAACTCAAGGAGACGATGAAGTGGGAAGTCGAGCGCCACGTCCCGTTCGCTCCGAGCGAGACGATGATCGACTACCAGCCCCTCGATATCGGCGCTCCCGACGACGCTAACCCGAACATGGAAGTCTTGCTCGCGGTCGCGCAGCAGGACATCATCAATAACTTCGTCGATACCGTGTTCGCCGCCGGCCTCGACCCGATCGCCATCGACATCGAACCGCTCGCCACCGGCCGCGGCCTCCTCGACGTCGTTAATGGCGAACCGCTTAAGCGGTCGATGTATGCCTCGGCGATGGAAGCGCCCTACGAAGCAGGGCGCGAGACAGTCGCGGTCGTCAATATCGGCGCGTCCAATACCGACATCTCCATCTTCAGTGATGGCCAGCTCGCCTTCCCCCGACCTCTGCCGCTCGCCGGTGACAGCCTGACCCGCGCCATCGCGGAAATGATGGGCTACACCCTCGACCAGGCCGAGCGCATCAAGCGTGACTACGCGGAGGTGCAGCTCGAGCGCATGTCCATCTACACGGGCACCGCTTACGGCGACGATCCCGCTTACGAGGCTCCGCAGTTCCGCGACGACGACGTCAACTTTGGCGTCTCCCGCGACTCTGGCCGTATCTCGGGTCGCAGCTCTGGTCGCGTGTCGGGCCGAAGCGGCCGTATCTCAGGCCGTCTTGGCGGCGACGATGCTCCGCTCAGTAATCCGTTCGATCTTTCCGACGATACCGAGCCGACAGAGGGCGCGGATCCATTGAACCTGGCCAAGCCCGGAAGCGACGACGATCTTGAGAGAACTCAGCCGATGTCGCGCCGCACCCTGAACCTTGCCCGCAAGCCCGATGGCGAAGGCGGCGAGCCGATGATGGGCGCTGATCCCATGTTCGACAGCTCCTTTATGGGCGGAATGCCCAACGACGCCGAGATCAAGGATCAGGTGTTTGAGGCAATCGCACCGGTCCTCGGCGAGCTTGGAACCGAAATCCGCCGCTCCCTCGACTACTTCCGCAGCCGTGCACAGGGCCGATCCGTCGACCGCGTGCTTCTGGCCGGTGGCAGCGCCAATCTGACGAATATCGCTCAGTTCCTCCAAAATGAACTGCAAGTGCCGGTAGCCGTGGCCGATCCGTTCGCGGGTGTCACGGTCGCTTCAAAGCACTACGATCCTCAGTACCTCGGTACGATCGCCTCGTCGTTCGCGGTTGCGTTCGGCCTGGCGGCGCGCGAGGCCGTATTCGATGTGAATCCGGCGCCCAGAACGCCTAAGCGCGTCCGAGCGGTGAAAGCAGCTCCCTCCGTCTAGTATTGACGAGGGTGCTTACGCCCGACTAAAAAGCATAAACTATGATACGAGTAAACCTACTACCTGGATATGTCGCCCAGCGGCGCCTTACCCGCAGAATGATCTGGGCTTACACCGTCGTGTTCATCATGATGGTCGGCGCGATGATGACCTGGACGTTCGGTTTCGAGATCCCGGCTGCCACTAAGGCGGAAAGTGATGCCAAGCAGGCGGAAGACGCGCAGGCGGTTACAGTTGGGCTGAGGACGGATGCGACTCAGGTCACCGCAGACGTTCAGCCGACTCTCGCCAAGCTCAATTTCGTCAAGGCTGTCCACGACTATAACGTCAAGTGGGTCAAGCTGTACGACACGGTCGCACGCTTCACCGACCTCAAAGTCATCTACTCGTCGGCGGATGTCAGCGGGCAGACGATGAATATCAAGGCCTACGCGCCTAGCATCGCCGAAATGGGCCGCTATCTGGAGCAGATCTATACCGAGCCGGACTTCAACACGGTCTCGATCGACCACCTGCCTGGTTATCCCGAAGCGATCGTCAAGAAGTACTATCTCGACGGCAAGCTGGTCGGCATCGCCTCAGGCGGCGGTACCGGCGGTGGGAACGGATCGAACCAGGGGTACACGGGTGCGCCGACGGCTGTTGCTGGCGGAGCGTCTCGCTTCGGCGGCGGGGGCGGCTTTGGCGGTGGTGGATACGGCGGCGGCGGTGGCTTTGGTGGTGGCGGCCGAGGTGGCTACGGTGGTCCGCCATCAGGGTTTGGCGGTGGTGGCGGCTTTGGAGGCGGCGGCGGATTTGGCCAGTCGGCTCAGATGAGCAACGGTTTTGGTGAGCGAATCTGGCCGGTTGAGCAAGTACTTCAGGACCAAATCAATCCGCTTGCAACGCCTGAGCAGCGCAGCCGTATTATTGAGCGCGCTCTCAAGCGGGTAACAGTAAAGCAGGAGCCCAAAGGCTTCGACGTTAACATTACGGCAACGCTTAACCAGGCGTTGTCTCCGCCGTCCCTGCCTGGTACCGCGGCTCCGGCAACTGGGGGAGGCGGGTATGGTGGTCCTGGTGGCGGCTACCCCGGTGGCGGCTACCCTGGCGGCGGCCCACCGCCTGGAGGAATGCCTGGTCGCCCTCCGGGTGCCTAGCAGTATCGTATTTATGATGTTCGCCGGGCTAGATCCCGGGTCTTATGCGGCGCTTTTAGCGCTGCTTGTCGAGGAAGGAACGTTCCGTTATGAGGTCGTCTCCGGCAATGCCTATCATCGTTGCCGTCGTCGGGGCTATTGCGTGTTTGCTCGCGATCATCTTGCCGTACTTCTTGCTGATTCAGCCGACTCAGCAGAGAATCGATGCGGCGAACGCGAGGTTCCAGGCTGCGTTTAACGACAGCACGCCTGCCGCGCACAACACCGCACAAAAGCAACTCGACGACGCTAAGGCCCAAGCGGCGGACTACCGCAATCAGTGGCATATCAAGGAAAAGACGCTGATGCCGCCGTTCGACGTCAGCCACCGCGACACTGCGTGGAAGCAGTTGGCTCACGAGCTTTCGGAAAACCTTGGTCCTTCGCTGGAGCGATGGATGTCCCATGCGGGCGTCGTTCAACTCTCCTCGATCGCCATCCAGGCGCCCCCGAATAGCCCGAACGGAATTACCGGCAGTCCCATCCCGGTTCCCGTCAACTCCAGTGGTCAGATGACTGTCGGAGGCGATTTCCGCTCCCTGTTGGCGCATGTGCTCAAGTGGAACGACTTCAACCGGCTCGTACTCATCGATCAGTTGAAGCTTGCGGGTAACAGCCCGAACATGCAGGCGACCTATACGGCGACCGTCTTCATCTTCCCACAGAACGGCGATAAGCTTGGTGCGACGATTACCAAGTCCGGCGTTGCCGGGGCGACCGGCGGGGCCGGCGGTTTTGGCGGTGGCGCTTATGGGGCCGGCGGTGGTTACGGCGGTGGTCGCGGTGGCCCGCCTTCTGGCTACGGCGGTGGCGGCTAGCCTGGGCGCAGGTAATAGGTGTGCCAATCTGATTGCCTTGGCCGCCGAGGCCCGCCCAATTTAGATGGTATGATGAGAATACAAGCTTAGAGATAATTATGAGCGTTCAGGAAAAGAAAAAGCTGCCGGTACCGTTGATAATCGGCCTGGTGGTGATCGTATTAGGCGGCGCCACCGTTGGCATCCTTTACGCCACGGGGGTCATCGGTGGCTCGGCGCCGCCTGCTGACACCTCGGCTCCGGCGCCGCCGACCCCGGTGCCGTCGGCAGGCGCGCAGCACATGCCGCCCGGAGTGCCTGGCGCTCCCGGGATGGCTGGTGGACGCGTCGTTGCACTGATGAATCCCGCGCTCAAGGCGAAGGCGAAGCAGGACGCCAAGAAGGCCGCGTTGGCGAAGGCGGCTTCGAAGAAGGTAGCGGTCGCGCCTGCACCCAACGTTCCGCCCGGCGCTCCCGTTCCTCCTGGAGCGGCGGCTCCCGGCACGCCCGGCGCAACGCCGGCGATTGGCCCTGACGGTAAGCCGATCGTAGTGGCGACTACGAAGCCGGATCCGGCGACGGTGCCCGATCCGTTTAAGCTGCCGAAGGTCGAAGAACCCAAGAGCGACGTGCGCATGATTGGCATTCCCGGGATCCCGGCGATACCGAGCCCCCTGCTAAGCAATTGGCGGCCGCCCATTAAGCTTGCCGATAATACCGGCGGTAGCGTCGCGGGGACCGAGGCGAGCTCGGCCGGCCGGCGAATGGCCGGCGTCCTCTTCGGCGACGGCGTGTACGCCATATTGGAGACTAATGGCAAGACGGAAGCCGTACAACCTGGCGACACTGTCGAAGGCGGCAAGGTCGTCTCGATCGAGGCCGATGGACTGACGATCAAGACAGACGACGATCGCACAATCCATGTCCCGCTTTCGTCGACACCGACAACGGACACGTCGAACCCAGGCACGGGCTTTGGTGGTGGTGGATTTGGCGGGCCTCCTCCGGGAATGGGCGGCTACCCCGGTGGCGGATACCCTGGCGGCGGGTACCCCGGCGGCGGCGGCGGTGGGTATCGACCTATTGCTACGCCATCCTTCTAGTCTCAAAGTGCAATTTTTCGTCGACGGGCGTGATTGTTGCCGGATCGCCTGAATTTTGAAAGTACCTGCGTAAGTAATAAAGGAAAGATTACTATGATCAACGTCAGAAAATCGAATCTTCGAGCCGCCGTAGCGGGCTTTGCGTTAATCGGTTGCGCGGTTGCCGGCATGACGGTCGTCACTGCGAGGCCCGCGGCCGCGCAGGCTGCTGCCGACACTAACGCCGACAAGCCGATTTCGATCAATATGCAGAACACGCCGATCCAGGCGGTTCTCAAGGCGCTGTTTAACAGCGTCGGCGCTAACTACAGTATCGATGCCGACGTGTCGGGCAATGTCAACATCACGATGAACAATGTCGGCTTCCTGGCCGCCCTTCGTTCCATCTTGCATGCGACCACCCCGCCGCTCACGTACGACTATACCGACGGCGTCTACCACATCCGCGTCAAGAAAACTGATATCGTTCAGCCGACGGCCGGCCAGGTTGTCTCCGGTGGTGGTGACACCACAACCACGGGCACTGGCGGCGGTACAGGCATCCCGACCGGGGGCACGCGCTTCTACAAGATGCCGGTCGACCACTACGACGTGCTCGAGATGGCTAAGCTGATCTCCAACTCATCCCAGAAGATCGTCGAGATTGTTCCTGCCGGTATCGGCGCCAGCGCACAAGGCGGTGGTGTAGGCGGACAAGGCGGAACCGGCGGCGTCGGAATGGGTAATCCCATCGGTGGCGGCATCACGGGCGGCGGTATGGGTATGGGGATGGGCGGCGGCATGGGCGGTGGTGGTGGATACGGCGGTGGCCGCGGCTTCTAAGGTCCGGCCGACGATATCGGCCAACGGGCCGGCTTGATTGTAGCCGGCCCGATGACTATGGAAGACCTGAGAGTTCGAAACGCCAGCCCCGAACGCCTGGCGTGAAATTGCTCGTTAGCGTTCGGATCAATCCGACAAATAACATTAGAAAACTAAACGCATGCCCGTGCGACGGGCATGTGTCATCCAGTCAGACTGCGCGCTCGCGCTGCGCATATGACAGTGTGACGGATCGCAAGGAGGACTCCCGCATGGGATTAAATCGTAGGCGCATGGGCAGATCTCGAGGAACAGTGTCCTCGCCCATCGTCAAAGCTGGAATGGCGCTGCTGTTCACCGGTCTCATCACGGGCGGCACCACCGGCATTGGGCATACCGGGTTCAATCCGTTCCTGCAGCCGGCATACGCCGATTGGCAGCAGCCGGGGGACTCAGGCAAGACGGTCGATCTGGACCTGGTTGATGCCGACCTCCACGTCGTCGTCGCCACCATTCAGCGCCAGACCGGCGCTCAGATCGTGATACAGGACGGCTCCACGCCGTTCAAACATATTACTGTTCAACTCCACGACGCTACGTTGACGAAGGTGCTCCGCTACGTCGCTTTGAGCGCCGATGCCGACGTTGTTCGAAACGACGACGGTGTCTTCGTAATCAAGCCGGCCGGCCAATTCGCATCCACGGAAGCACCGAAACGGAACACGTCAAATTACCAGTATTTCAAGCTGATTCTTCAGCATGCCGTTCCCAAGGACCTCCTTTACACCCTTGCATGGGATCAGGACGTTCGCCTGGTCGACCCGTACAACGGAGCCGGCCCACGCGACCTCAATCCACAGGAGCAGCTCAACCAGGCACGCAGCTCGGTCCAGGTAATGGGCTCTGACTCGACAGTCCCGTCGGTGCCAGGCGCCCGTGGGTCCGTTGGACCTACGGCCGCGAATCGCTCGATGGACGAATCTGATGGCAGCGACCAGGCGCATCAGTTCCCTGGCGGGTTCGGTGGTGGCGGCTTCCCCGGTGGCGGCGGATTCGGCGGCGGAGGAGGCTTCCCCGGTGGTGGTGGCTTCGGCGGCGGCGGCTTCCCCGGTGGCGGCGGCTTCCCCGGCGGCGGCGGCAATGGGCAGCCAGGTGGCTTCCCGGGACAGCAGGGCCGGGGTGCGCTTCCGGACGGCGTCGATCACATCTACGCCATTCAGGGTGACAACTCGCTCCTGATCCACTCGACCCCAGAGGCCTTCGCCAACATTCGCGAGATCGTACGCCAGCTCGATATCGCACCGCGGCAGGTACAGATCAAGGTTGAGTTCGTGACGGCGTCCGTCAACGATGTCGACTCGTTCGGTATCTCGTACTCGATCATTCCGTTCCCAGGCGTTTCGGCGACATCGAACCTGGCGGGAAGCGGCGGCGACACGAGCTACCACATCAACATCGCGACCGGCAACCTCGTTGCGGCAATGGAAGCGCAGTTGACCAATGGTCGCGGTAAGGTTGTCCAGTCGCCTATCATTACGACGACGAACAACGTCTTGGCCACTATCAACTTCAACCAGTTCATTCCCGTTCAGCAGTCGAACACGATTCTCCCGACGAGCGGCAACACGGTTACCGCCAATACGACGACTTACCTGAATGCTCCGACGAGCTTGAACGTAACCCCGAGAATTAACAGCGACGACACGGTCACCCTGGTCCTCACGCCGAGCCTCTCGTCAGTCAGCTTCCCCACGCCGGGCTCAGCTCCGACGATCGCTCAGCAAACCTTGACCACTCTTCGGACCGTGCACAACGGCGAGACGATGGTTCTTGGCGGACTTGTCACAAAGTCGGAGATCAACCAGCGGACCCGCATTCCTATCCTGTCCGACCTCCCGCTGATTGGTAGCGCGTTCCAGAGCCGAAACAAGACTGTGTCCGACTCCGAGCTTTTGATCTTCGTCACACCGACGATTATCGAGGACAACTACGGCTCGAACAGCCCTAGCTCGGTTACTCCGTAACCGATCTCAAGATCTAATATCGCAGAACAACAGCCTCCGCATCCGCGGAGGCTGTTGTTCTGTTTTACCGAAAGTTCACCCGATCAGGCTCCCTCGCGCGCACGTGGGGAACGGCCCTTAGGGTATAATACGCATTAAACCGATGGTGCACTATCTTTCAATGCAGGAGATTACCCACATTGTTTCGCTTTTTAACGGCGGGTGAATCGCACGGTCCTGCGCTTACGACGATTATCGAGGGCGTTCCCGCGGGCTTGCAAGTTGTTGCCGAGCCGATCAATGCACAGTTGAAGCGGCGTCAGGGCGGATACGGTCGGGGCGCAAGACAGAAGATCGAGACGGATACGGTCGAATTTCTGTCCGGCATTCGTTTTGGACGGACGCTGGGTAGCCCAATCACGATGGTCGTTCGCAACCGCGACTGGGCGAATTGGACGACCAAGATGTCCGTCGAACCCCTTCCCGAAGACCAGACGGAAACCCCCGCGATCTCGATACCCAGGCCAGGACATGCCGACTACGCCGGCATGATGAAATACAATCACGACGACCTTCGCAACGTTCTGGAGCGGGCGTCGGCGCGTAACACGGCGACTCAGGTGGCCGTCGGCGGACTCGCCAAGATCCTGCTCGCCGAGTTCGGAATCACGGTGGCATCGCATGTCGTCAATATCGGGGGCATTCGGGCCAACATCGACAACATCGATCTGCGCACCCTCGCCGAAGTCACCGCCGAGAGCCAGGTGAGCGTCGCCGACAGGGACGCCGAAGAGAAGATCATCGCGGCCATCGACGAGGCCAAGTACCGCGGTGATACCCTCGGTGGCACCTTCGAAGTGGTCGCGCTTGGTCTGCCGGTCGGCCTTGGATCCTATGCCCACTGGGACAGCCGCATCGACGGCCTGATTGCACAGGCGCTCATGAGCATCCAGGCGATCAAGGGCGTCGAGATCGGCATCGGATTCGGCGCGGCGGACATTCCCGGATCCCAGGTGCACGACGCCTTCTTCTACGATGCGTCCGCAACTGACGAAGCCAAGTTCCGCCGCGGATCGAATAACGCGGGCGGTACCGAAGGCGGGATCTCCAACGGCGAACCGCTGGTGGTCCGCGCCGTCATGAAGCCGATTGCCACGTTGATGAAGCAGTTGCCGTCCGTCAATCTGAAGACAAAAGAAGGAGTGCCCGCGTTCGCGGAGCGGTCCGATGTGTGCGCGGTGCCCGCCGCTGCCGTCGTCGGTGAGGCGATGGTGGCCATCGTTCTGGCGCAGTTGATGTGCGACAAGTTCGCCGGCGACAGCATCGCCGAGATGCATGACAACTACAACGCCTACATGACCCGGGTGCGAGATCGCAGTGCAGCAACCCCGGCGTGACGGTCCAGAGAGCCGTCGCAACCTGGTCTTGATCGGCTTTATGGGCTGTGGCAAGAGCGCCATTGGCCGCGCGCTCAGTCGACAGCTCGCGGGCCGGCACGTCGACACCGATCACGAGATAGAGCTTCTGTGCGGTAAGAAGATACCGCAGATATTCAGTGACGACGGCGAGGCTGCCTTTCGGGGCGCGGAGCAAAAGGTCGTCCGACGATTGACTTACTCTGCCGCCCGGCGCCGGCAGAGCGAGGTCTGGCGCCCCATGATCGTCTCGACGGGGGGCGGCACACCGCTCAGGCCGGAGAACGCGGACATGCTTCGCCGTATCGGCGAAATCGTGTGGCTAACCGCGTCGACGGAAACGATTGTGAAGCGCGTAACACGTAACATCGACCAGCGACCGCTGCTGGCGGGCCATCGTGACGATCCGGCTTCTCGCATCGAAACCCTCGTTGCCGAACGCGCGCCGCGCTATGCCGCGCTCGCAACACACACCGTGGACACGTCGCAATTTGCGTCCCCGGATGAAGCGGCTCAATATATCATCTCGATGCTCAAACTATCATGAGGGAACATGACGACACGCAAAAGGACTGACTCTGCGGCGAAGTCGGGCTCGCGCACCCAAACGGCTGCGGCAAGCAATGGCGCTGGATCGCCCTACGACGTTAGGCTCGATCTTGGAGCCCGCTCCTACGATATCGTGGTTCGCCGCGGTTCGTTGGCCACAATCGGGGCTGAAACAGCCAAAGCCGTGGGCGACCCGAACGGTCGAACCGCGGTCGTGGTCACCAATCCGAAGGTAGAACTCTACCACGGCAAGACCGTCAACCAGAGCCTCACCGACGCCGGCTTTCGCGTGATCAACGTCTCGCTGACCGCCGGCGAGTGCTACAAGACCCTGCAAACGGTGCGCCGCCTTTACAAGACGCTCCATGCCGAGCAGATCGACCGCCGTGGAGTGATTGTCGCTTTGGGCGGAGGCGTCATCGGCGACGTTGCCGGCTTTGCGGCGGCCACTTACAACCGCGGACTCGACCTTGTCCAGGTCCCCACAACCCTGCTCGCTCAGGTGGACAGCAGCGTCGGCGGCAAGACCGGCGTCAACTACGACAACGGCAAGAACCTCATCGGCGCGTTCTATCAGCCAAAGCTTGTGATCATCGACCCCGACACGCTCCGCTCACTGCCCATCCGCGAGCGCAGATCGGGCCTCGCCGAGATCATCAAGTACGGCATCATCTACGACAAGCCCTTCTTTCACGCACTCGAGCGCGAGGTCAACGGCCTCCTGCGCCTGACGTCGACCCGGCTTGAGTATGCCATCTCTCATTCGTGTGAGATTAAAGCGCGCGTTGTCGAACAGGACGAGCGCGACGAGGGCCTGCGCGCCATCCTCAACTTCGGCCATACGATCGGCCATGCCCTTGAAGCTATCACGCACTACCGGGTCTATCGACATGGGGAGGCCATCGCGGTCGGCATGGTTTCCGCGTCGCTGATCGGCGAAGAGCTCGGCATGACCCAGCATGAGGACACCGAATCGATTATTCGGATCTTCGAGGACGCCGGCTTTGCCGTGCACCTCGGCGATAACCTCGCGATCGGCGGCCTGATGCGTCTACTCGCCTGGGACAAGAAGTCCGTCGATGGCGCCGCGCGCTTTGTCCTGATGGAGTCGATCGGCAAAGTCACCCCCGGTCATCTGGTTCCGGAAGATGTCATTCGGCGCGCCCTTCAGCGTCAGCAGAGGCTCTAGCCATGTCCACGAAGCCGTCGATAATCGTCGACCTTCTCGTGGCCGCCTGGGTCGTATTCGTCGCCGTCATCTACTACGGCGGATACGCAAGCCCGGCCATCGGCGTGCTCACCGGAGTGGGGAGCAGTGTATACGGAGTCGTGCTCTTGCTCGCCGTCATCGCCGCCGGTCGAGTATTTCTCCGAGGCGGCAAGTCCGATACCGACAAGCCAGACGACAAGTCATAGAGTCGGCATTCCGCACACTTTCTGGCTCCTCGTAGGGTCTTGTGGAGGGCGCAAGTTGAGCCGCCTCGTCGAAACCGAGATTGTGCGCCCGCAATAAGACCGCGCACTAGACAACAAAGACGGTATTGTAATCTGGGGCGGCGGGCGTCCTTCGGGCGCGCTAGAACTAAGTCGTTGTCCGTAACTTGTATTGCGCCCTCCGGAAGCCCCTACGCGGATGTCGACCATGGCGTTTGCTTTTGGCCCTGCGTCGCCCCGCGGTCGTGGGTATAGTGATAATGTCGAATGTCGAGTTGACACCGTGAGCACAGGGGGCCGCATGCCGCTCCGCTGCAAGTTAGGACGTTCGCCTTGGCCGTGGAAGTAATCAACACGCGATATGAGGTACTTGAGAGCATATCCGCGTCCGACATCGGGCCGTATACGCTCTACAAGGCGCGCGACGTGCAAGAGGGCAGACTTGTCGCTCTCAAGGTTGTCCCGCCGTCGATCACCGCCGAAGTGCCCGACCTCGTGTCCTACCTGCGGGCCGCGGTGAGGGCCACTGCCGCTCTGGTCCACCCCATGGTCAGCCGCATCTACGACGCAGGCCAGCTCGATGAGGGCGGCGGCGTCTACCTGGCCAGTGACTATGTGCGCGGCCTCAGTTTGCGTGAGCGCATTCGCCGCATCGCCCCTTTTTCCCTCGCCGTCTCCACCGATATCGCCGTCGCCGTCGCCGAAGCGTTGACCGCCGCGCATCGTGTGGGCGTCGTCCATGGGCGCCTCGTGCCGGAGTGCATCATCCTCAGTCCCGAGGGACAGATTCGCGTCGGCGAGTTCGTCGCGGGACGCGCGCTGCGCGACATTCTGCCGAACGCCGAGGGAATGTCCGCGCCCTATCGACCCCCGGAAGCG
>Ga0206954_1051_pt1 | contig 32995 bp, 25 predicted proteins | sample Alteio_BWOrgHeat_37_FD_153250 | JGI IMG/M metagenome (GOLD analysis project Ga0206954, IMG submission 153250) | Enriched cells from forest soil in Barre Woods Harvard Forest LTER site, Petersham, Massachusetts, United States -... | ecosystem: Environmental > Terrestrial > Soil > Temperate forest >...
AAAGCAGGCCGGGAGGAAGAATCGGTAAAAACGTACGAGGAACTGATTCCAAAATTGAATTATATGGACCTCGACGACATTATGCCCAGTGTGGCCATTGCCTATATGCGGCTTGGCGAACGCAGCAACTGCATGCTCAATCACAATGGATCTTCCTGCATTTTCCCGATAAAGGACGGGGGGGTGCACCTGTTAAAAACCGGCTCGACCAGAGCGATAGGAGTTTACGAACAGATATTAAACAACCATCCGGACGATATGGAATCTAAATGGCTGCTCAATATCGCTTTTATGACACTTGGGGGATATCCAAAAGATGTGCCCAAACAATTTTTGATACCCGGCCTCGATGCGGACACGGCCTATAAAGTTAAACCTTTTACCGATATAGCCGCCGACCTGGGCCTTAATATAAATGGACGGGCCGGCGGGGTTATTGTGGATGATTTTAATAACGACGGCTACCTGGATATTGTAACCTCAGGCTGGGGCCTTGACGACCCGATGCACTATTTTCAGAATAACGGCGATGGCACTTTCAGCGACCTTACCGAACAAAGCGGGCTTAAGGGGATAACAGGAGGGCTGAACATTCAGCAGGTCGACTACAACAACGACGGCAACCTGGACATTTTTGTTTTGCGGGGCGCCTGGAATACGCAGGGGTTTGGCAATCAGCCCAGCTCCCTTTTGCGGAATAACGGCAACGGCACGTTTACCGATGTTACCATACCCAGCGGGCTGCTTTATTTTACGCCCACCCAAACGGCGGTGTGGGCCGACTTCAACAATGATGGCTGGCTGGACGTGTTTGTCGGCGCAGAAAACTTGAACCAAATGGATGCAGGCGGCACGCATAAGTGTGCGCTGTATATTAACAACCACGACGGTACTTTCACCAATGTGGCGGCACAGGCGCATTGCGACGTTACCGCCTATGTAAAGGGGGCAACGTCAGCCGACTACAATAACGACGGATGGCCCGACATTTTCCTTTCGACCATGAGCGGCAAGAGGTTTCTGCTGAAAAACAAAGGAAAACCAGGAAAAATACCTGATTTTGAAGATGTAACTGCAAAAGCGGGATTTAGCGAAAATAAATCCCGGACATTTACTACCTGGTTTTTTGATTATAACAATGATGGATGGCCCGATGTTTTGGTAAGCGACTACACGTTTGATCACAGCCTGGCCTGGTATGCCGGTGCGGAAGCCATGAAAAAGCCTGTGCCGGGGGCCGGAAACGTATACCTGTATCGAAACAACAAAGACGGCACGTTTACCGATGTAAGCAAAGAGGTTGGATTGGATAAAGTTGTTTACAGCATGGGTGCCAACTTTGGGGATATTGATAATGATGGCTGGCCCGATATGTATTTTGGCACCGGCAATCCTGATTTCCGGTCGTTGGTGCCTAACAAACTCTTTAAAAATATGGGCGGCAAAACATTTGCCGACGTTACCACCTCATCCCGAACAGGCAATTTGCAAAAGGGCCACGGCGTTGCTTTCGCCGACTTTAGAAACAATGGTATCCAGGATATTTTTATCGAGATGGGCGGAGCGTACAAAGGCGATTCGTACACCAGTTCGCTGTACCAAAACCCGGGTCAAAATAACAACAACTGGATAAGCTTAAAACTGGAGGGGGTAAAAGCAAACAAAGCCGCTATCGGAAGCCGGATAAAGGTAGCCTTTACCGAAAACGGCGTCCAACGCAGCGTTTATAAAGACGTTAATTCAGGCGGCAGCTTTGGCTCGAACCCCTTAAGGCAGGAAATAGGCATCGGGCAGGCCAAAATGATCGATGAAATTGAGATCAGGTGGGCAGGAAGCAATACCATGCAGCGTCTTACAAATATTTTGCCCTGTCAGTTTTTAAAGATAACGGAGGGGAATAATAAGCCTGAAGTGATCCATTTGGCTAAATTGACCTTTAAAAGAAAGCCGGCTGCGCCTATGTGCATGCCGGTTTCCGCCAGTTTGCCAAATAAATAAGCCCTGGGCGATAAGGTAAATAATACATATTAAGCCCTGCTATAATATTATGAGTTTCTTTTATTTAGATAAACAATTTGTTATATTTGTCGTTGTAAATAATAAGAATTATAAGTATCAATTAACCCGAAAAGCTATGAAGAAATTAGTTTTAGTATGCTGTTTGTTTCTTGGATTGGCAACAGCGTCCTTCGCTCAACCCACAACAGCGCCTACCGACCCGCAACAAAGGGCAAAAGCATTGCAAAAAGAATTAAAGCTTTCTGACGATCAAACCTCAAAAATCGCCGCTATTTACCAGGATTCGGCACAAAAATTTGACGTGATCAAAAAGAAAGAGCATGGCGATACCAATAAAATGTTGGTGGATGTTGCGCCATTGCGCAAGGAAACCGTGTCAAAAATAAAAGCACTTTTATCTGGCAAACAAGCCGAAAAATATAATGTGCTGGTAAACGAAAACAAAGGAACGCTTCAGGGTGGCTGGAGCGGCGGCTGGAGTTAATTTTACTGTTTCGATATAACAAAAAAAGCGGCTGATGGCCGCTTTTTTTATTTGAACTAATTGCATTAATTATTCAAGCACACCAAATTTACCTGACTGGAATTCCTCGAAGGCTTCCTGCAATTCGCGGTGGTTATTCATCACAAATGGCCCGTACTGGGCGATGGGTTCATTAATCGGCTCACCGCTGAGCAGCAATAAAACGCTGTCTTCATTAGCGGTAACGTTTATTTCTTCTCCTGAGTTTTTAAATAATACCAGGTCGTGCAGTACCGCTTTTTCGCCATTAACCGTAATAGCGCCGTTTACCACCAGCATAACGGTATTGTGTGAAACAGGTATTTCCGTTGCAATACTTTTGCCGGCATTAAGCCTGATGTCGAACATGTTTACCGGCGTAAAAGTGTTGGCCGGGCCTTTATGCTGGTTGAACGATCCGGCAATAACGTTTACCACGCCGCCATTGTCGTCAAGCACTATTTTGCCCATGTCTGCGGCAGTGATGGCCTGGTATTTCGGCGGGGTCAATTTATCTTTTGCAGGCAGGTTAACCCAAAGCTGTATCATTTCGAACGGGCCGCCTTTTTTGGAGAATTCCTGTTCGTGGTATTCCTTGTGGAGGATACCTGCACCGGCAGTCATCCATTGCACATCACCGGGGTTAATTACGCCGCTATTGCCGGTGCTGTCGTGATGGGCTACGCTGCCTTTGTAGGCGATAGTAACCGTCTCAAAACCTTTGTGCGGGTGCACGTCCACACCACGCAAATGATCAGACGGGCCGAAATCGTATTCGGCATTAAAATCCATCATCAAAAAGGGGCTCACTCTTTGCTGGCTCAAACCATTATTGGGGAAATAGTTAAAAACCCTGAAGCCATCGCCCACCATACCGGGGCGTAAGGGCCTGTTATATATTTTTTCTATTAATTTTTTCATTTTTATCGATTCCTTCTATACAAAGATAATGGTAATATATTAAATGGAAATTGACGTAGGTTAAGAAAAGTCCGCACACAGAATTTTGACGAAAAAATTATAATCTCGCAGCAGAACTAATCTGCCAAAAAGTTGTTATTTTTAACATGATCTAAAACGATAAAACCATGGCTGCCTACGTAATATTTACCCGCGAAAAAACCCTTGACCAAAGCGAAATGGACGCGTATATAAAAGCTGCCCCTGCCGGGTTTGTTGGCCATACCGTTAAAGTTTTAGCTTCGCATACTAAATTTGAAGTAATAGAAGGCCCGCAGGTAGAAAGCGTTGTGCTTCTGGAATTTCCTACCATGGATGCCGCAAAAGCCTGGTATAACAGCCCGGAATATAAAAAGGCGCTTGATCATCGGTTAAAAGGTGGCGTATACAGATGTGCGATTGTAGATGGATTGTGAGTGGGTATGCCACTAAATGGCTACTTCCCAACCGTTTCGTCAACCACAGCTTTCAATCTTACATATCGCTCATGCCGCCCTTCGCTCCTGATGTAATAGGTCATCATAAAAGCAGCATATTTTTTATTATTGTCGATCCAGGGAAAACTGCCAAAAAGCCCGGGGCTGCTTACTGATCCGGCGTCCATCGTCCACTCGCCGTAGCCATAACCAAAGTCGCCTGCTTCGGCGGGTTTATAGCCAATTTTTACGTCCGGCATGCAGCGGTTTATTTGCATCTGAGCAACACTATTTTCACTCAATATCCTCTTGCCATTAAACATGCCCTTATTTAATATCATCACCAAAAAATTCAAATAGTCTTCGGCTGTGCTATAAGCGCCTCCGGCCGGCAAGGCAACGTTTGTGTGGCCAAAGTCGGTATTCTTCATATTTAACGGACCGGCGATCCTTTCGGCAAACAGGGTTTCAAAAGTTTTGCCGCTGATCTTTTCTAAAACAGCGCCGGCAATCTGCAGGCCTTCATTGCTGTAGTGAAATACTTTGCCCGGCTGACCTTCCATGGGCATGTTGGCGATGGTTTCAATGGCGTCATCCATGCTGGCCGCATCCCGCACGTCTTCAATGTTTTCGCGTAACGCGGGCGCTTTTATCCCGGTTAAATGCGAAAGACATTCGCTGATGGTGATATTCCCTTTGCCATGCTGGCTAAGCACCGGCAGGTATTTGCCAACGGTGTCCGTTAGTTTCAATTTCCCTTCATCCACAAAAGTCATTATTAGCGCAGCGCTGAGCCATTTGCTGCAACTGGCAATGGGTACGCGTGTAGTGGGTGTAAAATCAGCAAGGTCGGCGGTTTTGCCTTGCCGGCGCGCTATTGCCTTGTCGATGAACTTTTGCTTCATGGTCATGCTGTTAACAGCATGCGAATACACAATATGCCCATCATGCCAAACCACTAATACCACGCGGCCACCCATTTGCGCCGCATTTTGCTCAAGCCAGGCGTCAGTTTTAGCGGGCGTATATTGTGCACCGGCAACGGTATAGAATAGCAGGAAAAGAGCTACTGTTATTATTGTTTTGAAATCCATTTCAGTCCGGATAGTTATAGCGCTCAATATACGAAGCCAAAACGATCGCCGGTCGTCGAAAAGGTTCAACCTGAAATATTAAGCGGTGAAAGCGCGGGCCGCCTATTTCAGCCTCAGGTATTTTTCAACAATAATGCGGTTGATATTTTCCTTGTCTACTTTTTCCAGCCCTTTTTGTACCAGGGTATCGCCGCTGAAAGAGATGGTAAAATCAAAGGATTTACCTTCCCAGTTTTTGTCTTTATAATAGTCCAGGTGCTCGGTGTATTTGTCGCCAACTAAAGTATACGCGCCTCCGCCGGCATCAAAATTATTAGTTGAGTCTTTTTTGGTGTTGATGGAATGAATTAAAAAGGCAAAGTGGCTGTCATTAATGATTTTTATCATCTTCAGGTCTTTGGTATAATCGGTCACAGCGCTAACCCCTTTGGTTATTTCGGTATGGGTTAACAATTGCCAGGTACCGATAACAGGGCTTGGCGGTGGGGCAGGTTGGGTGCAGGCCGATAGCAGCAAAAATGCGGCTACAAAGCAATGGGTGAAGGTTTTCATGGGATATAACGGTTGTTAAAATTTGCAAGCAATATATAAATAAATGAGAGAGACTTACGAAGTTTTTAAAACTTCGTAAGTCTTTAATCTCACCTGAAACAAAAAATCCCGGCTGGCTGGCCGGGATAATAAAACAATTATCAAAAACTAAAATTCACATTCATTATTAAACGGCAAACCTGATAGTGGTTACCGCACCGCAGCCCGGTCCATCGCTTTTTATTTCGAATGACCCTGAATGGCTTTCAATAATGGCGCGGCAATTGTACAGACCAAGGCCGGTACCGTTCTTTTTGGTGGTGAAACCCCGTACAAAAAACAATTCCGCAGTTTTAGCGTCGAAGCCCTGGCCGTTATCGCTCACACTTATTTCCACTACATTGCCCGTATTGTGCATGTTAACGTTTATTGTTTTTTCTGTTGCATCGGCGTTGATGGCCTCGATGCTGTTTTTCAGGATATTCAGCACCACCTGCATTAGCTTGGTATGGTCGCCCTTTATAGTGTATGCCCCTGGCTGCACGTTAATATTGAACAGTATACCTTTTTTGTCAATGGAGGCAAATATCATCGACCGGCAATCATAAATAATGCTTTCCAGGTTTATCGGCTTCCTTTCGTGCATGCCCTTATGGCCCCGCACCAATTGCCGCTGAATGTTCAGGATCTCCTGTATATGGGTGGTGATATTCAACAACTCCGTTACCGATTTATTGATATCACACACATTATCCGATTGCGCTTGCTCAACCCCTTCGGTTACCGATATTAGCGCCGCTGCCTTTTGCGGACCGATGGCTGTCGCAATGGCCGCCTGGTTGGTTTTCAGAAAAACCGTTAAACTTTTGATGTTGTTGACATTATTCTGATCGACAACGCGGTTGATGCGGTTAAGGTGCGCCCCCAAACCTACCATGGCATTGCCAATATCATGCAAAAACTCCGATGCGATCTCAAACTTACCCTGTGCAATGGCCTTTTCCATTTCCTGCCCCTTTTGCTTTTCCAGCTGTTGGTTCAGGGCTTTCAGGTCTGCGGCTTGTTTGCTCAACTCCTTTGATTGAAGGCGCAAGTCTTCATTCAGTTTGTTTAAAACCTCGTCCGACTGTTTTCTCAGGGTGATATCATGACCGATGCCAAGCAGGCGTATTATTTTACCACGCGGGTCGCGAACGGGTATTTTGGTGGTTTGCAGCCACCGGGTTTTACCCTCTTTGTCAACAAAATATTCTTCGCGGTTGGTGATTGCCTCGCCCGTCTTCAGGATACTCATGTCATCCTCGTAGCCACGCAGCCCAATATCATTGGGGAACAGGTCGAGGTCGGTTTTGCCCAACACATCTTCTTCGGTGGCACAGCCTATACATTCAACATCCGCACGGTTGGCAATCACCTTGCGGCCCTTAATGTCTTTTACATAAATGGTATCGGGCAGGTTATCTATCAAAGTGCGCAACAAAATACGCTCGCGCTGGATGGATTCTTCGGCCTTTTTGTGCTTGGTGATATCCACATGCGTGCCGATGGCGCCAAAGCCCGAGCTTTCGTTATGAAACAGCCTGCCCCGCGACCAAATCCAAACCCAGCTGCCATCGCTGTGTTTCATGCGGTAGTAGCTTTCGTGGGTACCTTCCGGGTTGCTTAAATATTCGGCAAACTTCTGTGCAGCAACTTCCTTATCGTCCGGATGCAGCAAATCGATCCAAACTTCCTTTAAGTTGTTGCTGCTTTTAAAATTATAATCATTTATATCCCTGCCCAGCATCGCAAAGTAAACATCGTTACACCATAAGGTTTCGGTATCCGGGAAGTACTCCCAGGCGCCAATGCCTGATGCATATATCAGCGCTTTGTAGCGTTCTATATTTTCCGGCTGATTTTCAGAGATTGCAAACATTTTGTTTTCATAAGGGTCAGTAAGCAGATTATTACTGTTTTGGATCATATTTTTTATGTGTAATTCAGGGTGAAAATATTAGTTAAAGGGATATTTTTACAAAGGCAGCGTGATGGTAAAAGTAGCTCCGTTATCATTGTACACTGCGATTTTACCACCGTGACCAGTAATAAATTGCTTAACAATAGAGAGGCCGAGGCCGGTCCCATTCTTTTTATGGCGGGTTACAAAGGGCTCAAACAAAGTATCTTTAATTTCCGGCGGGATGCCCGGGCCATTGTCGGTAATGTATAGGGTAACCTCTTTGTCCTGCACGCGGGCCGAGATATCGATGGTGCCCTTTTCAACGTTTTTATCATGCAAAACATCAATGGCATTGTTTACCAGGTTAACAATCGTTCCGCGCAGTTTGCTTTCATCGCCAGGGATCACCAGCGTATCCGGGATATTTTTTGTAATGGTGATCTTCTCAATACCGGCGCGCGACTCCGCCTGTTTAACGGCTTCGGCGACGATCTTATTCACGTTTACCGACACCTTGGTGATCCTGGTTTCTTTGACGAAGTCAAGAAAATCATCAAATATCTTTGAGGCTTGTTCGGCCGATTGATCGATCAGGTCGACCATCTCGCTGCCTTCGCCTTCTTCGCGCATTAAACCGGTTATAAACTTGATGTTTTTGATGGGCGAACGCAGGTCATGCATTACCATTGCCAATACCTGGCCCACTGCCGATAGCTTTTCTTTCTGGATCAGTTTCTCATTCAATTCGGCATTCCTGATGGCTTGGGCAGCATTCTGAACAAATAGCTTTAACAGGTACATCTTCTCGGTTTTGAGCTTGCCTGTACTTTTCAGCAACGCAAAAACCGAGTAATGATCCAGGCGCACCAATACCAGCTCGTTTAGCTGGATCACCTCGTCTGTATCGATCGAAATATCTCTTACCCTGGAAACCAATTCTTCCAGGTTAACCTTTTCTTCAAATGCGCCTATCGAAAACAATTTTTCGTACACAAAACCCTCGTGCAATTTGCCAAGCAGGGCCATATCCGTATCCAATGACATAGCCAGCTGTTCGAGTATATTTTTTAATAAAGTGGTGAGCTGGTTATTGCTCAAACCAATATAGGCGATGGATTCGATCAGCTTTTCCAGGTTACGCAGTTTATTATAATCGGTAACCGCCTTGGTAGCTATCTGGATGATCTCTTCGGAAGCATAGGGTTTACAATGGTAGCCAACATTTTGACCGGCCTGTTCAACAATTTCTTCAATCGTGCAATCGCTGTAGGCGGTGATAAAAACGATCTCGGCCTTAACATCATATTTCCTGATCTCGATAGCCGTCTCCAGCCCGTTGATACCGGGCATACGCATATCCAGAAAAATAACGGCATAAGGGCGGCCCTGTTCAACGGCCTTGCGAACCTTTTGAACACCTTCCATGCCATTCGAAGCTTTATCCACGGTAAAAACAGGGATATTGCGCGTACGCGGTGCAAGCAAGGTTGCGGGTGCATCAAACAGAATGTTTACGGCGTTATTAATGCCATATTGCTCCTGCGACATGCTGCGCGGCACAAGGATATCCTCGATATTATCGCGCACCATTTCTTCGTCGTCAATCACCAATACTGATGTATTTAGCTCACTCATTTTACTAAATATTGATTTGAAATAGCTGTTTTTTAGGCTATTAGTTTTATAATGTGATGGCTTATACGGCAGAAGTTTATCGTAGGTTATATAATATAACCAATTATTAAAAGGCCTGCTATAATTATTTTTTGAATTAATAAACGCTTATACTCATTGTGTTTCTTCGACGCAGTAAGCGTTACAACGACACTTATTATTTGAATATATTATACGAGTACTGTATGGGGAAAATATTTTGAGCACCTTATATGAATTATGCGCGCCAGGTATAAGCGTTCATACAGGGAATTTTGAATTTTGAGAAAAGTAATGGCTTTTGGGTGATGCATTCCATGCGTTCCATTTTTACACGTGGAACACCTGGAACATTGTGAAACATGCTGAATATCAGCGTGTTTAACTTTTGATTATTTGATTCATTCTACGTAGGTAGCTTATAATCAATAATTCTGAAAACGGGTTTTTTGACACGATTAACGCAATTTATTGATGATCATGTATTCCAGTTTTTCAGAACGATAAAATTTGTACGGACTGCAAGACGGGCGAAAGTAGAGACGCAATGCATTGCGTCTTAGAGATGAATGTTTAGCGTATTCCTAAGGCCCGCGCGCATTAACCATATGTAAAGGCGTTTGTCCTAATTTTTCCGAAACGCGGGTCGGAGACGCAAAATATTGCGTCTCTACAAACGTGGTGTATGTAGCACGGGGATGACGTTGTACTAAGCCTTAGTGTAGTATGCGTTAACCCATGACCGTACACAGGTATTACAATATAACACTCTGATTTTAAATAAATTAACATGTAGTTTGTAGATACAAATCCTAATTTGTGACGAAGCCAAAAACTGCAAACCGCTGACTGCCAACTGAATACTGATACAGGTGTTCACGAAATTCCGCAAAAACGTGCAGATTTTGACATTTGTAAATTTTAAACTGCTGAAAATGAATGGTTTTCGTTGGCGTTTGCAGGGTGTGTGCGTGAAAAACGTGAACACTTAACAAAGGTTTAAAAACGATTGGTTATAGAAAAAGAGGCTATACGATTTCCTTGCAGAAGCGCCCTTTCATAACTGAAAGCCCATCATCTATTTGTACTTTTGGGGTGTGGCGGCAGCATACAAAAAACCATCTTCGGGCAAAAGGTCATCCCAAAAGAAAAACTATTTTTCCGTTAAGCGGGTAATTGCATTGCTGGCCCTGCTGTTATTGGCGCTTACGCCCCTTTACTATCCTTATATTGAAAAGAACCTGGCTTCGGCCTGGCGCTGGCTGCATGATGTGGGCAAAAGCCCCAATTACCCGGTGTACAAAAGCTTTCATATACACATCCCGGTAAAATACACCATACATGGCATCGATGTATCGTCGTACCAGGGCCTGATCGACTGGCAAAAGGTTAAGCAAATGCACCAGGACAGCGTGCATATTAGTTTCGCCTATCTGAAGGCCACCGAAGGCATTTTCCTTACCGACCCGTATTTTCTGCATAACTGGCGGGCTTGTCAGCACGCGGGAATGATCAGCGGGGCCTATCATTATTTCAGGCCCCGGGCGAACGGCAAACTGCAGGCTAAGTTTTTCCTTGCTGTTGCCAAAATAGAGAAAGGCAATTTGCCGCCCGTGGTCGATGTGGAGTCGCTGGACGGCGTTACGCCCGAAAATATGCGAAAACAGCTGGACGAGTTTTTGACAGCTGTAGCCCTGAAAACAAATGCCAAACCGATCATTTATACCGGCCTGAAATTTTATTACGATAACCTGGCCGGCTATTATAATAATTACCCGCTGTGGATCTCAAATTTTGATCACCCCGACCTTGCGGTACTCCCCGGTACTAAATGGAGTTTCTGGCAACACTCTAATCATGGTAAGGTCAGCGGTATCCTACACGGGGTCGACTTCGACGTGTTTAAAGGTGATAGCCTTGCATTCCGAAAGTTGCTGGTGAAATAACAATTCAACCGCCCGCCAAAATAAATTACCGGCATCCCCGTTAAAGAGCCAATGTTTAAACCGAAGCACGCCACCTTTTACCTTTTTGTTTACCCCTCAAATTGTTAATTAGTGTTAAAGCGCTTGCAAAACTAAATACTTAGTTATACTTTGGCGTTCACAACCTTTGATATGAAATTCACAATTCTACTTACTCCGGTATTTCTTCTATGCTCGCTTCGCGGACTGGCTCAAAACGGCTATTCGGTTAAAGGCGCTGTTACCGATACGGCCGCGAAAACGAAACTGTATAATACGGCAGTGAGCGTATTAAATGCGAAAGACTCCACCCTGGTAACGTTTACCCGCGCGGCCAAGGACGGCTCGTTCAGCATCCGCAATTTGCATAAAGGCAATTTTATCCTGCTGATGACTTACCCCAGCTATGCAGATTATGTAGAACAATTCAGCCTCGACTCCATAAAAACGATGCACGATTTTGGCGAAGTGAGCATGATCCTGAAAAGCAAACTGCTGTCTGAAGTACTTATTAAGGGAACAAGGGCAGCCATCAAAATAAAAGGCGATACTACCGAATATAATGCGGCGGCTTTTAAAATTCAGCCGAATGCAAAAGTGGAGGACCTGCTAAAACAATTGCCCGGTATACAGGTGGATAAGGATGGAAAGATAACGGCTGAAGGCCAGGAAGTAAAAAAGGTGTTGGTTGACGGCGAAGAATTTTTTGGCGACGACCCCACCCTGGTAACCAAAAATATTCGTGCAGATATGGTTGATAAGGTACAGGTTTACGACAAAAAAAGCGACCAGGCCACATTTACCGGTATTGACGACGGGCAAAAGACCAAGACCATCAACATAAAACTAAAAGAGGATAAAAAGAACGGTTATTTTGGCAAGGCAGAGGCCGGCGCGGGCAGCGACGGTTATTATGAAGGACAACTACTGTTTAATAAGTTTACCGCCAAACAAAAATTTTCGGCCTATGCCACGGTTGGTAATGACGGAAAGATTGGTTTGGGCTGGCAGGATAACCAAACCTACGGATCGAGCGATAACATGCAGTTTGGCGATAACGGCGAGATTTATATCACCGGGAGCGACAACGGCGACGGGCTCGACTCGTTTAACGGCCAGTACAACGGGCAAGGCACTCCCCTGGCACGAAACGGCGGATTGCATTACGACGCGAAACTTAACGGCGATAAGGAATCTATCAACGCCAATTATAAAGTGGGATCGCTGGAGGTTACCGGCACGCAAAATACTTTATCGCAAAATGATACGCCGCAGGGGATATTCAACACCAATGCCGATCAAACACAAGATGATTTTATGTTCAGGCAGAAACTTGACCTCACCTATAAAATAAAATTAGACACCACCGCCGATTTGAAATTTGCCGCTGACGGCACCTTGCGAAACTCGCACACCAAAAACAACTATTTTACCACTAACAGGGGCGGTTTAAATATGGATACGTTGCTGAACATCAACAACCGCAGTATCGACAACCATGATGATGCCAAAATATTTGATGCCAGCGCATTTTACACTAAAAAATTCCACAAAAAGGGACGTACGCTTTCGGTTTTAGCCAGCATGAGCGAGAAAGAAACCAACTCGTACGGCTATCTTAAATCGAAAACGGATTATTATGATCTGAAAAACCTAGGCATGCTTGACAGCACCCAATACATCGATCAATATAAAACCGCAGACATACAAAGCTCGGAGTTTAAAACAAACCTTACCTATACCGAACCGCTGTCGACGGCATTTTCATTGGTTGTAAACTACGGCCTTGGCGTCAACACAGGGACATCCAACCTCGGCACTTTCAACCCGAAAACGCCCGGTGTCTACACGGATAAAGTGGACTCGCTGAGCAATAATTACAAGTTAAACGAACTTTCCAACCAGGGCGGTGCAATCATTAATTACAAAAGCAAAAAAGTCACCCTCAACTTCGGCACAAAGGTATCCAACGTTAATTTCGACCAGACTGATGAGGTAAGCGGCGATCAGCTAAAGCGGGATTTTATCGATTGGTTTCCGCAGGCTAATTTTTCGTACCGGTTTTCACAGCAGCAAAACCTTAGCCTGTATTACAATGGCAGCACTGTTCAGCCTACCATCAGCCAGATACAGCCGATCGTGGTAAATACCGACCCCTTGAATATTACGCTTGGTAATCCAAATTTAACGCCGTCATTCACCAACCGGTTTAGCGCATTTTATAATTCCTATAAAATTATCTCCGGTCAGTCAATTTTTATGTATGGCAATTACAGCTATACCACCAACCCGATCGTGAGCAATTTGACGACCGATTCTACCGGCAAAACGATTAATCAGTACCTAAATTTGGGCAATAAAAAACAATCGGATTATAACCTTGACCTGGATTTAGACAAGAAAATTGAAAAGATAGATATGAACGCCGGCTTGAGTTTGAACCTTAACGGCAGCGAGTCGTACAACTTGTCGAACGACGAGGTTAACCTCACCAAATCGATCACTTATAATTTCCAGTTCCACATCTCGAAATATGTAGAAAAGAAATACGATTTCAGGGTTAGCGCTGGGCCAAACTATACTTTTGGCGGCTCCTCGCTGCAACCCGGGATCAATAACAATGGACGTGGTTTTGATATGGACTGGGGAGGCACGGTTTATCTTCCGGCAAAATTTCAGATCGGCACGAACGGCAGTTACGAATGGCGCGGTAAAACGGAAACTTTTAATACCGATTTTAACCGCACACTGTTAAATGCGAACATCGCGAAAACTTTTATGAAATCGGATAATTTAAAACTGTCTTTTGCGGCAAATGACCTGCTGAACCAAAACGTAGGCTTTACCCGCAGCTCAAGCGCCAATTTTATCACCCAAAATACTTACAGCACCATCCGCAGGTATTTCATGCTTTCCATATCATACGATTTTAACAAAATGGGCGGGGTGCCCACAAAATAAAAACATGAAAAAGTTTACCCTTTACTCCATTGCACTACTTACGCTAAGCGCCAACATAGCTTTCGCGCAAAATGCACATTTTACCACGTCGGGCGTTATTGAGTTTGAAAAAACCATCAACATGTACGCGCTATTTCGCAAGGACATTGATAAGGACAACGAAAGCTTCCTTCAGCCGGCCTACGAGCAGTATATTAAAAACCAGCCCCAGTTTAAAAAACTAAAAAGCACGCTCACTTTTGCCGACAACAAAACCATGTTCACGCCGATTGAGGATGAATCGACCAATAACGGTTCTTTTTGGGGAGACGATGCAATGGTGAAACAAAACAACACCACTTTTGCAGATCTTTTGGCCGGTACATTGATCAGCCAGAAAGAGGTTTTTGAGACGACTTTTTTATTGAAGGACAGCATCCGGAAGATCAAATGGAAAATCACTGATGAAACCCGGGAGATAGCCGGTTATACCTGTCGCCGCGCCAATGCGCTGGTGCTCGACTCGGTTTATGTGGTGGCTTTTTATACCGATGAGATCCCGGTTTCAGGCGGCCCTGAAGCTTTTACAGGCCTGCCCGGAATGATATTGGGCCTGGCCATGCCGCACGAAAACATCACCTGGTTTGCCACAAAAGTAACCGAAACCTATCCCGATGCAAAGGCCATGACGCCGCCAAAAAAAGGCAAAGCGGTTAATTATAAAGAGTTGGTAGAAACGCTGCATAAGGCGATGAAAGACTGGGGTACATGGGCCAATGCATCGCTGAAAGCGTTTAGCCTATAGAAATCAACACGAATTTTCACGAATAAGATCGAATGGACACTAATAAGATCATTGCTGATAAAATGGATTGTGAAAATTGATTAACGAGAATCTTCGCGAATAAGAATAAATTTACACTAATAACCCCAATGCTAACAAAGCAGATTGGTGAAAATTCACCCTCATTCGTGAACATTCGTGTTAATTAAATTCGAGTTAGCTTTTACAGCGTTATTAGTGATAATTCGCTTTCTTTAGTGTAATTCGTGTTAATTTCATTCGTGTTACTATTGTTTTGGCTGAGCAGAAATGCTTTCAGCATCGAAAGTTTATCAGTATTGATCAGGTCTACGCCGCATTTTAGCAACTCGGCCCAAACACGGTCGTTCTCGGGCGAAGCCCAAAGCCTTACTTTTTTGCCATATTTATGGGCCATTGCTACGTAGGCGCATAATCGCTGTTTTTGGTCGTCGGGAATTGGGCCATCTCCTTTCCATTCAAGCAGGTTGGAGTACTTGCAACTTGCCATTTTGTAAATAGCTACTGCGGTGGTATCCTGGAAGGTTTGGCGCAGATCCTCATCAATAAATGCCAGGCGGCTATCTTCTTTTTTGATCATCTCGAACGGCTTATGGCCTGACAGCACCACCGTAATCGAGCCGCCAAACACCCTGCCATGGTTGTAATGCGAAAACATCGGTTTGTATTTTTCCAACAGCACTTTCAACACTTTATAGGTGTCGTTGGCGCCCGACTTTACATCGATCATTAAAATCACCGGCGAATTGTATCCTTTATACACCTGCCCGTCATTAGCGGCAATTCGATCCGCCAGGGGTTTAAGGTATAGCGACTCCAGCGTACGGTTCTTTTTAAAAAAGGGATCGATATGAGCCACTACTAATCGGCCGCCTTTTAAAAATATATCGGCTTCGATGTTGGTATAGCCGTTTGCCAGTGCATCAAATAGTGGGTGCGGGTGCAGGTAATCGTTATGGGCAAAAGCGTTTGGTAGGGGGACGGATTGCGAACGGACAGTTTGGAGGCTAAAAAGGAGTAAAACAGCGAGGCTTGTTTTTAGTAATTTTACACTGAAAATATCCGCTGGGGCTTTCAAGTATTATTGCTAAATTTATGACGCAAAGCTACTCCCCGAAGGTTGATTAAAATTCAATATTGCATTACTAAATCGTTAAATCCTCGCTTCTTAATATTAAGTTTTTATAAATAATTCTATGCAGGATTTAACCGCAGAGGGCGCAAAGGGAAAAACACAGAGGTCACTGAGCTTTAATAGTTTGTTATTTTTCTCTCTGTGTTCTCTGCACCTTCGCAGTGGTCTCTGTGGTTAAAATCTATTGATTTATTAACCCTATTTTTGCCGACACGCTATTTTCAGCGTCTTTCGGACTTTACTGACTTTCGGACTAATCTCAAGACATGCCCATCGACCTTTTACTTAAAAACATTTCACGGCACATCCACCTAACAGATGATGAGCAAAAGATATTCATTGGCCACCTGCAGCAAAAGAGTTTCAAGCGCAGGCAGTTCCTGGTGCGTGAAGGCGAGATCTGCCGTTATTCGGCATTTGTAACCTCAGGTTGTTTGCGGGGATATACTATTGATAAAAACGGCATTGAACATGTGCTTAGCTTTGCCCCGCCCGACTGGTGGATGGCCGACCTGTACAGCCTGTTCTCGCAAAAACCCGGCACGCTCAATATTGAGGCACTGGAGGATACCGAAACCATCCTGCTGCCAAAATCGGCACAGGAAAAGCTTTACCTGGAAGTCCCCAAATTTGAGCGATTCTTCCGTATCCTAACAGAAAACTCACTTGTAGCCAACCAGCAGCGTATTGTTGACAACCTAAGCCTAACGGCTGAGGATCGGTACAATTTGTTTTGCAAAAGATATCCTACGCTGATCGATCATTTGCCCTTAAAGCAAATTGCATCGTATATAGGCGTTACGCCGGAGTTTTTTAGCCGGATGAGAAATAAAAAATAAGCACAAATTTTCACGAATAAGATCGAATTAACACTAATAAAACTTACACTGACACAGCACATTCGTTTCCATTCGATCTTATTCGTGAAAATTCGTGTCTATTTATTTTCTTAATCTACATCAATAAATAGGCATATACCTCAACCCTATCTTTGTACAATAAAAAAGGAGAAACAAACAAATGGCACAAACCACATTACATAAAGCCGAAACCCGCGGGCATGCAAACCACGGCTGGCTTAACAGTTACCATACTTTCAGCTTTGCTAATTATTACAATCCAGAGCGCATGCACTTTGGCGTGCTTAGGGTTTTGAACGACGACACCGTCGACGCAGGCATGGGCTTCGGCACGCACCCGCATGATAATATGGAGATCATCAGTATCCCATTGGAGGGCGACCTGGAACACAAGGACAGCATGAACAACGTAGCCGTCATCAAAAACGGAGATATCCAGGTAATGAGCGCCGGCACCGGCATTTACCACAGCGAGTATAACAAGGATCGCGCACACCGCGTAAAATTTTTGCAGATATGGGTTTATCCCAACAAAAAGAACGTGGAACCGCGCTATGATCAAATTACTTTAAAAGCCGAAGACCGCCACAACAAACTGCAGCAGATCCTGTCGCCCAATGCTGACGATGAAGGTGTATGGATACACCAAAACGCCTGGTTCCACCTGGGGCAATTTGATAAGGGTATCAGCACCACTTACAACCTGAAAGCTAAGGGCAATGGCGTGTATGTTTTCGTACTAAGCGGCGATGTTAAAGTAAACGACCAATTGCTAAACACCCGCGACGGTTACGGCATCTGGGACACCGATAGCTTTACTATTACTGCCGAAAGCAACGCAGAGTTTTTATTGATGGAAGTCCCAATGGAGATGTGAGGTGAAAGCTGAAAGGTCAAAGGCGAAAGGTTTTTTAAGTTAGAATGAATACCGCATCAACCTTTCGCCTTTAACCTTTTACCTTTCGCCTAAATAGAACAATGTATGAATAAGACGAATATCATGGCCATTGGCCGCCACCCGGAGATATTGCAAACGGTGGTGCGGCTGGTGAATAACAATCCGGCGTGGGTGTGTACGGGTGTGATCAGTGATGAGGACGCGTTGGCTGAATTTCCGGCTAAAGCGTACCGGTTGGTGCTATTATGTAATGGCATTTCGCCGGCAAGTGAGGAGCTATTGTGTGCGGCATTCAGGGCATATAACCCGGCCATAATTATTGTGCAGCACTACGGCGGCGGCAGCGGCCTGCTCTCGGGCGAAATTTACGAGGCGCTGGGTGTTTAGTTGTTGTCCGTTGTAAAGGTTGGAGAGGTTGTAAGGGTTGATTTGTTTTCTACTGATTGCAACCTTTACAACTTGTTACAACCTTTACAACTAACTACAACTCCTCCAACTAATATCAATACCCCTTTATCATTGTAATACACATGGCGACTAAAAACAATGCAGCGCCTGCCATAAATAGGTAGGGTAAAAATTCATTTAGCTTTTTCATATCCGTAAGTTTTAAATTTTATCAAATCAATATTGCCTTTGCAGCGAATACGCAAATTTGACTATTGCGCTATGCAAAGGATTAATCCGATCAGGGTGAAACTGCTAATTTTGGGGGTGAAGTGGGGTGAAAGGCTGATTGAGTTGGATTAAGTTGATTAGGTTGAGGAAGTGCGAGGCGAAATGCCTAAAACACATCGGGATAATCCGGATCGAACCTTAGCACAATACTGAGCGCTACGCTCACCGCACGCCCGTTTTCAATACCGTTTATAAAGTGCAGCCCCTGCATAGCTTTTATTGCTGCAGCGGTAAAACGCGCATCGGGGGATTGCGCTGCTTTTAATCCGTTTATGCTGCCATCAGCCTCCACCACAAAGCTCATTACGAGTTTGCCGCCTTTATGCGCTTTTAAAAGCTCAGGCGGGTAAAGCATCCGTTTGCTGATGTAGCGATGCACACTATCCATACCTCCCGGAAAGAGTGGTGGCTGAGTAACCGTTGCAAAAAAAAGAGGGGCGCCATTATCCGGATCCGCGCCATTGGCGGGAAGGGGCGGGTGTTTGGCGGTGTCGCTTGTTTGGGCCCGGGCGCAGGCAAACAGGCAGAACAAGACTACCAGCAGCAGCAGTTTTTTCATCGGGGTGAAGGTAATGATTTTTGTTTTGTAAAACTTAAGGCGTTCCCGCGCCGGTATCCCGATAACAGTTGGGAACGCGATCGCGCGCCTTTTTCCGCTAATGCCATATTTATTATTTATCGGATGCCATTATCCATTTAATATCATTTACATTTGATAAAACCCTAAAATTATGACTGTCAGAAACTTATTAATCTTTGCCGGCATTGTATGCCTGCTTTTCGGCCTTTTGTTAATGATCAGCCCCGCAACGCTGATAAAAATGATCTTTAATCATCCTTCCTATTGGGAAACCACGATTGCCACATCGCGGAATTATGGCATCCTGTTAACCGCTGTTGGCATCGCTTCTTTTTGTTCGCGAAATTCAACACCGTCCTGGGCGAGATTCGGCTTTTTGGTTCAATCGGCCATCGCGGGCATATTACTTGCTATTTACGATGCTTACAGCATTATAAAGGGCATTTACAATGCCAGCACCTGGGGTGTGGTAGCGCTTACCGCCATAAGTGGCATATGGGGTTTACTGTTGCTGTTGAAGGAAAGAAAAATCTTGGCTTAAATCAAGTTGCTGTTGGCGCGTAGTGGTTGAAAAGGGGCATGTACCGTGTGGTGCCTGGGAAAAGTAAAATCGCCTGGATTTATATTAAAGCCCATTATGTATACGATTTTAGAACCGTAAGGGCGTTCTTGTGGGCGCCCTCACCCGGGGCGTTTCGCCCGCCGGCGATAATGCCCCAAAGCATTAATTTGTTGTTCACCGACGAGCGCTTTTGGGGTGAAATTTATCGGTTAAACCATTGGGTATAAATACAGTCCATACAGTTACAAAACCAAACAAAATGAAGAAACTGATACTTTTACTGGCCCTTGTGGCAACGGTAGCGATGACCCGTGGCCAGGCAACTGAAAAATCGCCCGATCAGCGCGCAAAACACATTACCAAAATGCTGCAGAAGCGCCTCAACCTCACCGCCGACCAGGCCACCCAGGTGAATGCCATTTACCTTACCCAGGCCACCAAAGTGGATAGTCTGAAGGCCAACCGCTCGCCGGACAAAAAGCTCAACCACCTGACGATGAAAACGATTCTGCTTACCACCCATGAGCGCATGATTGCTATCCTGAACGATAGTCAAAAGCAGCAGTATACCGATTGGGAAAACAGCGTGAAAGAGCGCCAGAAGGCCAAAAAGGATACGATAGGGGCAAGGCCGTAGAAGGTGAAAGGCGAAAGGTAAAAGGCGAAAGGTTAACTTGTCTTGTCTTTTCAATTTCCGAAATCTTTTGCCTTTCACCTCAAACCCTGATGCTTCGGGTAATTAAATTTTTTATTTAAAATAGCCGCTGTAATTGTTTTTATTTGCAGGAGTTTTATGAGAAAACCGTCGGTGGGAAACATTTGCCCGGCCGGCATGTATTTATTTAAACTTTCCAGCGATATGAACGAGCCCGAAAACGACCAGCTAACCCGCGTAGTGGACCTGAATGCCAAACTGATGAGCAGTGCCGCCTCCAACTATGCTTATAACAAGATCAATAACGTACTGCTAATGCAGGTACTAGCTAAATTAGAAAACCGTGACCTGGAGGAGATCCGCGTTAACGTTGATCGCTACATCGCCCAGTTTGCGGATGAATTTATGAAGAAGAACGCATGATAGTTCATAGTTGATGGTTCATGGTATGGGATCGGCGGTCTAATAGCTTGTGGCTATTGTAGTATGTCCTTCAAACCAGCTAAATAATCCGAATTTTCGTCGATACCGTTATGTGGTTGCCCGTGGAGGGTGATCAAGGTATCTTCCCGTTTAAAATATCTTTTCAATTTCAGGGATGAGCCGTAGTAAATTACTTCGTCCGCATCGCCGTGGAATATAGTTATGGGCGCTGCAACTTGTTGGATGTATTTATAAGTATTGATATTATATTTTAGGATGAATGCAGGCACGAAGGGGTAGGTTTTTTGAACGAGGTCGCTAAGGCTATAATAAGGCGCCAGTAATACCAATTTTTGCGGGTGATTTTTTGAGGCCAGCCAGGCTGCCGGTCCCGTGCCGATGGAGTAGCCTAAAATAATAATATGATTTTCGGGGTAATTGGGTTTGATAAAGGCGTAAGCAGCGCCAACCGCATTAAAAAGTTGCTGCAAGGAGGTAATGTGCCCGGTGCTTTTACCATAGCCGGGGTAATCTGCCATAAACAAGTCATAACCGAGCGATGTGTAATATGCGGCAACGGTTCCCCATGATTGCAGGTTTCCGCCGTTGCCGTGCAGGTAGAAGATAAGACCTTTCGGACTTGTTGCTTTAAAAAGGCAGGCATTAAGGGTATCGCGGTCATTGGTTTTTATAGCATATTCCGTAAAGGGCAGCTGAAAATTATAGGTATAACCCCTGGGTAATTTTGTGCCAGGGAAAATAAGCGCCTCCTGGTTAAAATATAAATAGCCACAAATAACCAGGTAAATACCACCCAATATACCGGCAACCCAAATAGCGGTTTTAAAAAAGATTCTCATTTTTGAAAACAATATCGGAATTTTTAGCTGCGCTTTCGTATCTTCATTGTTGATCAAAATTGCTGCTGCTTAGCTTTTGAACCAGTTATGACAGAAGACGAACAACACCCGCTGTCAAGGATGGCCACTATAAAAAATCCGTCCTTTTGGATTTTCTTCGGCGCCTGCGTAGTCCTTTACGCTTATAACAAAAGCGCGGAGTCCAATGCAAGTGATATCGTTAAGCATTCCCGTTATGGCAATTATGTTTGCCTGGCGGCGTTCATCGGGCTTTTTCTTACCCTGGCCGCCGATATAATAAAAAAGCCGCAGATCAGTCGCTATTTTACTATCGTTTGCTATGTATTTGAGATGGTGAGCGTGATTTGGCTGGGGGTGTTGATCGTCATTCGCTGAGGAAATTTATGTCGACGGGCGATAGACCATAACTAGTGGAAGAGACGACATTCAGCGATAGCTAAAAACAAGAAAGTCCTTGTTCGTTAGAACAAAGGCTTTTTGTTTACACCATTAAAGGTGATAAGATTTGGCACCGACCTACTCTCCCACATTTTACTGCAGTACCATCGGCTCTGGCGGGCTTAACTTCTCTGTTCGGTCCCGATAGCTATCGGGAGGGAAGAGGTGGACACCGCCGATACGAAACGAGAAAGCCCGTCAACAATCGTTAACGGGCTTCATTAAGATTTGGCACCGACCTACTCTCCCACATTTTACTGCAGTACCATCGGCTCTGGCGGGCTTAACTTCTCTGTTCGGAATGGGAAGAGGTGGACACCGCCGATATAGGCACCTGAATATTTTTAGTTGGCAGTTTTAAGTTAGCAGTTGGCAGTAAAATAACTGCACACTGAAAACTGGCTACTGCAAACTGACAAAGATTGAAAGAAGTATTTTGAAGAAAAGACAACAGAATATTATTATCTGTCTGTTGTTTATTGGTTCACTGGTTCATTCGTTCATTAGTTTATTAGTATTTGCATACCAATGAACCTTGAACTATTGAACCAATGAACATTTTTCAACACGAAGAAAGCTTCGGGCGATTAGTATTACTCGGCTATGATGTCACCACCTTTACACCTGTAACCTATCAACGCAGTAGTCTACTGCAACCCTCAATGGAAGTCTCATCTCGTGGCTAGTTTCGCACTTAGATGCTTTCAGCGCTTATCTATTCCCAACGTAGCTACTCTGCAATACAGCTGGCGCCATAACAGATTCACCAGTGGTTGGTCCAACCCGGTCCTCTCGTACTAAGGTCAGCCCCACTCAAACTTCCTGCGCCCACAACAGATAGGGACCGAACTGTCTCGCGACGTTCTGAACCCAGCTCGCGTGCCACTTTAATGAGCGAACAGCTCAACCCTTGGGACCTTCTCCAGCCCCAGGATGTGACGAGCCGACATCGAGGTGCCAAACCTCCCCGTCGATATGAGCTCTTGGGGGAGATCAGCCTGTTATCCCCAGCGTACCTTTTATCCTTTGAGCGATGGCCCTTCCATGCAGAACCACCGGATCACTATATCCGTCTTTCGACCCAGCTCGGCTTGTCTGCCTCACTGTCAAGCAAGCTTATGCTATTGCACTCCACATACGGTTACCAAGCGTATTGAGCTTACCTTTGAAAGCCTCCGTTACCTTTTTGGAGGCGACCACCCCAGTCAAACTACCCGCCAAACAATGTCCTCCGCTTTGCGGAGTTAGACACCAGATACAGAAAGGGTGGTATTTCAACGTTGACTAACATACCCCTAGCGAGGCATGATCACAGTCTCCCACCTATCCTACACATCCTGTAGCCGATTTCAATGTTAAGTTGTAGTGAAGGTGCATGGGGTCTTTCCGTCCCGTTGCGGGTAACCGGCGTCTTCACCGATACCACAATTTCACCGAGCTCATGGCTGAGACAGCGCCCAGATCGTTACACCATTCGTGCAGGTCGGAACTTACCCGACAAGGAATTTCGCTACCTTAGGACCGTTATAGTTACGGCCGCCGTTTACTGGGGCTTCGATTCAATGCTTCGAATTGCTCCTAACATCCCCTCTTAACCTTCCAGCACCGGGCAGGTGTCAGGCCTTATACGTCATCTTTCGATTTTGCAAAGCCATGTGTTTTTGTTAAACAGTCGCCTGGGCCTTTTCACTGCGGCTCCATTGCTGGAGCGCCCCTTCTCCCGAAGTTACAGGGCCATTTTGCCGAGTTCCTTAGCCATGATTCACTCGAGCACCTTAGGATTCTCTCCTCGACTACCTGTGTCGGTTTACGGTACGGGGTTTTATAACCTGAAGCTTAGCAGGTTTTCTTGGAAGTCTGATTACCTGGACTATCCCCTTACCCGAAGGCTCAAGGTACTATCAGCTTTCAGCAAACTCGGCGTACTTTACTACCAAGCCTATACCTACGGCCTTTAACGATCTATTCCGTCAGATCGCGCCAGTTTCACTACTCCGTCACTGCATCGCAGTTATAAAACGTACTGGAATATTAACCAGTTGTCCATCGGCTTCGCCTGTCGGCTACACCTTAGGCCCCGACTAACCCTGATCCGATTAGCGTTGATCAGGAAACCTTAGTCTTTCGGTGGGCGGGTTTCTCTCCCGCCTTATCGTTACTTATGCCTACATTTGCTTTTCTGCCCGCTCCACGGTTGCTTGTCGCTCCCGCTTCGCCGCTGGCAGAATGCTCCCCTACCAGATACATTGCTGTAAATCCATAGCTTCGGTATACCATTTAATGCCCGTTTATTATCCATGCCCGATCGCTCGACTAGTGAGCTGTTACGCACTCTTTAAATGAATGGCTGCTTCCAAGCCAACATCCTAGCTGTCTGTGCAATCGGACCTCGTTAGTTCAACTTAATGGTAATTTGGGGACCTTAGCTGATGGTCTGGGTTCTTTCCCTCTCGGCCCTGGACCTTAGCACCCAGAGCCTCACTGCAGCGTATATTATTAAGCATTCGGAGTTTATCTGGATTTGGTAGGATTTGACTCCCCCGCACCCAATTAGTAGCTCTACCTCTTAATAACTTTACCGCCACGCTGTTCCTAAAAACATTTCGGGGAGTACGAGCTATTTCCCAGTTTGATTAGCCTTTCACCCCTACCCACAAATCATCCGGAAACTTTTCAACGTTTATCGGTTCGGTCCTCCAGTACCTGTTACGGCACCTTCAACCTGTCCATGGGTAGATCACAAGGTTTCGCGTCTACCTCCACTGACTTTACGCCCTATTCAGACTCGCTTTCGCTTCGGCTGCGTGTCTTAAACACTTAACCTTGCCAGTGAAGAGTAACTCGTAGGCTCATTATGCAAAAGGCACGCCGTCACCCCGATAAATCGGGGCTCCGACCGCTTGTAAGTACACGGTTTCAGGTTCTATTTCACTCCCCTGTTCGGGGTTCTTTTCACCTTTCCCTCACGGTACTGGTTCACTATCGGTCTCTCAGGAGTATTTAGCCTTACCGGATGGTGCCGGCAGATTCCTACAGGGCGTCTCCGACCCCGCAGTACTCAGGAACTCACTAAGTCATTATCCCTTACCCGTACGCAGCTCTCATGCTCTTTGGCCGGGTTTCCCACCCCGTTCCGGTTCAGTTTAATGTACTATATCGTGGTCCTACAACCCCCAGTATGCCGTAACATATTGGGTTTGGGCTTCTTCCATTTCGCTCGCCACTACTCTGGAAATCACTTTTGTTTTCTCTTCCTATGCTTACTTAGATGTTTCAGTTCAGCACGTTCGCGCTTTTGCAACTAGTCTTCAACTAGTTAGGTTTCCCCATTCGGAAATCTCCGGATCAATTCATATTTGCTGATCCCCGGAGCTTATCGCAGCTTATCACGTCCTTCATCGCCTCTGAGAGCCAAGGCATCCCCCGTGTACCCTTTCTTACTTTCTTCTACAATACCGCCTTTTGCTCGGTACCATATGCTTTTTTGGTTAGTTCATTCGTTCATTTGTTCATTCGTTCATTGGTATTGCTACTAATGAACTACTGAACCAGTGAACTACTGAACGTCACCTTCTGTTGTCTTCTCTTTCAATTTACTTCTTCCAATATGTCAAAGAACGGTTTTTCAGTTTGCAGTCCTTAGTTTGCAGTTTGCAGTTTTAACTGCTTACTGCCCACTGTTTACTGCCAACTGAAAGCGTGGAGAATAACGGATTCGAACCGTTGACCCTCCCGATGTAAAATCGGGATGCTCCAGCCCCTATCGGCTGATTTCCTGTTTCAATATGTATTTCCATTGCTTCGCGCAATGGCCGGTGGTGGAGAATAACGGATTCGAACCGTTGACCCTCTGCGTGCAAGGCAGATGCTCTAGCCAGCTGAGCTAATCCCCCCTAAGATTTAGTTTGCAGTTTTGAGTTTGCAGTTTGCAGTTTTTCTACTGCTGGCTGCCAACTGAATACTGCCCACTGTGAACTGCGGCTTGCGCCGCAATGTAGTCCCGAGCAGATTTGAACTGCTGACCCCTACATTATCAGTGTAGTGCTCTAACCAAACTGAGCTACGGGACTTTTTTCAGTTTGCAGTTTTCGGTTTGCAGTTTCCAGTTTAGCTTCGCATTGTGCTAACTCTTAACTGCCTACTGCCCACTGTGAACTGCCAACTGAGCCCTGGCCTCAGCGGCCGGCCCCACATTGATGGCTTCATCTTTTGGGTTTTCTTTTGTTTCTTTTTTATTTAAGGGTTTATCATGCAGGTAACAACCTTTCGGCTGTTATGTCTTCGTTTTGAGAGAGTTTGTGGTAATGGTTAATGATGAATAGCCAGTGATATAAATACCAATGAACTAATGAACCAGTGAACCAATCAACCTTTTGGGATACTGCTCCAGAAAGGAGGTATTCCAGCCACACCTTCCGGTACGGCTACCTTGTTACGACTTAGCCCCAGTTACCGGTTTTACCCTAGGACGCTCCTTGCGGTTACGCACTTCAGGCACCCCCAGCTTCCATGGCTTGACGGGCGGTGTGTACAAGGCCCGGGAACGTATTCACCGCAGCATTGCTGATCTGCGATTACTAGCGAATCCAACTTCACGGGGTCGAGTTGCAGACCCCGATCCGAACTGTGAACAGCTTTTTGAGATTGGCATCCTGTTGCCAGGTAGCTGCCCTCTGTACTGCCCATTGTAGCACGTGTGTAGCCCCGGACGTAAGGGCCATGATGACTTGACGTCGTCCCCTCCTTCCTCTCTACTTGCGTAGGCAGTCTGTTTAGAGTCCCCATCATAACATGCTGGCAACTAAACATAGGGGTTGCGCTCGTTGCGGGACTTAACCCAACACCTCACGGCACGAGCTGACGACAGCCATGCAGCACCTAGTTTCGTGTCCCGAAGGACTGATTCGTCTCTGAATCATTCACTAACTTTCAAGCCCGGGTAAGGTTCCTCGCGTATCATCGAATTAAACCACATGCTCCTCCGCTTGTGCGGGCCCCCGTCAATTCCTTTGAGTTTCACCCTTGCGGGCGTACTCCCCAGGTGGAATACTTAACGCTTTCGCTTTGACGCTGACTGTATATCGCCAACATCGAGTATTCATCGTTTAGGGCGTGGACTACCAGGGTATCTAATCCTGTTTGATCCCCACGCTTTCGTGCCTCAGCGTCAATCATACTTTAGTAAGCTGCCTTCGCAATTGGTGTTCTGTGACATATCTATGCATTTCACCGCTACTTGTCACATTCCGCCTACCTCAAGTACATTCAAGCCCATCAGTATCAAAGGCACTGCGATAGTTAAGCTACCGTCTTTCACCCCTGACTTAATAGGCCGCCTACGCACCCTTTAAACCCAATAAATCCGGATAACGCTTGGATCCTCCGTATTACCGCGGCTGCTGGCACGGAGTTAGCCGATCCTTATTCTCAGAGTACATTCAGCCCCGTACACGTACGGGGGTTTATTCCCCTGCAAAAGCAGTTTACAACCCGTAGGGCCGTCTTCCTGCACGCGGCATGGCTGGTTCAGGCTTCCGCCCATTGACCAATATTCCTTACTGCTGCCTCCCGTAGGAGTCTGGTCCGTGTCTCAGTACCAGTGTGGGGGGTCATCCTCTCAGATCCCCTAAACATCGTAGCCTTGGTAAGCCATTACCTTACCAACTAGCTAATGTTCCGCATGCCCATCTTTATCCTATAAATATTTGATGGAATCACAATGCTGTGTCTCCATATTATGCGGGCTTAATCTCTCTTTCGAGAGGCTATCCCCCTGATAAAGGTAGGTTACATACGTGTTACGCACCCGTGCGCCACTCTCATCCCGACCGAGGTCGGGAATCCCGTCCGACTTGCATGTATTAGGCCTGCCGCTAGCGTTCATCCTGAGCCAGGATCAAACTCTCCATTGTATAATGTCTGTAGTTTGACACTGACCCTATTCTCAAAGTTTCAATTTTTGTAAAATAGAATCTGTCTTTGTTTGTAAGTTAGCCCTCGCTTTTATCGCCCAAAGATTATTACTAATCTCTAACCGCTAATCACTATCCGCTAACCCACTGTTTTCTTTTAACAGTCTCCTCTTACTCTCTCTCTTCTCCAACTTAACAGCCTTCCGACCGTTACGCTGCATGATTTTTCCTTAAAGAACATTTGTTGTTCTCTGTCGCAGAGAACTATTTAAAAACCTTCGCGGTTCTAAATTTTTTGTTTGTTTGCCTCGTTCCCGAAGCGGCTGCAAAGATGCGACTAATTTTAATACCTGTCAAGTGCTATTTTCACTTATTTTCAGATTAATTTTTTAGCCCCAAATCTTCAAAAAACAGCCCGCTTTTTACAAGCGGGCTACAAATGTACACAGAATTTTGACGCCTGCAAAATGAATTTGATAAAATTGTAAACGGCGCCATATAACTCATTGAAGCCTAAAGGTTATCAGCCGGTGATATTATTATCGCCCCGGCCCGATTTTGCTATCCGGGGATTTATTATCTTTGAAAATCATGACTAACGGGCATATTTTTCCTGCAAACTTCCTTGAATCTTTAACCAGCGAACCGGGTTTTGAACGCGAAAAATTTACAAATGTTCATAAAATTTCCGAAGCGCCCACCTCAATCAGGCTAAATCCTTTCAAAAAATCAGCCGTAAAGACGGGCGATCAGGTCCCCTGGTGCAACGAAGGTTATTACCTGGATACCCGTCCCTCCTTCACATTCGACCCGCTTTTTCATGCTGGTTGCTATTATGTACAGGAAGCATCGTCCATGTTTATCGCTCATATCCTTAAATATATCCGCCAAAATGATGACGAGCCAATAAAGGTGCTCGACCTTTGCGCCGCGCCCGGCGGTAAAAGCACGCTGCTGAATTCGGCAATAGGCAGCGGCGACCTGCTGGTTGCTAACGAGATCATCAAAACGCGGGTACCTATATTATGCGATAACCTGAACCGCTGGGGTACCACCAATACTATCGTGAGTAATAACGACCCGCGCGACTTTGGCCGGCTAACCGGTTTTTTTGATATTATTTTGGTTGACGCGCCTTGCTCAGGCTCGGGCATGTTCCGCAAAGACCCGCAGGCGATGAATGAATGGAGCGACGCCAACGTAAACCTTTGCCACCAGCGGCAGGAACGGATACTTGCTGATGTTTACCCGGCATTAAAACAAGACGGATACCTTATATATAGTACCTGCTCCTACTCGCACCAGGAAAATGAGGATATATTGGACTGGCTTTGCAAAGAATTTGATATGGAGAGCGTACGCATACCCATTAATGAAAGCTGGGGTATTGTTGAATCACAGTCGACCGATGAAAAAGCCTGGGGTTATCGTTTCTATCCTGATAAAGTTAAAGGCGAAGGGTTATTTGTTTCCTGTTTAAAAAAGCGCGAACCAGCAAAGCAGTTTCATTATTCCAAATCAAAAGAAAATCAAAAACTGCCGGCAAAGGAACTGGACATTGTTAAAAGCTATATTCAACAACCAGACGATTTCTATTTTTTTAAAGTAGCGGATACGTGGATGGCCATCCAAACGGAACACAAGCCGGTGGTTGAGTTATTACAAAAGTATCTCTATCTTAAAAAATCCGGCACCCGGCTGGGGCAGGTAATGGGCCATGAGCTGGTGCCCGACCATGAGCTGGCTTTGAGCATCTATATTAACAAGGACACGGTTTTGCAAACAGACCTTAGTTACGAACAAGCTATACAATATTTAAGGCGGGAAAATATCGACCCACCGACAGGCAGTAAAGGCTGGAGCCTGATGAACTTTGAAGGCAATTCGCTCGGCTGGGCCAAACTGCTGCCCAACAGGGTGAATAATTATTTCCCGAAGGAGCTGCGAATTCTCGCCAGCCCGCCGAACTCTGAAGCAGCTTTGGGGGCATTGTTTAAATAACTGCTATACACTCCACTGAAAAAAGGATGCCACCCGGGAATGGCATAACCTGTGGAGCGCTCCTGGCAGGCGTAATTTTTTTGAAAAAGCTGGTATAAACCTTGTTTGTCACAGAAAAATCCGGATCTGCGCCCGATACCATAAATGCGGTTATTTTCACTACTTTATCCATCGAGCTGCCCGCGTCTTCCAAAATGGTTTTCAAATTTTTATAAGCTTGCGTAACCTGTGCCTCGTAGCCACCCTCCGCCAATTTGCCTGTACTTAAATCAGCTCCTACCGTACCCGAAACAAAAACAAAGCCGCCAGCGATTACGGCTTGCGGTACAAATGCGTTAGGGCGGGGAGCGTTGGGCGTGTAAAAAACCTCCGGTTCCATAAAAAATACTGTTTTGGTTGTTACAAATATATGGGCACGATGAACATTATACGTCATCCAAGCCAAAAGAAATGACCTGGTTTGATAACCGGAACAGCAATTAACTGATGTAGTTACAACACCATATTTCCAGGCCAAACGGTAAGGATGACCGATTGAACCATTAGCGAAATCAGCCAAAAGGCGTTGTCTAATATCCAAAGTCCCCATGGCTTTTTTTCATATAGTTTGGTGGCCATGGTTGTGATGGCCACAAATCCCAGCCATATAAAAAAAGCGCCCTGCAGTGCAGCAGAAATACCGCTTGTTTTTAGGGCGATGTCGCCGAAAACAATGGAGTGCTGCAAAACATAAGCCATAATAAATGACCCGATCAGCATAAAAATGATGTTCGCCGGCGTGGGCTTCATCTCGGTAATACCGGTAAAGCGCATCCATAGTTTGGCGAAAACTGCGCCATACCAAACGGCTGCAAGAATGTAGCTGGCGACTGCCGCCACCGCTACTGCTAAATAATTTACGTGAATGTCCATAATTGTGATTTTTATGTTTTTTGTTTATTGATGGTTTCGTGGTGATGAAATGCTTTTTAGCAAAAAGCCACAGGGGATGGCCTGAAAAAGCACGCCGTTAAATTGTTTACGGGTTTGATAATTAATAATTTAAGCTGCAATTGGGTATATCAAAGCTAATAAAAAAATTAGCTCATTTGCAAATTACAGGCGTCAATTTTTTTCGAAAGTTGAAGCAGTTGTAATAACATGGCACGCACTTATTGCCGCAATTGAAAACCGTATCCATTAAGGCATAGGTTGAGGTTTTTATAGATGACGAAATGATCATCTTAAAAGTCAAAATTGGTTTTATCTGCAATAATAGGTTTAAAGTCTTTGTCGGCAAGTTCGTCGGTTTTTTTTAGCTGGTGAAAGTTTTCATCAAAATAGCGGGTACTGATTGCTCTTACAATACCACCTTTATAGTCGGTGAAGATCGATTGTTTGTCGACAAATGCGAATATCCTCCCGCTTTCATCAAAATAGGATAAGTGTTCAATATCCCAATCACCACTTTCGCTATACGGGATCTGGGCAATAAGAATGACTTTACCCGATGCATTTTTAAGCACATTATAAGTATAATCCATCTCGTCAGGCCATTTATCATTCGCCACTACTACCAGCGCGTTTCTGCCAGGTATTTTTGCATAGGTAAAGAGTAAATTGCCGTGCTTTTTAAGCAGTTTATCAATCGAATCTCTTTTAGTCTCCAACTGCCGGATTACCGCGCCCTTTACGTCAGGCTGTTTTGGGGGACAATAATGCTTGTTTACAGGCATGGAGCAGGTTAGCAACCAACTTAGAACCAAAAAGGAATTTCTCATGATCAAATATAAAAATGTTGCAAGATCAGTTAAATTCCCTACTCATTCTATCAACTTTATCAACATCCACCAAACCAATTCAAAAAATACGCACATTTGCACATCCGCATCCCGCAGGTGCGGGACACATCATAAATGGATCACTTTATTATCGATTTCGACAGCACGTTTACACAAGTTGAGGCTTTGGACGAGCTGGCGCGCATATCCTTAAAAAATCATCCCGACAGGGAAAAAATATATGAACAAATAGAGGCGTTGACCAATGCATCGATGGAAGGGCGGCTTTCCTTTACGCAAAGCCTGGAAAACCGGGTGAAACTATTGCAGGCCAACCGCGAACATTTGAAACAACTGGTGACTCACCTGAAGAAAAAAGTATCCACCTCGTTTTCGCGGAATACCATATTTTTTAAAAATCATGCTGATGAAGTGCTGATCGTATCAGGCGGCTTTAAGGAATTTATAACCCCTGTGGTCACTGAATACTTTATAAAGAAAGAAAACATTTACGCCAATACCTTCGAGTTTGACGAGGAAGGCAACATTATCGGTTACGACCGTACCAACCCGCTCTCGCAGGAGGGCGGCAAGGTAAAGCTACTGCGCGAGCTGGATTTACAGGGCGATATTTATGGCATTGGCGACGGATACTCCGATTTTCAGTTAAAGGAGTCGGGTATTATTAAAAAGTTCTTTGCTTTTACCGAGAACATCGAACGCAAATCGGTGGCTGAAAGAGCTGATCATATCACGCCAAGTTTCGACGAGTTTTTATACATCAATAAACTGCCTCGTGCTATTTCGTATCCAAAAAACCGGATCAAGTGCCTTGTCGTAGGCGACGTTGAAGAAGAAGCCCTGGCTTTGATGAAAAGAGAAGGCTACAACATCCGCCAGCGTGAAACGATAGAAGATAAATACCTGGAGGAAGCCGGCGTGCTTTTTTGCGACGAAGACCATCAGCCTACGGTTGAACAAGTACAAAACGCCGGAAGGCTAAAAGTAATCGGGATTTTTGGCAGGGCAAACAGCCGCAAAATGACCGAAGCGGCCTGCGATAATGGCATTATTATTTTTGACGATCCGAAAAACAACCCACGCAATGATGATTTTATCCCCCGCAGGGTGCTCGCATTTATGAACGAGGGGAAAACCCATACCAGTACCAATTTTCCCGATCTTCAACCACCGCGCGTAAATAATGCGCACCGCCTTATTCATATCCACAAAAACGTGCCGGGCATCCTGGCCAAAATAAATGATGTTTTTGCCCGCCATAATATCAATATCGTAGGCGAATTCCTGGTGACAAACCCGCAGATAGGCTATGTAATTACCGATGTAAATACCGGCTACGATACCAGC
>Ga0206954_1052_pt1 | contig 32963 bp, 31 predicted proteins | sample Alteio_BWOrgHeat_37_FD_153250 | JGI IMG/M metagenome (GOLD analysis project Ga0206954, IMG submission 153250) | Enriched cells from forest soil in Barre Woods Harvard Forest LTER site, Petersham, Massachusetts, United States -... | ecosystem: Environmental > Terrestrial > Soil > Temperate forest >...
CAAAAAACCGCTTTAGTACTTCAAGCGTAACGGCCCAGTAAAAATCGATGTGTTTGTAGTGAGATTCCGTCGGGAAATTGCTCAAATTCAATTCCAAAAGGGTGCCGTCACCATCCTCCTGTAAAGTAAACCTGATGAGCGTGTAATTTTCGGCCTCATCAGGCAGTCGCGACAGCGAACTTAAGTGGCTGTATTCCAAAACGCGATCTTTCAAAAACTGCAAAACCACACCTGTATTTGTAAATGCAGTTTTGTACGAAACCTCCTGCGCATTGATAATGATTGGGCTGCCAACCTCCCAGGTAGTAACAATTTCAATTTCCGAATCAGACATCCAGGCTTTCATTAATCCGGGTTGCGTAAGTGCATTCCATACCCTCGTTAATGAAGCGTTCAGACGAATTGATTTGCTGATGGATTGAGGATAACCTGTCATAACTTTATTCCATAACTTCCTTCGGTTGCTGCAATATTTTTCGGGCTACCTCCGCAAGTTGTCTTTTTAAATCATTCGTGTCGTCATAAACGACCTGGAAATTACTGATCCCTGCAACTGTTGTTGAGTGTTCCGCGTTTTTTTGCCGGAGGTAAATTATCGCCTTGCCTTTTGCTTTTGCATAGCCTGCTTCAATCCCAATGCCGATGGCTTTGCGGGACGTTTCGGCTACCAGGATATCGCATCTATCAATGTCGGCCATCGCTTGCTGCATCATCTGCTGTTCCTGCGTTGCGTCAAATTGATAATGGTCAACAAAAATAAATGTTGCGATACTGAGTTCATTTAAAGCAGCGGTAATTGCAGTCAGCACTTGGTCTGCTGATTGCCGGTTGCTAAAGCTTACCGAAATGTATGCGGTCATGGTTCAGTTGCGTTCATCAAATTTAAACAAAAAAACAGCGCAGGCTCGCGGCCAATGTTATTGAGGTAAGGAAAATTTAGACCTTACAACTAATGTAACATGCCTTGCGTGGGCATCCGCTTACGGGTCGCAGCGGAAAACGCAGGAAAAACTGTCCATTTATTTGTCCATTTCGCAACAACACCCAGCGGGGTTTTTGTATAGTGTTGATTTTCAAATACTTGTTTTTTTCAATAATTTTTAAACGCCGTATCTAACTAAAAAACAGGCAATTCCATATTACTGACGCATTAGCTTCAACAGCACTTACTTTTCTAATTTTTTGCCCCGGGCAGGTTGTCAAATTTATTTATTAAACTTGTAATCATGAATGCAAAAGAACTCAAAAATCTGCAAGCCCCCGCTCAAAGATCAATACCGCGAGCAGCCAGATTCAGCCATCATCACCTTAAAAGCAGAAGGAAAAGTCGGCGACGGCATTTCCTGCAAAGTGGAAACCGGCAAGGCGATGGTTGAAGCCGGGCTGCACCCTGCCACGGGAGGCACCGGTATGCTTGCTTGCTCCGGCGACATGCTGCTGGAGGCGCTGGTGGCTTGTGCAGGCGTTACCTTGCAGGCAGTGGCAACGGCTATCGACGTGAATATTATAAGCGGAACAGTGAGAGCAGAGGGTGACCTCGATTTCAAAGGTACTTTAGGTGTAAGTAAAGAAGTTCCCGTTGGTTTTAAAACCATACGCCTGGAATTTGACCTGGATACGGACGCAGGTGAAGATCAAATAGCGGCCCTAAAAAAACTTACCGAAAGATATTGCGTGGTATATCAAACACTCACCCGGGGTGTGGAGGTTCAAACAACCTATCATTCCTAGCAACCGGCAAAAAAAAACCCGCATTGAGCGGGTTTTTGAACAAATCCTTTCTTCTCTTCCTTTACTGCTTGGCAGTCGCCGGGCTGATAGTTGTTGCTATTTCGGTGATCACATTGGCGGGGAAACCTCCTTCTTTGGCATGTTCGCGGATCAGGTCTTCGTTCTCCGCTTTGTACACGCAGAAGATCTTGTCGCCGGTTACGTAGCTTTGTATCCATTGAATTTGAGGGCCCATGTGCTGCAGCACGGCGCACGATTTTTGTGAAATTGCTTTCAACTGCGCGGGCGTTAATTTCCCTGCGTTAGGGATGTCCCTTTCGATGAGGTAAGTTTTCATTGTTGTTGAATTTGATGAACTGTCTTTTGCTGTTGTTGTTTGTGCTTTGGCCATCATGCCGGTAAACAAGGTGATCACAAGGATCAGGGTGGTGATTTTTAAAGTTTTCATAACGTTGAGTTTTAGTTGTTTAAGAATAATCGAAGATAGCGCCGGCCAAAAGCGGTGGCTATAACAAATCATTCAATAAATGGCAAACGGTATGAAACAAATCCGTCAATAAATGGTAAAATTTAACCGAAGGAAACCAAGGCAGTGCATTTAAAACAATTTAGTAGCTAAAATCAATGCGCTTTACCTTTAACACCCACGTTTTTACCGCAAAGCGCACGAAGGTTTTCGCAAAGGCGCGCAAAGCAGGTCGCTTTAAACTATTGTTTTTTATTTTTGAAGAAAATGGTAAATCGAAGTGTGACTGCGTTCAGCCTTTGCGATCTTATATGTTTGATATTTCCCGCAGAACACAAAAAACAACAAACTTTTAAGGCTTTGCGATCTTTGCGGTTTTCCCTTTGTGTTCTTTGTGGTTAAAAAATGCTTCAAATAACCTTGTTCCCTCGCTAAACCATAATGGGCTTAAAATGCCTCCGCCCTTCGGAGGAAATGCCCTTAGTGGAGCGACTCAAGATAGGTCATGGGCAGGAGGCCATATTTCTTTTTAAAACATTTAGTAAAATAAGACGCGCTGGTAAAGCCCGAATCGAAAGTTATCTGGGCAACATTGTAATACCGTTTGCGCATCAGCTCTTTTGCTTTATGCAGCCTGAAATCTTTTAAAAGCGAATTTGGTGGCATGCCGGTAAGGCCTATTGTTTTTCGGTACAATTGTGAACCACTCATGGCTGTTGCATCGCAATAATCGGTAATATCAAAATCCGCGTCCTGCCAGTTCTCATCCAGTATGCTGAAAAGTAATTTCAATAAGTGCTCGTCATGCGGTAAAAGGTTCATAAAATATTTTCGCTCCTGCTGAAAAAGATCATCTGCGATCAATTCTTTTACCGATGATGCTATGGCGATCTTTCCTTCTTTCGCTATGTGGCACATGTTCGACGCAAATTGAATGGTTTCCCCAAACAGATGCTCACTTCGCTCAACAGGTTCACCTGCATTCACGGCTAACTTCAAATCAATTTGGGTTGAAATGAATTCAGGCATTTCCCTCCGGATAGCCAGGGCACATTCCACCGCTTTGGAAGCCGAAGAAAAGGAAACCACAAAACCGCTTCCTTCATGTTCAACTTCCCGCCCGCCCTGTTGTAAAATGTTTTTACGGATGATGCCGGTATGGGTATTTAATAATTCGCCTGCTTTTTCGTGTCCAAATTGATGTTTCAGCAAAACGGGATCGATCGTTTTTGTAACCAATAAAATCCTGAAAGAAGAATCTGCAAAAACTTTCAACCCCTCATTTGAGATTTGCGCATCGGAAGGATCATAGATACGCCCCAGGAAGGCTTCAACCAAGTTCCCATTCACTTCAATGATCTTATTTGGAATAAGGCCATGCGCCTTACTATGCATCTCCTCCACTGCCTGTTTATCCGGAGCTTCGATCAGGCAGAAAATATTTTCGCGGGCTTCATCTATCCAATAAGTCATGCAACTACAGCCATGTTCCTGCTGGTGAAGCAGGTCCAAACGATGCGCCTCAGCAACATCTTTTGCTTTTACGCCCGGGACAATATGAACATCCATGAATATCGGCATGACCAATGCATTAACAAGATGCTAAATTTAACAATTTTTGCATTGATTTTCAACTAACTAAAATTTAATGTATTGATATTCTGCAAATTCCGCGGCGCCCTACTATACAACTCCGTTCCCTTTGGAGCATGGGATAATGCCTATCTGCAACAAATAAACTTTCACTGTCCGGAACGGGACCCTGTGCTGCAATATGCCCCCGGGAGGACGCCGGATCCTCATCGAGCCCCGCTGAAACGCACTGATGAGTAAAAATGTGAATAGGCCCGGCGGGGCATTTCAATCAAAAAAACCTTGCAAAATATCCGGCAACAGATTGCCATAAGGCAGAGTCGGGCAGGAAATAATAGCTGTAATGCGATATGGCCAATATGACCAGCGCGATCACGTAGGCCCGGCTGTTTTGGCCTTTGATTTTATCGTACACAATAAGTCCGATCAGGATCAGGTCGGGTATAATAAAGCCATACAGCACGGCTTCTGCACCGCTCAAATCAAATAAGTGTTCAAAAACTCTTCGCAAACCAGCCCCGACGATAGCCAGCGAAGTCGCGATCATATAGCGCATGTGGTATGGCGTGCGGTGTTTGTTGATGATGGCCAGCAGGTACAGCACCGAAAAATCAAATATCTGGTACGTGGGAAAATACATTCCGGCGAGGATATCGTGTTTGGGTGCATGAGCGGCAACTGCATTTAAATAAGCCTCACGGGCAATAAAATGAATAGAAATGATGATGCAGGGTACCAGTACATAAGTAAACCTGCCTATGATGCGGTGCGCCCGGTATTTGCCATAACGGATGAGCAGCGGCTGAACAAACAGCAGCACAAACCAGGTGGTAAACAGCAGGCCATGGATATGCTGAATAAGCGTTACATTATTAAACGATGGGAACAGCCCGAAATAGGTTTTGAAAAAACCCAAAACAACGATGCCGAAAATAACCACAAACAGCAGGCTGACATTTTTGTACCCGGTTTCCATAAAACGCAAATTGTGGAGGTTAATTTGTTGCAAGATAGCTGTTTACTCAGAATAAACAAGGCGTCGAAACCCATCCACCGGGCCTAGGGCCCTATAGAACAGATGGCGAATCACATCCCGATCCCGCTATTAGTTATTTGCAGCAAATAACTAAGCAATTATGCCGATATTTATAAAGTATGTTGAGGCACCTCGGTACCAAACGAACTTATGCGCATAATGTAAAACTGGCTTCGCTGCTTTGCGTAGCCGCAGGTTTTGTAAATGCCGCCGGGTTTTTAGGCTTCTCGGTATTAACCACCAATGTAACCGGACACGCGGCATTATTTGCAGAACGTATAGCCATGCAGGACTGGAAAACAGCAAGGGTAGTTGCGCTATGGATGTTTCTTTTTTTGGCAGGGGCCTTTATTTCAAGCCTGATCGTTTCTTTTATCGGGCGTAACCAGCGCTACTCTTATGTAATACCGATGCTGATAGAGATGGCTATTTTATTTTGCGTAGCTGTATTTGGTTACCGGTATGACCACAGCCTGGCAGCAAAAGAGATTTTTGCCGGTAGTTTACTTTTCGCAATGGGCCTGCAAAATTCCCTGGTATCTATTGTTTCCGGTTCTGTCGTCAGGACGACGCACCTCACCGGCACTTTTACAGACCTGGGAATTGAACTGGCCCAGGTACTCCAAAAAAATACAGAAGGCCGTGCGGCCTTAAAAACAAAGATCAAACTGCGTTCAGCTATCATCCTTTTTTTCATGTGCGGCGCTTTAGCAGGAGCTTACATATTTCGTTACTTTAGTTTCTATTGCTTTTTTATACCCCTGTGTATATTAGCTTTCACTTTACTATCTGATGTTTACCGTATAAAGGTAAAGCGCTATTACCGGCGTCACAACCCATTCAATAAGTGATTTATATCATTTTTTGAATGATAATAGTCATTCCCCGGGCTATCCATTAACAGCACATTTGTTTATAAAAACAAATCAAAATGGAAACTGCAATAAATGCGGGCATCGCGCATTACAAACCCCGGGCGGTTAAAAAGAATACCTGGAATGATTTACTGGCAATAATAGATGGCCAGGCGGACAAAAAAACTGCATGGTTTTTATTTGCCCTGGTTTTACAGGGGGTATTTTTCTTACCAATACCGGCGGTACTGATCTATTACTTTCACGCGCCTGTTATGGTGTTGCCCATAACGTTTGGCTTGTACCTGGGCAGTATTATTGTGGGTATGGGCGGCTCAGGTATCAGGGTTATTATTGGTTGGCTGATAATGAGTATGCTGATAAACTTAGGCATGCTGGCTTTGTATATTTAACCCCCAAACCCCTTAAAGGGGGCTTTCGATCGGCACAAAAAAAGGCCTCTGCAAAAAATTGCAGAGGCCTTTTTTTGCGGAGGTTTTTTTATAAACTCGCCCTGCATGTTTTGCCGCATACACAGGCTTTGCCAACACATTTATTTATTTCCCATAAGTCAAGGTTGCTGATAGTTTGGGCGGCTATGTTTTGCTGATCAGGCGCATTGGCCAATTTGATGCCGTATTTGTATGCAGCATCCGTATCGACATGCCCTGTGCTCACCGAACGCATGGTGATGTATTTAATGCCCAGCTCCGACAACTTACTGATGATCTCGGCAGAGACTTCATCACTAGCGGACACCACCACTGCCAGCTTGCCTGCCGCAAACCGCACCGTTTCTAAATTCAGCGAATTAAAGATCAGGGTAATCTCGTGTTTTTTTTGATTGGCCTTGGCCATGAGTTCCATTTCATAAGGCTGGACGCTGTAAGCTATTACTTTCATTTGGCAATAATAGTGCAAACGAAAAGTATAAGCCTTGAGCGTAATCAGCAGGAAAAATGATGTTGGTCAATTTTTCATTTTGCTTAGGCGGCCGACATCCAGCATGGTAATTGTGCTCCCGGTTTTTTCTATCAATCCTTCATCTTTAAAGTCCGACAATGTACGGCTCACTGTCTCCGTGGCCATGGCTGCCATCGCGGCCAGATCTTCGCGGGCTATTTTAAAGCTATCCGTTCCGCTTTGGCGATGCATGCGTAATAAAGCTTCCGCCATTTTTTTCCGTACCGAATGATAAGCCATTTGCAGTAGATGTTCTTCCTTTTCGCGAATATCATTAGCCAGTAGCTTAATAAACTCGCGGGCAACTTCGGGGTACAGGTTTAGCAATTGCTCCAGTTGCTCTTTGGGGATAAGGCACAACATACTATCCTCCAGGGCGGTGGCGGTGTCGCCATACTCTTCATTGGCTAACATCGCATTTATGCCCAGGTAGTCATCGGCGGCATAAATGCCGGTCATCAGTTCGCGGCCGTCTTCTGCCAGTTTAATGGTTTTTACTTTGCCGCTCAGTAGAACGTAGAGGCCGTTACCCTTGTCGCCTTCATAATAGATCACCTGGTTCTTTTTAACCAGCCGGGCTTTTCTTTCCTCAATAATGTGGTGTAATGCAACAAGCCCATCCTGTTTGACAACCAAAGCGTCCAAACGATCGAGCGATTTGCTGTAATAGGCCTGCTGGCCGGCTTTCTTTTTTAACCGGCTCTCTATCGCGTTCAGCAGTTCCATGTCGTCAAAAGGCTTGGTGAGGTAGTCATCGGCGCCCAGTTCCATGCCTTTACGGCGGTCGAAGTGTTCGGCTTTTGCGGTTAAAAATATAAATGGCACGGCAAGCGTTTCAGGTCGTTTTGATAGCAGATACAGCACACCGTAGCCGTCCATTTCGGGCATCATGATATCGCAGAGAATGATATCAGGCACATCATTAAATGCCAGTTCAACGCCTGCTTTCCCATTACTGGCCGAGGTAACACTATACCCCGCAAGTTCCAGTATCTCTATTACATTTTCGCGTATGTCGTCATTGTCTTCAATGATCAGTATTTTTTTGCTCATCACATTGGAAATATTATGGTAAACAATGTCCCCTGGTTAACTTCACTTTTAAAACTAACAGCGCCATTCATCAGGTTAACGTAGCGGGCAACAATATTCAGCCCAAGGCCAGTGCCAGGGATATCCCCGGTATTATGTGCGCGGAAAAACGCCTCGAACAAGTGTTTCTGGTCGGCTTCGGGAATACCGATGCCGTTATCGCTAACAGTAATAATACATTCCCGCTCGTTGATCTCTGTTGTAAAGCCGATAAAGGAATTTACCCCCGAATATTTGATCGCGTTCATGATCAGGTTAACGATACAATTCTTCAACAGGTTTTGGTCAAGCCTGATGCTGCTTTTGGTGCCGGTATGCTGGTAAATTATGTTTTGGTTCTTCTTGGCCAGTGCCTGCATTTCCTCGATAATAGCCTCCGAAAAACCAACCAGGTTAAACTCGTGGTAGACCGGCTCCTGTATGCCGGATTCGAGTTTTTCCAAGGAAAGAAAATCATTCAATATGGAAGTCAGGTTAATTACCGCGCTTTTTATTTTGCCCACATGTTTAGCAATATTGGGATTGTTAAACGGCTCAGCGTATCTTTCAATTAAGGATACAGACAATTGTATTGATGTTAAGGGCGTGCGGAACTCATGAGAGGCGATGGATACAAAACGGCTTTTTAATAACCCCAGCTCCTTTTCTTTTTCTAATGATGAGCTCAAGTCTTCCTGGGCTGTTTGAAGTTCTTCGACGGTGGCCTTTAATGAGTGTGTTCTTTCAGCAACCAGGTCTTCCAGTTGTGCGGCATATTGCCTTAACCTTTCTTCGGCTTCACGCTGGTGACTAATGTCATGAATAAACCCGGCATAAATTTTCCGGCCTAAAAACTGCACTTCGCTAACGCCAAGCCGGAACGGAAATTGGGTACCGTCTTTTTTTAAACCTACTACATCGCGCCCGATGCCGATAATGTGGGCCTGGCCGGTGCGCTGGTAACGTTCAAGGTATTCATCGTGCTGTTGTTTATCGGGCGGTGGCATTAAATAGGAAACGTTTTTGCCGATAACTTCTGCAGGCAGGTACTGAAATAAATTGCAGGCAGCAGGATTAATGGATTCAATTTTGCCCCGCTCATCAATGGTAATAATGCCATCAATAGCATTTTCGATAATTGCAATTAACAAGGCTGCTTTTTCCATGTATCAAAGATGCGTATTTGCAAGCCGGTAATAAGTGATGAATTGCAAGAAGAAATGTGACGAAGGTCACTTTTTGGCCCTGGGAGATGATTATACTCATTGCGGAGATTGATAGCCATCATACTGCCGGCTAAAAACCAATAAGCTCTTGCGTATTTTTCTGTGTTTGACAGTTAAGGAAATGTTTTGGGTGTTTTAACAAATAATGATTTCCCGCGGTACTTATACGTCCATTTCAGAAATGACAATGGGCATTTCTTTTAAAGCCGCGCATCATGCAAATCTGTAATTGACTGGCTTTCATGTAATGTATGATGCCAATCATTAATTAAGGTGATACCCATCACCCGGGGCGCCAATAGGCAGGGGTACTTTTGACCTATACAAATCATACCTATTAAAATCAGAAAAACATGAAAGCATTAGTGTATTACGGACCCGGGAAGAAATCATGGGAGGAACAACCAAAACCGACTATCAAGGAAACAACAGATGCTGTTGTACGCATATTAAAAACAACCATTTGCGGTACCGATCTGCATATTATGAAGGGCGATATGCCTGAAGTTGCATCGGGAAGAATTTTAGGACATGAAGGTGTGGGCGTGGTGGAGGAAGTAGGCAGCACAGTAAGCAACTTTAAAAAAGGCGACCATGTGATCATCTCCTGCGTTACCTCATGCGGTAAATGTGACTACTGCAAAAAAGGTATGTATTCGCATTGCGAAAAGGGCGGCTGGATATTGGGTTACATGATTGACGGCACCCAGGCCGAATATGTACGCATACCGTATGCCGATAACAGCCTTTACGCCATACCAGCCGGCTCGGACGAAGAAGCATTGGTTATGCTGAGCGATATTTTACCAACCGGTTTTGAATGCGGCGTACTAAACGGGCAGGTAAAGCCCGGCGATACCATAGGCATTATAGGCGCGGGCCCGGTAGGCATGGCAGCTTTGCTGACATCGCAGTTTTATACCCCTGCGGAAATTATAGTAATTGACCAGGACGATAACCGCCTGGCGGTTGCGAAAACCTTTGGCGCGACACATACCATAAATAGCGCTACCGAAAATGCACTGCTGAGGGTAATGGAGCTGACCAACGGCAAAGGCGTCGACACCGCAATTGAGGCGGTGGGCATACCAGCGACATTCGAGCTCTGCGAAACAATTATAGCTGCCGGCGGCCATATTGCCAATATCGGCGTACACGGCAAAAGCGTTGCGCTTCACCTGGAAGACCTGTGGGACCGTAATATCACCATCACTACCCGTTTGGTGGATACGGTTACTACCCCGATGCTGTTCAAAACCGTCCAATCAAAAAAAATAGCGCCCAAAAAGCTCATTACCCACCGGTTTAAACTCGACCAGATGATAGCAGCTTACGACACATTTGAACATGCCTCGAGAGAAAAAGCATTAAAAGTGCTGCTGGAGAATTAGTATTCAAGTCCGAAGTCGGAGGTCCGAAGTCCGAAGTTAATTTTCGCCCTTCCGACTTAAGACTTAGCAAAAGACTTAGCAAAATCCATTCTACAAAAAACAAATAATTAAAAAAACCATGAAAAACAAGTTTAAATCTGCCCTGGTACTTACCGCGTTCTGTACCCTGGCGCTTGCCGGCACGCTGCGTGCGCAGTCGGTTTATAAGATCATTGAATCAAAAGACATCGACCTGAAGTTGTCGGGTACATCAACCCTGCATAATTGGGCTATGGATGCCAGGACGTTTTCAGGCAGCGCTGATTTTACATTCAAAGCGCCCGGTCAACTCTCCGGGCTAAAGTCCTTAACATTTGAACTTGCCGTATCCGATTTACGAAGCGGCGAAAGCGGGCTGGATAAAAATGCCTACAAAGCATTAAACGCAAAGGAGTATAAGGACATTACTTTCAAGCTGCTATCAGCAACCGTAACGCCAAAGGACGAGGGCAAATACCTGATTAAAGCCCATGGCAACCTTACCATTGCCGGCGTTACCAAAGAGGTGGTAATAGCGGTTAACTGCTCGGTTGACAAAGAGGGTACGATTACCTGCACAGGGTCGGAAGGCCTGAATATGACCGATTACGCGGTTAAGCCACCCAAATTTTTGCTGGGCGCTATGAAAACAGGCGATGCCATTACACTGGATTTTACGCTGGTTTATAAAAAGGGAACAGCTATTTAACGCACACATTATTTTATTCAAACTACCATGAAAATCAAATTGATCCTGGCCTTATGCCTGTTAACAGGTGTTGTAAAAGCACAGGAAAAAATACAATACTTTCGCCCCAATGATCAGCGCGGCGTAAATACATTCGAAACAAGTAAAAAAGACACGGTGCCATTTACCGGCCTGAAGGCAAAGGTGGGCGGCAACTTCGAAATGGAGTTCCAGGGACTACGGAACTTCAATACCGCGGCACCCGCCACAAAAACAGGTTTTACGGGCAACATTAACAGCCTGGAGCCGCTTACCAATGGTTTTGCCCTGCCCATGGCCAATCTTAATGTGGATGCACAGTTAGCAGACGGCATCAGGATGAATATCACCTTGTACCTGGCCAGCAGGCACCACGAGGATACCTGGGTAAAAGGCGGTTATATACAATTTGATAAATTGTTGTTCCTTCATAGCGATGTGGTTAATAACATCATGAAAAGCGTAACCATTAAAGTGGGGCAGTTTGATGTGGACTACGGCGATCAGCATTTCAGGCGGTCTGACGGCGGCAATACCATTTACAATCCCTTTATTGAAAATTATATAATGGATGAATTCGCTACGGAAATAGGCGCCGAGCTTTATTATCATACCAATTCGGGCTTCTTTGTGATGGGCGGCATCACCAATGGCGAATTGGATGCAACAGTAGTCGCCAGTACCAAAACGGATTCGGCAACGCATCAGCTAAATACCTTCGACCCTGCATTTCACGGCAAATTGGGCTTTGATAAACAGGTTAATCCCGACCTAAGGGTTAGGGTAACCGGTTCTGTTTATACCGTTCACAGCGCTAACAGCGCCACACTTTTTGGCGGCGATCGTACAGGTTCCCATTATTTTAACATCATGGAAAACCAGAATATAGCAAACGGTACCGTACTTTCTGATGCAAACGATTACAGCCCGTTCTCGGGCCGGTTTAATCCCGGTTTCAGCGAGGAGATCAATACTGCAATGGGAAATGTATTTCTGAAATATAAGGGCCTCGAGTTTTTCGGCACTATTGAAGATGCCAAAGGCAGGGGAATTACCGAAACCGCCGAACGCAAGGCAACACAATATGCTGCCGACCTGGTATACCGATTCCCAGAGGGTAAGGAAAACTTTTGGCTTGGCTTTCGTTACGATTCGGTAACCGCCTTGCTATCCGGTTATACTGCAAATGTTACCGTTAACCGCGAAGCAGGTTCGTTGGGCTGGTTTATCACCAAAAATATTATGGCAAAAGCCGAATATGTAAATCAGTCATACCTGGATTACCCTAATACTAATATCCTCAGTGGCGGCAACTTCCACGGGGCGGTATTGGAAGCATCTATCGGGTTTTAATCCGTCACGGGCTTCTATATAACTTAAGTTGTTTTTGTCGAAATGTTAGTCGCAGCTTCTTTCGGACTTTCTGACGCTACTGACTTTCGGACTAATCTAAATAAAAATGAAAAAAATACTGACCACAGGGCTAATAGCCGGATGTATCCTGTTTATACTCAGCTACGGCGGGCTATACCTTGGGGTCAGGTTTTTTCCAGGCCTGTTTGTCGCCTACAACAATCCCTTATTCAACAGCGATGGCAGCAGGGATGTATTGTTCTACCTGCACGCCTTTATCATCAGCTTTGCATTATCGTGGTTTTGGGACAGGTTTAAGGGCCTGTTTAAAGGCACATTGGTTATGCGGGGATTAGAGTTTGGCTTCGTCTACTCCATCATCGCCTTATTACCGGTTATGTGGATATCCTTCAGCTCCCTGGATATCACGGTTGTGATGGTGTTGAGCTGGTTTTTATACGGATTAGTACAGGCTGTCATAGCGGGGTTGGTTTTCGCCAAACTAAATCCATGATCAAAGCAAACCCGGATGAAAAATAAAAATATTTTGTGGGTGTCCCTGCTTTTATTTCCAGTCATTGCCGCCTTCGTCAACACACGTCCACCTACCCCGATAGTTATCAGGGGAACATCCCCAAAAAGATGGGTGGTTAGTCAAAACAGCAGCCTGAGGGTTAACGGAAGCACTAATATCAATACTTTCTCCTGTGTGATCCCTGCTTATGATAAAACGGATACCATCACCATTAAAAGCGAAACAGACAAGGGCGTTATTTTGTCCGGTAGTATCGGGCTGAGCGTGAATAGTTTTGATTGCCACAACTCAGGCATGACCAAACAGCTCCAAAAAACACTCAATCAAAAACAGTTCCCCGTGCTCCAGATCAGGTTTTTATCACTTAATAACCTTCCGGCAATTACCCGAAACCCTGAAGCTATAACCGGCTTGGTCGCCATTGAAATTGCGGGGGTGACCAAACAGTTTGAGATAAATTACCAGATCAGCGAGGATAGTGAACATGTTATTAATTTATTAGGGTCGAGAATGTTAACCTTCTCGGATTTTAAACTCATACCTCCCCGTAAACTTGGAGGCATGATAAAAACCAAAGATCAGTTGACTGTTGCATTTCATCTTAAAATGAAAGCTATAGGAGACTTATAAAACCGATGTTTAGGTTATTATTCTTTATCGTCCCGCTGAAAATCAAAACAAAAAAAGCCAAACGAACATGTGGAGCCTTGTTCCTGAGGCTGGGCTGGAACCAGCGACCCTCTGATCAAGCCAGCGTTTTAAAGAATAAATTATTTGGCAAACTCACTTCTTCTGTACACCGCGGGGGTTTGACCTGTTTTTGATTTAAAGATGCGGTTAAAAGCCGCTTCGGACTGGTAACCCACATTTGCCGCAATTTGGGATATATTACTGCTATCCGTTATCAATATTTTTTGGGCTTGCCTGATGCGCCAGTTAGTGAGGTAGTCCAACGGTGTTTCGTGCACTAATTTTTTAAACTGGTTAAAAAAAGCTGAACGTGACATACCGATCGCCGATGCCAGCGACTCCAGCGTCCAATCGTTTTGCGGCGCATCCTGCATCAGCTTTAGCGCCTTGCTGATCCTTGGGTCGTTTAACGCGGAAAGAAAACCACTGCCGGGCGCAGCTTGTTCCAAATATGCCCTGATGATATTAACAAACATAATTTCCGACAAACACTTCAGCATTACACTGCTTCCCGGCCTTTCGTTATCCATTTCTTCCAGCATTAATTGCGTCACCTGTTTTAGCAGCAACTGGTTTTCTGTCACATATTGCCTGATGTGAATTATGGGCGGTAAATCCTTTAAAAATGGATGCAAAGGCTGGTAGTCAAATTCAAAATGGCCCGCTATCAGGGTAGTTACGTCGCCGCCACTGTCAAAAACATTCACCCCTGCCCTGCGGGCTTTAACAAACTCGGGCGATGGCATGCGCAGACTGGTAGCTTTATCCGCTATCCAATGGGCGCTTCCGTGAGGAACAAATACCAGGTCGCATTCCTGCATTTCTATGATGCTGCCATCAGGCGAGCCAACGGAACAGTTACCGCTTACTAACCGCCAGAATTGCGAATTTGCGTCTTGAACTATATCCAGTCCCCATGGCGCCGCAAGAGGGAATTTGCTATAAACTACACTCCTCAGCCTGGTTGCCTCCAATACGGTGCTTAAAGCGTCCATTTTTACAATTTGATACGATTGAGCAAATATACAATACTTTTTAATGCTTTAAGTATTAAAATGGCGGATAACTTTGTGTAATTAAATAATTAAAAAATGACAACACAGGAATTATCCAATCGCTACTACGATCTTTTTCAAAAAAGGCAAGTGGCCGAAATTTATCAACAGTTTTATAGCGCCGACATTGTTTGTACCGAACCCGAACATGCTTTGGCCATGGGTGTGCCTACCATCACCAAAGGTATTGAAGCGGTTTTAGCAAAATCGAAAGCCCGGCAGGAAACTATCGCAGAAGTGCACAGTTTTTTTAGCAGCGAACCGGTAGTTGGAGGCGACTATTTTAGCCTGGCCATGGGCAGGGACATGACCTTAAAAAATGGACCGCGTATACAGTTGGCAGAAATTGCCGTTTTTGGCGTAAAGGACGATAAGATCATATCCGAAACGTTTTTTTATTAGCAATCGGGTAACAACGCTTTGGCCGGGTTTGTGAAAGTAGAACGCTTTGCCGCACCATTAGGAAATAAATACTATTAAATGCAAAAGCCCCGTCCTCAACATTGTTGGGGATTGGGCTTTACTCCTTTAACTGACTGGAGTTGCCGCTGGAATCCAATAATTGAATATAAAATCATTGGGAAATTACGCTGTCTTTTTCCACAGTCTTTAACCATTCTCCGAAATGCTGTGTGAGCGGTACCTGTGTTTTCCCGTATCCCGACAACGTTCGTATAGGATGGTCACTATTGATGGAGGAGCAAGCCAGCAGCCACGCAAACAGGATCAGTCTTACGGGTACCGGTTGAGCTTTGTCAACAAAATGGAGCAGGATATAGGCAAAGCAAATAATTGCAGTGGCCCCAATACAGATATCCCATCGCACCGGGAACAGTAGCGCAATGTTGACAATGACAATACCTGCTAAAAGTACCAGGATAATAAGTTGTCATAAAAGGTAGCGATAGAAGCCAACCTTTATATTAAACATCCGAGCCTTCAGACCGGAAGATAAAGTTTCCGGGTTTGCTGAAAAAGGTACAAAACTACTGGAATCCGGTAGGGTGATGCCGTCCGGCAACATGACGTTTCTCGGCAAGTCCTTCCCGGTAATGGGCAATGAAGAGGGAATGTTAACCGCACATCATTGAGCATACCATATAACCTAGATAGCCAGCCGCGTTCCATCACGCTGATCGCCATCCATGACAGCGCCTTAGGCAGCTTGCTAAACTGAAACATTCGCCCTTCCGCATAAAGCCAGCGCAGTAACAGGAGTTCTGCGATCAATAGAATGACGATCAGCAGCGTTGCGCGGCTAAACTGCCAAAAATTATAAATATGTACGGATGCGGAAAGGTTGTTAAAATTTTCTGCATAGTTCAATAAAAAAGCCATAGTTAATAGCAGCACAGTGAAATAAAGCGCCGTCCTGGCACTAAGCTTTTGAGCGCACTTATGGTCGTTTACCCGATCTGGCGACAGTGTTTTTCCCGAATTGTCAGTCATATAAATGAGCATGCGCGTACTAAACCCTGAACACACCGACCAAAAGAATAGTGCCGCCAATAATGCGACCACCAATCCTATATGTTGCCAGCGTCCGAAGTTGTCAGCAATCGAGAACAGCATATCTTGCCCCTGTGAAAGCAACAAAAAGGCGAACAGTGCCAGGATGTTAAAGAATAAGGTGAACCAGGTTCCGCGAAGAACAGCCAGGAAATCGCGGATACGGTCGAAAAGATTAGGTGAAATCATGATTAGGTTTTTAACTCCCATAAAGTTAATGCTTTAAATAAAAAAGCAAATTCGTTTTTTTGACTTATTTGCTGTTCACGAAACAAGTATTTCCTAAGATCAAAGTCAATATTCAACAATAGCAAGTGTCTTCGGAGGTTTGACGGAAACCGTAGTTAACGACCGCCTCCTTAATAACTTGCGCTAAATCGCTTTGGGTCCGTTTTCCTACTATAAAACAACTCTAAAAACAGTTTAGCTCTAAACATTTTTTTTTATTGGTCAAATCACAAAAACTTGTAAATTAGTCCTGATGAAACTTAAGCCTCTCTTTTACATATCATTATTTCTTTTAGTCGCAACGGCCCTGTTATCCTCATGCGATGACATCATCGAACCTTCTATCAGCAAACAACAAGTTCAACTGGAGGCTCCTGTAAATCAATATCAAAGCACCAGCTACGCCATTAATTTCTGGTGGGATCCGGTTAACCACGCATTGTCTTACCACCTGCAGGTGGTGTCGCAAACTTTTGCCGCGCCTGGCGGGCTAATCCTGGACACTGTCATCAGCGCATATAAATTTTCATCTACCCTCAGTCCGGGGAACTACCAATGGAGGGTACTGGCAGAAAACGGCAGTACGCAAACTGCCTGGTCGCCGCCACGAAGTTTTACCATACTGGCAGGGTCAATTACACAGCAGGCGGTACAATTATCGTCACCCGCCAATAATCTGGTCACTAACCAAAGTCCGTGCCTTTTTCAATGGAGCAGTCTCTACGGCGCAACCGCTTACCAATTCGAGATCGACACCAATAATTTCGTCAATGAAAGTGCGGATATTTCCAACCAACTGATTTCCGCCCAGCAATTGAGCTTTACTTTTCCCAAAGCCCAGACCTATCAATGGCGCGTGCGGGCACAAAATGACACCGCACAGGCGCAGTGGTCACCAGTTTACGTGGTCACCTATGATAACATTCCGCCCGGACAGGTTACGCTGGTAGCACCGGCCAATGCCGCAACGGTAAGCCTTCCGGTTAGTTTACAGTGGAGCCCGGTTACCAACGCCGTAAAGTATAAGCTTTATGTTTATCAAAGCGACCAGGTAACTGCCTATAATTCAAGTTTCCCGATGGTGCTGACGAATACAAGTTACAGTTTCAACTTAGGCAGCTCAGGGAACACGATCTACTGGACGGTGACGGCCCTCGACGCAGCCGGCAACGAAAGCCCGGCCAGTGCTAAAAATAATTTTGTTTTGCAGTGAGCCTTTGACATCAAATGAAAAATAAAAAACTGTCATACGTTTTAGGGCTCGCCGTGTTAGTGGTTTGGGGCATGATCATTTACCGGATCTTCGCTGCCGTAAATGAAAATAACGATGATAATGCGCCCCCATTGGTCAATACGATTAAAGAAGCCTACAATGATTTCAGCATCCCAAAAGACACGACCCACTTATTGCTAAATTACCGGGACCCGTTCGGGCTGGTTAAACAAAAAGATACGGCCAGGTTTATAGCTCCAAGAACAAGTGCGAGGACGGTAGTTCCAGGCATAAAACCGATGGATTGGAGCTTTATCCGCTACTCAGGTTATATGCTCAACCCGGCAACAAAAAAACTGATCGCACTGGTGAGTGTCAACGGGCAAAATATCACCCTTTCTGAGGGGCAAACAAAAAACGAGGTAAAACTGATCAAAAACCTGCGTGATTCGATCAAGATTAGTTTTGAAGGAAAAACGAAATTCATCCGGATTAAATAACCATTCATGAAAAAAGCTATTTTAATTGTACTGCTTTTTGTATCAGGTGCCGCAATCGCCCAGGATTACCCTGACTATGGGCTGACCAAACTCCGGCTAACCGATTCCGGCAGGACCATCGAAGTGGAGGTCAATCCTGTCAAACGCGCACCCACCGTCAAAACCGACCTTTTTTATTATTGGTACAGCGCCAACCAAGTGCATGTTACCCAGGGCGGTTATAGCGGGCAATTACTCAACGGGCATTACCTAGCCTATTATTCCGACAAAAACTTGAAGCAAGAAGGTATGTTTAAAAAAGGGCTCAAAGACGGCGTGTGGAAGGCTTGGGATCGAAAGGGAAAGTTGACCGAAACATTAAAATGGAAAGATGGTGTTATTGTCGCGGAATCTCAACCGATTTGGAAAAAAATTCCTTTTTTGAGGAAAAACACAAAACAATCAACACAAGAACCCAAGCCCGCTACAGGCCAATGAAACTAAAAGTCAATGCATCGGCACTTTACATTGTGATCGTTATTTCCCTTGTGATCGGCATTGTTTGCGCTGCATTGATTGCCACTGCTTTATCCTATAAAATCCATGTTCAGCAAAAAAACCGTTACGACAGGATAGAAAATAATCTTGAATCGGCAATTAATATTGCTTTGGGCACTCCGGACACGGCATTTGAATCCGGAAGGGTGTTCAGCCTCTTTAACAATCAAGACGATTCGGTTTTCCTGCAAAAAAAAGCCTGGGGTATTTATACAGTGGGGACTGCAAAGGCTTTTGATCAAAAAGATACGCTCTTTCGTGTTTTTTCCATCGGGAATGTTATAGATTCAACAAAATGGGCTTGCCTGTATCTCGCTGATGATGACCGGCCTTTTTTAGTGAGCGGCAAAACCGTTATCAACGGGGACGTTTATATACCGAAAGCCAACGTTGAGGCCGCCGTAGTTAATGCTATCGGATACGAGGGTGACAAACGCCTGATAATTGGCGCAAGGCACAATAGTGCAAAGATGTTGCCGACATTGGACGCGAAAACCCTCGATGTGATAAGCCGATTTTTTAAAAGCCCTGTGGCAGAATCTCCAAATTTGCCCGCGGGTGATTCGTTAGTAGCTTCATTTCTGCAACCGGCCAGAATCTTTAATTTTAGCAATAAGGCTAAATTACTCCACGATGATTATTTTGCCGGGAATATTATTCTTTACAGTGATACAACTTTAACCATCGATAGCACCGCCTCTTTAAAAAATGTCTTGGTCTTTGCACGGACGATTATCGTAAAAAATGGATTTCACGGAAGCTGTCAGCTTTTTGCTACAGACTCGATCAGCGTCGGAAACAATTCATATTTCTATTATCCATCCTGCCTAAGCGTCTTTCGTATGGATTCTGTTAAAAACCGGCCGGCCGAAAAAATAACCCTTGGCAATAACAGCCGACTTGATGGCACAATAATTACTTACGAAAAAGCAAGTGATGCAAAGGAGCCCATGGTGATATTTGGAAATAATGATAAAATACAAGGGCAAATCTATTCGCAAGGCGTAACCCGGCTATGCGACGGACTGGAAATTGACGGCAGTTTATTTACCCGCTTATTGTTGTTTCGAACGGGGGCTACCATGCTTCTGGATTATGCGGTTAACACGAATATCAATTCAAAATTACTCTCGCGTTATTATCTCACCGGCAAATTACTGCCAGTGGCCGGCACCAGACAAAAACTATTGCAATGGCTCGAACAAAATTAAGCGCTAAAATAAAGGGATCTACTTTGCTCGAAGTCATTATATCGATGGTCGTCATCGTAATAGTATTCGGTATTGCTATGATGATATTTGCTAAAGTGATCTCTTTTACAACATCGGCCAGGGATATCCGTGCAAAAAGTATACTTCGAGATTTGCTTGAAAAACAGGAACATGAAAAAGCTATAAGCAGTCAATCCATAATAACAGCTGATTTTACAATTGAAGAAACAACAACGGCATATAACGATCAGGCAGATTTGGTGTTGGTACAACTGACTGCATTCGATCAAAATAACAAACAAGTCGCTGAATTGCTAAAAATAATTTTGAAGCCTTAATGAAAGCAAGACGAATAAATGCATTTACCATTATTGAGGTTACCATCGCAATGCTGCTTGCCGCGCTCACGATCGGGATCACTTATTCGGTCTATAACATAATTGCCAAGACATATAAAACGTACAGCGCCAAAAATGAGAACATTACCGAGTTCATCACTCTTGATCATATTTTGCGACGGGATTTCGACAGAGCAGATACGATCTTAAACGACTCTGCAGGAGTTGCACTAAAAATCAGCAATGCTATAATAAAATATAAATTTTTTCCGAATTATATCATTCGGGAGAGCAGTAAAATCGATACATTTAAACTGCAGGTGGTAGACCCGGTAACGGCTTTTGAATCCTTGCCAATAAACGATATGGGCGAACAATCGGAAAGCAATCGCGTAGACGAGCTTTATTTTAAGCTAATTGTGAATAACGACACAGTACCGTACCATTACAGAAAATTATATAGTTCTGAAAACCTGATTAACAGAAATCCCTATGCCGTCAATTAACCTTAACAGATACGAATTAAAAAAGCAAAGCGTCAACGCCAAACGAAAAGAAGATGGGGGCTTGACTGCTTTATTAAGTCGCGACATCGCCTTTGGTAGCAAGGAGCTAAGTGATAAGAAAAAGGAATATTTATATTTGGAATTCAGTTCGTTGCTGCTTGCGGGCATTAATATGAAAAGCAGCTTCGAACTCATAACCAGTGATCAGAAAAATGATAAAGACAAAAATCTTTATCAGGCGATAGAGCGGGCAGTGCTGGGAGGTGCGACATTTTCAAATGCTTTACAGCAAACCGGACGGTTTTCGTTGTATGAAGTTTATAGTCTTCAAATTGGTGAAGAAACTGGCAAATTGGTAGAAGTCCTTCAGGATCTTGCCAAATATTACAACAACAAAATCAAGCAACGCCGTAAAATTGTGTCTGCACTTACCTATCCGTGTATTGTACTTAGCACTTCACTTGGCGCCGTATTTTTTATGCTAAAATTTGTGGTGCCCATGTTTGGTGATATTTTCAAACGTTTTGGCGGGCGATTGCCTTGGATAACTGAAAAGATCATTGGGTTTTCAAACGCCATGCAAAGTAATTTCTGGCCGGTTTTTATAGTTCTTATAGCATTGGCAATTTTTATATTATTTACCCGGAGGACTGAAAAATTCAGACGAGTGTTTTCACAGTTCGTATTGCGCATTCCGGTTATTGGTAACCTTGTTCAAAAAATATACCTTGCCCGGTTTTGTAACTCTATGCGCTTGCTTATTAACGCGAAGCTGCCTCTATTACGCACCATTACGCTTATTAAGCAAATGATACGTTATTATCCCATCGAGTCATCGCTCCAAGTGGTCGAAGATGATATATTAAGAGGCCTGGCGCTCTATGAAAGCCTGCAAAAGTTCAAAGTTTATCCGGCTAAAATGATCCAACTGATCAAGGTTGGCGAAGAGACTAATCAACTCGATTATTTCTTTGGCAAAATATCAGAGCAATATGTTGAGGAAGTGGAGTACAAAACTTCTACTTTAAGCAGCATGATGGAACCCCTCATTATTATTTTTCTTGGGCTTATAGTCGGCGTTATACTCATATCGATGTATCTGCCGCTGTTCCAGATGAGTAACAGCTTTCAATAAATGATGGTAAGGGAGCCACTGTATCTCTCTGTGTTATTTTTCGCGGTTACAATATAATAATAAACGCCCGCTTGCAATTTTTTGCCATTATACTGCCCGTTCCAGGGGGAGCTATAGCCTGCACTCTGATACACTTCAGCCCCCCAACGGGTAAATACCTTTACGGTCGCTGTGCCATCCAAACCCGCTATATCCCATGTGTCATTGATACCGTCGCCGTTAGGTGTAAAGGCATTGGGGATATATACTTCAGGGCATTTTTCGGATACATTTATCTGCCTGGTGGCCTGGCAGCCGTTGTTGTCGGTTACAGTGAGACTCACCGTGCCAGGGTGGCTAACAGTATAAGTATTTTGGGTGGATGCACCATTATCCCAGCTATAAGCAGCATATCCCGCCGGAGCAGTTAAAGTGACTACCTGTTTCGCATACGTACAGATCGTCGTATCGTTTATCGCAAACGCCTGGTCGGGCAAGAAGGTTACTGTTTGTGTGGCGCTGGTTTGGCACCCCCCCGGGGAGGTGACCGTTGCAGTATAAGTCCCCGTTTGGCTCACGGTTATTTGGTCAGTGGTTTCGCCGGTCGACCATTGTACGGTCCCGATGCTATGCTGCGCACTGAGGGTTACCGTTTGCCCCTGGCAAAATCCACTGCTGGCGGTTTGTTGTATGCTAATAGTGGCCGGGCTTTCAAAAACCAGTGCTTGCACAGCAGAGGTCGCCGAGCATATGCTACCGTCGCTATTGGGCATATTAGCGGTTATCGAAACGGTATAGTTACCGTCATCGCCGGTCGTTATGACATTTTGATTGGTAAACTGACTTAGCAAATTACCGTTCTGATACCAATTAATGGTGTATGATGGATCGGCTGAAATATCTTCGGAAAGCGTCGCCACACCACCCTGGCAATAGGCTGGTTTGTCCGCAGCGATCTGCGGCGCACTGATGTGTATAAAGTTTACTTGTATTTCCCTGGTCGATACCCAACTGCCGGGGCACGAGCTTACCGCTGCTTTATATTTGCCTGATAAATTTACATTCAGGCTGGCAGCGGTGTCGGCGGTTAATAGTGTATCATTTCGATACCACTGGTATTGGTAGTTGCTTAGTGCGGAAACAGTTAGTACTACCGGCGTATTTGCGCAGTATTGGAGCTGGCCGGCATAGTTAAAGGTGAACACTGGTGCAGGGGTGAAGCTAACCGGCACTACCGTTGACATCTGCATGCAAGGGCTCACATTACTGCTGATTTGTGTCATATAGTTACCGCTCGTGGTAACTTTTATACGGGTTTGGTTTTGGTTGGCGATCAAAATATTCCCATCCTGGTACCAGTTAATAGTGTACGATGGGTCGGTCTGCACATTAACCGTCAGCGTCGCCATATCTTCAGCGCAATATTGTTGCTTATCGGCAGCTATTTGTGGGTTGGGTAATGTGATCTGATTCACCTCCACCTCTTTCGAAGGCACCCAGCTATTGGGGCAGGCGCTCACCTCAACGTAATATTTCCCTGATTGCGTGACTATAAAGGACGTGGTTGTATCCCCGTTCAATGCTCCATCGGTGTACCATCGGTAATGATAAAAAGGATTATAGCTTACCTGTAAGGTATCGGGGGTTGCGTTACATTGCTGTATTTTCGGTGGATAATTAAAGCTAAAAACCGGCAGCGAGGTTGCATTAACCGATAGCTGGTTAGTTTGCAAATGCATGTTCTCACAGGGATCATACAGAACAGCATAGTACGAGCCCGTGGATTTTATATACAGACTATCCGTATTTTGTAGAGGCAGTTGCTGGCCATTTTTATACCATTGCACCGACTTGCCGCTAAACGACAGCGTATCCACTACGGCCAGCACGGAATCGCCTCCGCAAATGGTTATTGATGACAACGTATCAGGTAAGTTATTAAATTTTATTCCCTGTATGGTTTGCGGGTTAAAGCTTGTGCTGTAGTCGGGCTTTAAAAAATAAAGTCCATCGTCGGCGGCAAGCCAAACACCGTTTTCGCAAACGGGAACATCAGTTGTTACTGCATTTACGCAGATGTCATTAACGCGGGTGTTTCCCAGGTTCGGATCATGAAAAAGAGAAAAAGTGCGCAGCGTCACCATGTTCTCCTGCATAATATTACTGCTAAAATAGAAACCGCTGTCTGTTCCTATTAAAAGATGCTGGTGTGCAACGTTAATACCGAAGGGAAGCAAACCGATGATATCTTCAATTTTATTGACGTTAATGTTGTTAAGATAATGCCCCGAGGGACAATCCGAACGAAAACTGCTGTTCTCCTCGTAATTTTGTGACAAACCCTTGCTATCGCCCCAAAAAAGATCGGCATAAATAGGGTTATCGTTAATATCACTCAAAATGTAGTCTGCGGTTTTGATATTGGCGCCAAATGCCGTGCCCCCTTCCCAAAGGAATAGCTGCCACGTATTCGATCCCTGGTTACAGCTAACCCCCTGAAACTTTACCGTATCACCCGGTACCGGGTCATAAAGGTATATGGTACTGTCTTCAAACATTTCCTCGCGGTAGTCAGCCTGGTAAACCCTGAAGTTACCCGGATAATACGGTGAGGTCAACTGGTTTGAATCAGAATCATAAAATAATAAATTAGGTGTTGTTGCGATTGTAACATTATTAGCCGGGGGCCAGTACAGGTGATTACCGCCGCGTATGCCGATTGAGTTAATTGGCCCGGTGATGCCGTCGGCGCTGCCCAGGGCGTGGATAGTGCCGTTTGCATAGTGAATGAAGGTTTGCGCGTTGGAGGCAATAAATACCGTGTCCTTGCTGCGGCCTGCAATATCGATGAATTGTAAATTGCTGTAGGCGGCAAAGGCGGCGGTGTAATCATCTACGGCAAGCGTAACATTATTTACCCGGTAAACGCGGTTGTTTTGGGCTAATACCCATACGTACGGGTCATAAAAGTCTTGTTTTACTTTTAAAATTTTTTGGCCGGGAAATAAGTGGGCATTCAAATGAAATACAACATCCTGGCTCTTCGCCTCGCCGGCAACAAGTAATAATAAAAATATTAATAGTTTCCGAAGCGTCATGCAAACAATAGCTTAGGCCGCAACAAGATAAAAAAAAGTATTTTGTATTTTATGAAAAATAGTGCAAATCTTCTGATTTTTATGATCGGCGAAAAATAGGCGCTATCGATCTGTTGCCATATACCCTGTACTATAGCACTTGAAAAGCTCTCTTCTATTGGAAAAGGCCCACACTAAATAACAACACCCGGCGCGCGGCTAGGCTTCGTCTATTTTTTTACATTTCGTCACTATAGTCATAAACTACAGGCATAACCATCGCACGGCAAAGACATTCGGACAGCCTTCCGCGCAAACTACAGCGGGGGTAGGCCGACACGGTATACAGGTGTTTCGGCTCATAAAACATGAATACATCACGCGCAGGGATAGCCTGGCCAGCAGATATTGCCGCATCGCCCGAAACTATTTTATTTTACAACGCCAATATATCTTACATATTCATTCGCGGAGTCCCTCGATATAAGCAGCCTTACCTTTCCATTTGTCTTTAGGCTATCCATCATATAGGTGACAAATATGTTGTTAACGATTTTTCCGTTCAACTCATATTGAACATGCACATTTGTCCCTTCGCGACCACCATCCGTACTTTTTATTGTCGCGATAACTACAATGCCATTCTTAAGCGCCTGATCCTTTTTTTTATGATTAATTATACCGATAACTATAAAGATCAAAACAAAGATTGCGGCACCCAAATAAGTATATTTTTTTTCCTTTTCCATTTATCAAATTATTTTTCCCCAAAAAATTTCTTATCCGCCTTGTCGCCCTCTGCTTGTCCAAAAGCACTCACAACTATTTTGTCCTCAAACACTTTACAGTGATCGGCAGCCTTGCCAGTAAGATAATTCACCCCGGTGTCGAATGCAACCTGGGTAAAGCTTTTATTATAGCCACCAACAACAAGAGCCGGGCCAGTTTTGGCAAACGGCTTATAATCAAATTCAGCGTCCAAAAAAGCACCCGTATAGGGTGCAGAGAAGCCATCAAAAACAACATCGGCAATATCGATCTTTGTAAAATCAAAACCATTTGAAATAAATTGCGAAGTAGCGCTAATCGCCGCTTTTACAGATACTTTAGCAGCGAGAGCTTTAATGCCCGATTGTATGCCTTCTTCTGCCAATTCAGCCCCCTCAAACAGTTCGCCTCCGACAAACATAGACACTACAGATAGCATTTGCAAAGCACTGGCATTGTCTTCCGCCACTGTAGGCATTAAACTAAAATCCAGGTATGGATTATTCGCCAACCCAAAAAGGCCATCGCCCGCATCAATCACCGGACGCTGTGGAACCTTATAGTTCAAATTAGCCGCAGTTCCTGGAATTTGTTGATAATAGTGAAAAGTATTAGGATCGTTTTTATTCCACCACCCATGCAAAATGGTATTATTTTCGTCATTGCTGACAATCGTCGCGACGTCACCTGTATTGTCATCAATGCAAACGGTGTCTCTCGCACTCCCGCCTGTCGGGTCGCTGCCCGTCACCGGGTTATTCCCCATCCCTTCATAGGGGGAAACGAACTGCCCGGCAGGGTCGGTGGTCAGCCACCTGCCTATATTGGGGTCGTACATCCGAAGGCTAAAGTTATCATACCCGGTGGTCTGGTCGCTTTCAGCATTAGCACCCTGGTACTGGTAACGATACGGGCTATTGCCTGCGTTGTTGGGCCAGATAGCGCCGTAAGGGTAATAATCATTGTAGCTGTATACAGTGGCCTGGCTGCCATTTTTTGTGCCACTCACTGCCACCTTCACGCTTCCAACATTATCACGCAGTTCGTAAACATACGACGGCGTACCGGATGTAAAATAGGTACCCAGGCGTCCGCTGCCGTATACCGGAACTTCCTTAAGCGTAGGCGTACTGCCATAATAGATAGCCAGTACATTGCCCGATGCATCGTATACATAATAGGTTGTTCGTGTAGGGTTTGAAACGATTATGCGATTACCGCTTTCATCATAAGTGTAACTCTCCACCAGGGTTGCGCCATTATATATAGCGGTTATTTTCCCGGTCGCGTCATACTGGAAGGAATAAGTGGTTGTGCCTTTAGTTTGGGTATTTAGCCGGCCAATCCCATCGTAAGTATAGGCGCCATAAATGTTTGTACCTGCCGTATTGCCCACGCTGCTGAGCTGGTTTGTATTGGTATTGTAAGCGTATTTACTGAAATCATTTGTCACTGTTCCGCTCGTACCTGTACGCTGCAGGCCCATGATGTTACCATTGGCGTCATAAGGTGTGGTGATTTTCTCGCTGTAATTGCTGCTGGCAGTAAAACCTGGAGACGTAGTAAAAGCAGGCGTCCCGGACGTCGAACCTGTGTACTGGTAATTTTGGTCGTAGGTGTATGTGTACATTTCGGGCGGATTGGCTCCGGTCGTGGTATTGCTTTGCCAGCTCATGCCGGCTAGCAGTCCGCTATAGTAATACGTACCGCCGGTAGGCACGCTGGTAACATTGTTGCTGCGTACATAATCCCTTGGGAAATACTCCAGCTGCATACCAAAGGCGTCCTGAGCAAAGGGGCTGCCGGTAGTACCATCCTTCCCCGGGTCGTTGGTAGCAACACCGCTCGGGCTGTTGATCGCCTTCAGCCAGCCTTGCGGCGTATACACATAATCCAGGCCCTGCACCTGGTTGCCTAATTCGGTACGTTTGAGCGGCCCGTGCAGGTAATAATAATAGTTGGCCTGTTGGGTGGGTGATGCGCCGTTCGCACTGGTCTGCACATTAACCAGTCGCCCATCCAAATCGTAACTGTAATAGTGGGTAAATCGCTCTGCGGACGTTCCTTTCTGATAATCTGCCGTAGCTACATTTCCCTGGGGGTCGTAAGTATAATCAATGGTCTTATATCCGCTGAGCCCGGTAAGGGCCGGTATTTGCTTTACCATCCAGGTCACCCGCCCATGGTCGTCGTAATTATACCAGGTGCTGCTGGTCACCGTCCCGTTATCGATGCGGCTCTCGTAACTCACATTGCCTTTCATAAAGCCTGGGTCCTGTGGATAACCGGACGGGCTCGGGTTGGTTGCAGGCTGGTCATAACAAACAATGACCTGATTAAGCTTGGTGGCGCCTGTGATGTTTGCTGCTGAACCTGTCGCGTCCAGTAGCGTTGCGTTCGTTGACAGGCCCGAGAACGTAGGCGTCGTAACCGCATATTCGCCCCCTTCAATAGGTCTGCCGAAGCTGTCATAGTTTGTATAGGAGAACCGTTCATAATTGCCGTTGCCAGGGTTGCCGGTGTGCGCCTGGAGGGCATTTTGCGAAAAGCGGATATTGCCATCCGTGCGATATAAAAGGGTTGATGCACCGCCGGTAGCATCCGTCGTCGTACCCGATATCACGCGGCCCTGTAAATCGTATTGGTAAGTTGTTACAAATGGCGGCGATGTATAACCGGACAGGCCATTCTTAATCAGCAACTGCACACCATTTGGCGCGATGCTGGCTATTAGCTGTCCAAGCTGGTTGTAAAAGTTATAGCTGATATCCGAATAGGTATTGATGTAGTTTACTGTTACATTATTTGGCGATGAACCGGTAGGCGTAGCTGCAATTATTTTGTAATAGCCCACTGGAAGCTGGGTTCCACTGTTAAATCCTGTCACGGGCAGCTCCGTAGCCATATTATATAGGGTATAGCTGCCGGTTATATTCACCACCGACGGCACTGCCAGCTGGAAATACTGGATAGACGTACCCGTAGGTTCCTGGTATGTAGCCTCCGCCTGGTCATACACAACGGATGCGGGGTTGGAAGCTGATACTGTAAATGGATAGGCAGACATGATGGTACAAGTATTATAGTTCGCTCCTGCAAAAACATAAGCATTGCCGATACCCGAGTAAACCTGGCAGTTATTGCAGCCCGGGCTCCCTGTCCAGTTTGCATTAATCGTTACCGTGTTAGTCGATGCGATGCTTAAACTGTTGATACTGTTACTCCGTATACTTAGGGTTATGGAGTATATGGGCTGTACGTTGCTCAGGCTTAGCGTATTGTTTACCGACAACCACGCGCCGGAAGTGCCGTCGGCCCTGGCACTCATCAAGGTTTGGTTACCTGCCAGGTCGGTTACTGAAAGCGCGCTGGTACCATTTGGGTCGGTTGCAAGCTCCTGCAGCGCCTGCCCGGCCATGCTTGAAGGGCTGCTGCCTACCGTTGCCGAGGGGAAGTATTTATTGCGGATAGAAAGATAATTGTTCAACTCGTTTTGAACAGGGAAGCTGTTGCTTGTAGTTTCATGGCCGCCTCCCATCACCAATGCTTCCGCTATGCCGGCCGCCCTTTTTGGCGCCGCGGTACCGTCATGATAAAAATCCGACCTGGTGTAAGGATATCCCGTCGCCCCTACCATCGGCTCCAGTGTATTATTGTTGCTGTAATACCATCCCAGGCTGCCCTGTGTTGAATTGTTTACTATATCCGGGCTTACGGTTTTACTAAAGCCATTACTGCTGTTCCAATCAAAATTGGTATAGTCATAGGGCGCACCGGTACTGTTGGTTACAAAGTAGGCGTTGTACGCAAATGCCGAATTGTTGATCGGCGCGGCAAGCGTGCTCAGTACCCCCTTGCCCTGCACATCATATACGGTTTGCGCAGCCAGCACTTGTCCCGTTGTCTCATTTTTAGTTTGTGTCTGGATCGGCTTGCCGTTATTGTCAAAAAAAGCTTTGGAGGCGCCGATCTCGTTGCCATTTTCATCGTAAGTGCGCGTGTATACCCAATTGAGGTTCAGGTCCAGTGCAGGGTTGTTCGGCGCCGATGTTGTATTAAAAGCGCTATTAATCCCGACAGTTACAGTAGATCCGCTGCTTAAAGTTACCCCAGGGTTTAAGGTAACTGACACGGCGCTGCCGAGATTGACCGTTTGGCCGGAACCTACCATATAAGAGCTTTGCCCAAATTCAGGGAATGTTAACACTCCCGCACTATTTATGTTTTGTCCAAGGGTTAATGCCGGGACTGACAAAAACGCTAAAAGCAACCAAATTGTGTTTCTGTGCAATACTTTGATCTGTGTGGTTTCCATGTTCAGCAGATTTAGTTGGTACTCATTGAAAGGAAAGTATTCTGTCCGTTAGGGGTAATGCTGACGCCCATAAAACTACAGCCCGGAGCAGGCGGAGAAGTTAAAGTACCCAGCCGGAAGACGTAATTTGTTGAACCATGCGGGCTAATTGATACATTATACGTGCCCGGAGGAATGGAAACAGGCGGCGCATTACTGGTTGACGGGAAAGGAAATGATAATTGACCGTTGGTAACTGTATTGACGAAATAAACGGTATAACCCGATGCGCCCACATAATTTTGAAGTAAAAAACCAACGTTACATTGCCCATAGGCATTGGCATAATTTTGGCCGTTAGCGGTTATGTCAGCTTGCGCTAAGGCATTTGCAGCCGCCTGCGAGGATGAGGAATATATCCATGCAGGCACGCTGTAAACGTACGGTTGCGCTGTACCCAGGCCACAGTTTTGGCTATAAAAAACCTGGCTGGCCGGAACATTAAAAAAGACGTAAGGCTCGGATGAGTTGCTATTGTTAGTACCGGTAAACGAGCCATAATTATAGGCGTTTGACTTAATCAGCGGTGTTGTTGTCGTACCGAGCACTTCCTTATAAGTTCGTACAAGTCTTCCTATTGCATCGTATTGGAACCGGGTGAATAAATTATTATTTCCTAATAGATAAGTAAGCTCACCTTTTTCGCTGTCGTAAACGTACGCAGAGGTTCGTGCGACTGTTGGCTGAAAGCGGAAATCATCAAAATACAAAGTCCCCGAAGAACCGTTACTGCATCCTACAACGAGGTTACCGCTGCCGGTTATTGCCGTGGCCGGGACGGTCATCTCCAATAAATAACATCCCGAGGCAGATTTAGTATATGTTTGTGCGACCGGGACGCGGGCGTTGTTGCCAACCTGGTAATAAAGACTTGCGTTGTTAACACTTCCTCCTGTCGGCGCTTTAACCCAAACAGAGACACTGTAATTTTGGGCAATCGGGTTCAGATTCGTAAGCGGCACGGTATAAGAAAACCCGTCTGCCCCGGAAGGTACGGATAAGCTGTTGACGCCGGTATGTGACTTAGTAGAGTCGGTAACTACTGTTCCTCCTCCAGGTGAAATATTACCACTAAAATTACCGTTAGCGAGCGGGGCATCCTCGGCGCCCGCAAATGCAATTTCGTTATAGCGGGCAATTGATCCTGTCATAATCACTTTACTATTACTATAGCCCATCCGCGTAGCGGCATAATTGCTGTTGATATCGGAAGCTTCGAGCGCAGCGGAATAAACATCATATTTAGTAATTTGTGAAGTTTGTTTCCATGATGGATTAGTGCTGCCTCCGGATGCAAAATAATCCGCGAAGCTACTGTAGGGTTGCACCTCATTTTGAGGGACGCTAGTGGTGGTTGGCATCCATTTAAAGTTGCCGCTCATCCTCCAGATGTTAGACTGCGAATTATCAGTAACAGGATTGCCATTCGGATCTAATACGCCAACGGAATTTGACCAGGTTTGTACCGTAGCTGTTACCACGCCTATTGGGTTACTATTAGCGTCGACGGTGTATGTATAATTAGAGGCCTGCTGAGATAACATTTGTTTGTGCTGGGTAGCGCCTGCGTCATCATCATGGGTCCTCAAGCCAAGAGCCGGGTAGGTTAATGAATTTATACCGCCTGCCATGTAAGCAGGTGTAATAACATTTAAGAAACGATTGCCGTAGGAATCAGTAGTTAAAGACTGGGTTACCGCGCCGGTATAAAAATCATAAGCTAAATTCGACTCTGAAGTGGTAGTTCCATTTTTATAATCTATCTGTGTCGTGCCTGTCAAAAAGGATGGATAAGTTTCCAAATTACTCATTACCAGCATCTCATCATATTCAAGATTACCGGTAATAGTCGTAACGTGCCCCGGATCAACTGCGGCGTGCCCGGTTGCGTAGCGTTCCTGGATAACGCCCAGATCGTTATATGACACGCCATTATAATTCGAAGTGCCGGTGAATGTCGCCAAACGGGGCTCGTAATTATTGACTTGATTTTGAAAAGACGTATTATCGAGATCATCGTACAGATAGTGGTTGATTTTTTCTGTCAATTTGTTGCCTTTGTCATCATAAGTCACCATCCTTTTCAAACTACCGACGCGGCTTGTATAATCTTTTATGCTGACGTCCCTGGCAGAATTCTGCACGATTTTTAAACCACTGCTGGAAGTGGAATAGTAATATCTGCTGCCATCGCCGTTGGCATAAGTTGTTTGGTTATTTGGATTGAAAACAGGCCCCTGATAATAGTACTGTTCCAAACCGATCATTTCTGGATGAAACATCTCGTATTGATAAAGCGTACTACCTTCCACAGGTACTACCGTACCGTTCGGAAGTAACGAATTGTCATTTACCATCACTGTTTCGTATAATACGCCTGGTGCAGGGGCTTGCCTTGAAACCGCCATTAAATAGCTTGCTGCCTTGTACAAAACCCCATGATACTGGTTTAATAAAGTTGTCGCATCGGGCCCGGAAAGACTATAACCTTTTGTTTGTGTTATTGTGTTTTCGGCAGAAATAAGATTGTCCTGCGCCAGAATGCCCGGCAGGTAAGAAGTTACGCCAGAGGTTGTTTGTGTTCCAGAATTTCCAAGCGAGCTGTAATTATATGCGGTTTGCTGCACATCTCCGCTGAGATTATCTACGGTAACGTTTTTAACACGTATTCCCCCACCGTAATTTAGCGAACTTGGGGGTGCATTTGGAATCAGGTTTCCCGCTACCAGATTATTCGTAGTTGCCGAACTAATCGTTTGACCGCTTATTGGCGCCGTGTTTAAAAAAGTCACCAAAGTAGGATCCAATTGCACTTTTATATCTTGTCCGTTAATACTCACGATTGTCGTATTAGGGTATGCGCTCAAATCAATAAAATTGTAGCCTGGAATTGTGCTGC
>Ga0206954_1005_pt3 | contig 32811 bp, 37 predicted proteins | sample Alteio_BWOrgHeat_37_FD_153250 | JGI IMG/M metagenome (GOLD analysis project Ga0206954, IMG submission 153250) | Enriched cells from forest soil in Barre Woods Harvard Forest LTER site, Petersham, Massachusetts, United States -... | ecosystem: Environmental > Terrestrial > Soil > Temperate forest >...
CATCTTGTTTCCTACTCTTGACGGTGATGCTGACATGAGGGAAATTTTTGATTTTTGTTCCAACAGTTTAAAGATTATTTTGAGTCTCTGCTCACTTGCAAGTTCTAGAAAATCATTTGCGGCATTTTCATAAATTGTGCCCACAGCAGATTTGATTCAAAGTATAAATGTAAATCTTACTCAAATTCCAATAAAACTATCACAGACTAGAATCTAGAGACATTTGTTAAACTAAAATATCATCATATGACTTGAGTTAGATATGATAACAGTAGATTGTCGAGTGATACCTTCCTTAAAGTCACCTCTTGCAGTATACACATCAGACCAAGTAGGGGCAATACCTGCATTGAAGATACACGAGTTTATGCTTGCCCCTCTAGGTGATGAAGGTGTAGATGCTACCAGAGTCATAAAAGCAATCAAAGATTTTCTTGGCTCATTGTCAATCGAGAACCATTTTGCAGTAATACAGAACAAGAACGTAATCTCAATAGTTGCAATAGATGATTTCAAGTTAGAAGAACTACCAACACAAGCAACGGACCAATTTTTTTCATGCGTACATTGTGGCCATGTGACACAATTTGAGACAGTGCACAACAATCACATGAAAATCCATTACCTTTGAGTACTTTCTAAACTGTATTGATCTTATAGAATAATGTACGGATATTCAGATATGTAATGCAATGGGTATATGATTGGTAACTAGTGGCAGTAAAGCCCAAAAATTATCATGTCAAGTATTTTCTTACACTTGTCTTTGCTTCAATTTTAGTCACTTTTGGTGCATCCATAAACCAAGTATTTGCAATGGGCGATGCTCCATCTACATGCTCCAATAGATATGATGGACCAATTGTCTCTTTTTTAATAAACAATGGAAGTCAGACATTTGATCCAATAGCAAATCCCGGCGTGACCTTTAATGTGAATACACTTAGCAATTACAGTGTAACATTTGTAATACATACTTCCAACATGAGTTCTCAGAACAACACAAATCCTGGAACTACTTGGTACCATGATGATGTTTTTGCTTTTGCAGATGGCCACTGCATACCAGATAGTATAACTACCAACATAAATCCGAATCAAAATGTAACTCTAAACAGGACTCTCACAAATCCACATGGTGGATACTACCAACAATCTGTTTTCTTTTCAACTTTTTCAACTCTTGGTAACCCAGTGACATATAATGTACAATGGATTGCACCACCGTCTGTACCACAGAACCTACAGGCAAATACTAGTAATTCACAGGTGATTCTATCATGGTCTGCACCATCAAGCAATGGTGGCTCGCCAATTACAAACTATAAGATATTCAAGTCAACTAGTTCTGGAACTGAGACGCTATTTGCAACAACAGAAAATATGACTTTGTATAATGATACTTCCGTAACTAACGGACAGACATATTTTTACACAGCAACGGCAGTTAACTCTGTCGGTGAATCTCCGCAATCAAATGAGACAAGTGTAACACCAACATCTTCTGCAACAGTTCCACAACCACCAACTAGCCTGACAGCTACAGTCGCTTCATCATCACAGATCAATCTGTCATGGGCATCACCCGTAAACAATGGCGGTTCTGCACTAACAGGATATCAAATTGAAAGATCAACTGATTCGGGTTCCACATGGTCAACTCTAGTTGCAAACACTGGGAATACATCGATAAAATATTCAGATACAGGATTGCATCCAAGTACTATCTACACTTATCGTGTATCATCAATCAATTCAGTAGGCACCAGCTCACCATCAAACACTGCAACTGCCACTACATCTAGTAACACAACTATACCATCATCGCCTACAGGATTAGTTGCAACAGCAATTTCATCATCACAAATTAACTTGTCATGGACAGCACCTAGTAACAATGGCGGCGCTGCAATTACAGGATATGATATTGAACGATCCACAGATAACGGCAATACATGGTCCAATCTAATACCAAATACATCTTCAACTGCTACAACATACAATGACACTGGGCTCTCATCCAGTACAACCTATACCTATAGAGTATCAGCAATTAATTCAGTAGGTACAAGCTTACCATCGGATACATCTTCTGCTACAACAAGTACAGTTACATCAAGCGGTATTGTTCTAAATAATGTCCAGTCAACATCAGGTGTAGTATCATTCTCAAACCAAATTACACTTGCAGATTTCGATGTTGGAACTGGTAACAACAAGCTACTTGTTGTAGGTGTTAGTTCAGATAATAGTGATGTAGGTTCGGTTACATTTGGAGGATCATATCTGACAAAAAAAGTTGGATCATTTTATAACAACGATGCAGAATTTTGGTATCTCAAAAATCCCACAGGTTCTGGTGCCATTGTTGTCACAATGAACGGTCCAACATCAACTATAGTTGGCGCATACTCGTTCTCTGGAGTAAATCAAACAAGTCCAATTCCCACCAAAACAGTACGTCATAATGTAAACCCCAATAGCCCTACCATAACACTTACAACGAAATTCTCAAACGACTGGGTACTTGACCTGCCATCAATGTATGGTGGTTCTACACTCGGTTCCCCAACATGTACACAACAATGGGATGCTAACGTACCAGATGCAATCACCGGAACATCAAGCTCCAAGATTGTGCCAACACCTGGAGCTGTCACATGCAAGTGGACTACAAATATTGTTGATCTCTGGGATGATGTTGCAATCGAGATAAAAGCATCAAAGTAGTTCAGGACAAATTTTTGTTTAAAAAAAATCATTGATCATACATCAAAACTAGTTCTTACTAGATTACATCATTTGTAAAAATATACAATAAAAACTGAAGATTATACCTACTGAGACACTACTTCGTAAAACGTCGGCTTGGGCGGTCCTTCCATGTAAGAATGCCCTTTTGACTGGATTTGGAAATGTTCCTGAGTTTTATGCATGGTTTCAAATTGTTCCTTTGTTTCAAACTCTACCAGAATTACATGCTTGCCAGTACGCGATTCAAGTAGTCTACGTCTTACAAAGCCATCAAATTTTGAAAGTTCTGTATTGGACTTGCCTATCCAGTCCTTAAATTCCGCTTCAGAGCCTTTCTTGATCTGAATTTCGGCTGCAACTACAAACATGAAATATTCCAATATGGGTTTGAATAATAATATTTCTAAGATTTCCACATGTAGTAAACTCATGAAGTACTTTGAGTTTCAGACGCAGTCAGTGGCTCAATAGTCCTAAATAACGGAATAATTCGTTCAAGTATATGAATGAGAAACTCTTGGCATATGGATCAATTGCAGCTGCAATTGTGGTCATGTCAACAATTGTGTTTCCGTTTTGGAATTTAATACCAGACATGGTGACAGAAAAAGTCAGAGTCGTTTACAAAGAAGGAGACAAGTGTACAGTAGAGACAAGCGATGGCTTTAACATACCTAACATACCTTGTGCTAACGCAAAGATAGGAGACAATATCACTGCATCATATGATGTCAAAGTAAAAGATAGAGAACACAAGATATAGAAAATTAGAGAAGTTTTAGATCCTTTGTAACTTTGTCAATCATTTCTTCTGGGGCCGGACCTATTGAGATACATGTTACAGTCCCAGGTTCTATCTGAGTATGGCCTGCATCTGTGACTTCGGACCAAGGCAGATCGTGTGATATCGCATCTCTTTTCACCTTATCCAACTCGGACATGCTAGATACTTTAACTACAACTTTTTCTTGGCCGTATCGTTCCCACTGGTCAAACCACTCTCGTTTTGATTTTCTCACATGTTCTGCTCCCAAGACACATGCATGACCCACTTGGGCTGCAATTTTTCCAGTACCCATTCCAAGATCTTTTCTTACAACAATTACCTGTTTGATTATACCCATACTAATTTGGAATTACATTAGGACATGTTAAACTTTTGAATCAACACATGAAAAAAGACCATTAACAGATGTGTTTCACATTTTCAGGTTATCATATCAATAAATAACGGAGTGTTTTAACACATACATGCCCGGTATGAAATGCGTATCATGCGGAATTGGATTCTTTTCTGCCACTGGTTCAGATAAATGCTCCAAGTGTTCAGGTAAAGGCCAAGAAGAAGCTGCACACGGTCACGACTCTTGTGGCTGCGGTCACAGTCATTAGAAAATTCTAGTGGTATGTGATAAATCTCCCTTTTTTGATATAATTATACAAAATTAAATTTTCCAAAATCCGTAGTGAATTAATAGTGCAGACATGACAAAAATAATACGATATGGATTATGATGTAGTAATAGCAGGTGGAAGTGTTGCAGGACTCTTGTGCGCACGAGAGATTGCAAGCAAGAATTACAAGGTCCTAGTAATAGAAGAAGACTCTGAGCTTGGAACCCCAGAGCATTGTGGGGGTGTAGTCAGCATACCTGCAATGGATGACCTTGGAATCATACCTGTGCGAGCTACACTTGACAACAAGATACGTTCTGCAAAGATAGTGGCACCATCTGGAAAAAAATTTACACTAGACGCAAGGCCACAGCAAGTCATAGTTTTGGATAGGCGAGAGTTTGACAAACAGATTGCACATCAAGCCCAAGTCAAAGGTGCTGAAATCATGGTAAAGTCATCACTAAGAGAGATAACAAAGGATGGAGTGAGAACATCAGACGGAGAGATAAAATGCAAAATTGTTGTGGATGCAAGAGGTGTGACATCTCTTGTTCAAAAAGATAGAACTGGAACACTCCAGTCAGCACAATATGAAATCTTTGCAGACTGGATAGACAAGGAAAGAATTGAAGTATATCTAGATCAGGAAAAATATCCAGGATTTTTTGCATGGGTCATACCCACTAGAAGAGATGAAGCCAAAGTAGGAGTAGCAGGAAGAGGAATCAATCCTGCTCTTGTAATAGAAGAATTTCTCAAGGAAAAAGGAAAACATTCTACCATCAGAAAAATATTTGCCCCAATCTGGGTTAAAGGACCAATCAAAGAATTCGTAACAGGAAATGTTGTAACCATAGGAGATGCAGCAGGGCAAGCAAAACCTACAACGGCAGGCGGAATCTATTCATCAGGAATTGGAGGAATACTTGCTGGCAATGCAATTTCCAAGTTTTTAGAATCAGGAAATAAATCAGATTTATTAGAATATCAAAAACAATGGAATGAAAAATTCGGCAAAGAGTTTGAAAATATGCTTCTTGCGCGTTCACTTCTTGAGAGACTAGACAACAAATCAATTGATGCAATATTCGAATCAATAACACCAAAGATGTTAGATGAGATCTCAAAGGAAGGAAGTTTTGATTTTCACACAACATCAGTTGCAAAGCTATTGGGTGTGCGAGGATCTGTCAAGGCAATCCAGGCAATTCTTGGAAATGAATTGAGAAGATTGTTGAACTGAGCAACATTTGATAAGCAAGGTATAAATTCGGTAGAAATCGACTTTTTATCATGTCATCAACTATAGCATTACCTGTATGCAGTTCTTGTCACAGACCAATAATGCCTAACGATAAGTGTGTAAAATTTAACTGTCCTAGTTGTGGCTCTGTATTGCTTTGGAGATGTGAGAGTTGCAGAGAGGCTGCAAGAGTATACAAGTGTAATTCATGCACTTTTGAAGGACCTTAAAAATTGGCCCGACTTTCACTTAGAGCAAAAATTCTTCCAACCGGAACAGAAATAGATCTAGATGACGTTGCAAAAAAGATCACGTCTTCATTAAAAGGAGATATCGTGCTTTCAAAATATGTAAAAGAACCGCTAGCTTTTGGTCTCTACTTTCTTAATGCAGAGTTTTCCTTAGACGATAAGGAAGGCCAAATGGATTCTCTTGAAAATACTGTACGTTCAATTGAAGGAGTAGGAGAATTCGAAGTGTTAGGTTTGAGCCGAACATCTGTCGATATGAAGTAGGTGTCTCCTTGGTAAAAAAAGACGAACTGCTTCAAATGCGGGTCGGCGAAGCAAAACAAAGAGATGTTGGAAAAAGACGTGCCAGGATAGAACCTGAGGCAATGGAGTTTTTAAAAGTAGAAGCAGGTGACATGATTGAAATTGTTGGAAAGAGAGCAAGCTGTGCCATAGTTTGGCCTGCAGATGATGACAACAAGACACCAGATGTCATACGAATAGACGGTCAAACAAGAAAGAACGCAGGTGTTGGAATAAATGATCTAGTAAATGTAAAAAAAATAGTAGCCAAGCCGGCAAAGAGTGTTACATTGATGCCGGTAAACGGCAACGTTACAGTTGACAAGGAATTTACAGATTTTGTAAAAAATAGACTGCGAGGATTGCCCCTCTCCGAAGGCGACGAGATATCAGTAATGATTCTTGGAAACTCGATGGACTTTAAGATTCACAAGATTGCACCAAAGGCTGTTGTAAAAATAGAGCGAAGCACTGCAGTAACAATACTTACTGAAACATCGATTGACAAAAAAATCAGAGTTACATTTGAAGAAATAGGCGGTCTTAAAACACAAACAAAAAGAATGCGTGAGATAGTTGAGCTTCCATTAAAACATCCAGAAATTTTCACAAGACTCAACATTGAACCTCACAGTGGCATACTATTGTATGGTCCACCAGGATGTGGAAAGACATTGATTGCAAAGGTACTAGCAAGTGAATCAGAGGCCAACTTTTATTCAATCAACGGTCCAGAAATAATGAACAAGTATTACGGAGAGACAGAGGCAAGACTACGAGATATTTTCAAAGAGGCAAAAGAAAATTCGCCAAGTGTAATATTCATTGATGAAATTGATGCAATTGCTCCAAAAAGAGAGGAGGCATATGGAGATGTCGAAAAAAGAGTAGTAGCCCAACTCTTGGCCTTGATGGACGGCCTCAATGACAGAGGAAATGTCATAGTTCTTGGCGCCACAAACAGACCAGAAAGTGTAGACCCAGCTCTTCGAAGACCAGGCAGATTTGACAGGGAGATTGAGATCTCTGTTCCTAATGCAGATGGCAGATTAGAGATATTACAGATTCACACACGCGGTATGCCACTTCAAGATGTAGACCTCAAGATACTTGCTGCAGAGTTGCACGGATATACAGGAGCAGACATCAAATCATTGTGCAGAGAAGCTGCAATGAAAGCTGTTAGAACGTACTTGCCAGAGATAGAAAATGAGACTGAAAAAATAGCACCAGATATTTTACTCAAGCTAAAGATCACACTACAAGACTTCTATGATGCAATGCATGAAATTGTACCAACCGCAATGCGTGAATTTTATGTTGAGAGCCCAAAAGTATGGTGGAGAGAAGTTGGAGGTCTAGATGATGCAAAAAGAACCCTTGAAGATAATTTGATAACTGCAATAAAAGAGCCTGCAAAATTCCAGAAGATGGGAATCAAGCCACCAAAGGGTGCACTCTTGTATGGCCCATCAGGATGTGGAAAGACATTGCTTGCACGAGCTCTTGCGACAGAGAGTGGTGCAAACATGATACTTGTAAGAGGACCTGAGATTTTATCAAAATGGGTAGGCGAATCAGAAAAAGCAATAAGAGAAATATTTCGAAAGGCAAAAACCTCTTCTCCATGTATAATAATATTTGATGAACTTGATTCACTTGCTCGTTTCAAATCAAACGAGGAGGGTGGAGTGGGAGAAAGATTGCTAAGCCAACTTCTCACTGAAATGGAAGACGGTGGAGCATCAAGAGTCATAGTTCTAGGAATTTCAAACAGACCAGACCTTATCGACCCATCTCTGATACGACCTGGTAGACTAGATCTAGTGATTTTTGTCCCACCGCCTGATGAGAAGGGACGATTTGAAATAATTAGATTACTTACAAAACAAATGCCACTTTCTGGAGATATTGACTTGAAAGAGATTGCAGTGGCAACAAAGGGATATAGTGGAGCAGATCTTGTTGCAGTGTGCAGAGAATCTGCAGTAAATGCCATGAGAAACAACACTCCAAAAATTAGCAGCAGTGACTTTTCTGCTGCACTAAAAAATGTCAAACCATCAATTACAAAAGGAGTTGAAGATTGGTATTCCACAGTTAAAGATAATATCTCTTATGCGCTACCAAAACCAATGGACAAGGCATTCTACGGTTAGACATGGCAATTCCACTCCGAAATACAATATATGAAAAGATCAAGATAGCAGGATCTCTTACAGACTCAGAGCTATCCAAGTCTTTGATAAAAGCAAGCATCTCAATTCCAGAAGATGAATTCAACAAGACATTACTCAACTTGGAGATTTATGGTTTGATCAAAGTTACCTGGCTGACTAAAGATGAGCGTAGAATAGAGATATCTGAAAAAGTAGAGGACGAAGACGAGATAGAAAAACAAAACATGGAAAACCTTGAAAAAGAATACGAGTCAGGATTTCCAGGCGTAGGCCAAGAAGAAGAAATCCAAGAATAATTATCTTATCACTGGAAAGTGAAATGCTGCATCAAGTGCAATTCCCACAAATATTATTGTAAGATACGGAGCAGTAACCTTGTATGCCTTCCACGCAAAATCAGAAGTAGGAGTCTTGGTGAGTTTATAGTGATAAACAAGCATCAAGCCACCTGACACCAGGGCAATTCCAAGATACACATATCCCAATCCAAATGCGACAAGCATAACAGAATATGGTAGTAAAATTGCAGTGTTGAGCAAAATATACTTTGAAGTTTTTTGCATACCAATTAGTACTGGTAGCATTGGAACTTTGGCCTCTGCATAATCGTCTCGTATCTTCATTGCAAGACACCAAAAGTGTGATGGTGTCCAGACAAAGACCAAGATACCAACTAACGCTCCAAGAGTATCCATTGAGCCAGTGGCTGCAGCCCAGCCTGCCATTGATGCACAGCTTCCTGCAAATCCGCCAATTACAATGTTGGACCAGTTACTGCGTTTAAGCCAGACCGTGTAGATTATGACATAGAAAAATATTCCAAGTGCAATGAAAAATGTTGAGACGGGATTTAGCGTAAACCATGCATAAATTACAGATATTGAGCTGACTGCAAGTCCATACACCAAAACACTACGTGCAGCCATTCTTCCAGATGGAATTGGTCTTGTGCTAGTTCGTTTCATCAATGGATCAATATCTCTATCATAGTAATGATTCAGAGCACTAGAACCTGCAGACGATAACGCACCTGCCACTATGAGATGGAAAAGCACCATGTTATCCAAAGGCTTGTGTGCGATCAAAATGCTTGCGGCATACATGGAAGTGATTGCCGTAATGACAAGTAAAACTATGATTCTAGGTTTTGATACTTCAAGTACTTCCTTTAATCCCACGATCCTTAGCTGATTCACAGGGAATTTAATTTCTTCGAAGATTATCCCAGTGTTCAAAAGAATTAAGTATGTCACTTCATGGAACATCCACAAATGAGTGACTGGGACCTCATGATGCCAGGAATGGGACTAACAGCAATTGGTCTGGCAGGAGTAATTTTATCATATTTGGGTATTGCAAATACCTTCCTTACAGGAATGCAGGCTCTTTCAGGTTTAACGATGTTTATCGGCATGGTCTTCTTGGCAGCAGGAATTCTAAGTGGCGGTGTTTCTACCAGTCCACGAGCCAAGGCAACTACCCTTGTCATCTTTGGTATAGCAGGCTCTGTAGGAGTATATGCCATAGGATTGAACAAGGTCATCACATCATTGCCAGCATTTACAGGGTTGCTCATCATAATACTCATACCAACAATAGTTCTAGCGTTCTTTTCAATGAAGGCACCAAAGCACTTCAAGCCAATAGCAACAATATTTGTTGCAGCCATGATAGTAGGTATTGGCTCTTACACAGCTTTTGGATTTCTCGGACCAGGTGCACAATTCCAATTCCATCCAGTAATTCAGAATTCGACAACCGCCACTACACCAGTTGCTGCTTCAAATGTACCAGTCATATCAATTGAAATTCCTGAAAATGCATCAATGCAAGGACATACAAGCTTTAACCCAGATACAATATCAGTTCCCAAGGGAGACATAATTGAATGGAAGAACAACGACAAAGTTGCACATACAGTAACTAGTCAAGATGGAACAGTGTGGGATTCAGGAATAATCAAGCCAGGAAATACATTCAGACTTGATACATCAAAGCTTAACGCTACAACATACCAGTATCTCTGTACGGTCCACCCAATCATGTCAGGAAACATAACCATAACAGCATCTGCCAAGCCAGTATTTGCAAATGTAACCATCACAAGTGGTGCAGGAGCCAGTGCAAGTGCAGCATGTGTTGGTACAAACAACTGTTTTGCTCCAAATCCAGTCACCATTAAAACTGGAACTACGGTAACTTGGACAAACGGTGACAGTGTTGCACACACTGTAACAAGTGGCAAGCCAAGCGATAATGTCTCAGGAGATGTATTTGATTCTGGCATGATCAAACCAGGAAAGACATTCCAGTTCACATTTACAAAGATAGGTTCACAGGATTACTTTTGCTCAGTCCATCCATGGATGATTGGAAAAGTAACAGTAGGATGACTGGACCCAAACTAGTAATTTTATCCAAACTCCAAGTCCAGATTCTTGTAAATCATGCACGTGAGACTGCCCCCAACGAATCATGTGCAATATTATTTGGCGGTACAACCGATGGAAACATACTAGTGGAAGATGTTTTTCTTACAAAAAATATTGAAGACTCACCCGTAAACTTTACCATTGCACCAGAGGAATTGATATCCGCATATAGTGCGGCAGAAAAGAAAAAACTTGAAGTCATAGGAATATTTCATTCACATCCAGATTCTGTTGCATACCCATCATCAACTGACAAAAAATACATGGAAATCAATCCAGTACCATGGGTTATTTTTTCAAATCAAAATAATGAATTCAAGGCATATATCTACGATTCAGGTCTAGTCCCAGTTCCAGTAAAGATTTCGTAACACTACTTTTTGTGAACGTGTTTGTGTCGTTCGAGATGATCCTTATCTGTAAAAGTTGTATCACAATCTTTACATTTGAATTCGGCTTTAGCGCCCCACATCGACAAGATATACCCAAACTAACGTAAAAGGCTTTAGCAAGATGATCTGAAATTACTTTTCTGTTATCCAGATTTAATGGAATTTTTATATAATTTTATATAATTTTTCCAATTATCACATACTTGATGAAATAATGATTTCATCTGTTTTTTACATCAGATTCAAAAAAGATCGCATTCATTACTGAAGCCAATTTAGATCGCACTTGTGAATTCCATGTTGACATTATATCTGAACCAGTTCACCTACAAACTCTAAATATCCCTATTCTAGAACAACAATTATGGAAATTCACGTATACGACACATATGTAGAGGCAAAGGACGGCCACACAATGCATTTTGACGTCATTACTAGCCAGAAGGATCACACCAAGGCAATCCAGTATGCAAAAGAATGGCTCAAGACCATTGGAGAGAGCGAGTCAAAGGTTTCAACAGAAGAATGTCAGTTCTGCCACTCACAAGGTGCACCAGAACCCATTGCCAATGAAATCCAAAAGAAAGGCTACTTCATCCAAAAGATGGAAGGCTGCCCGTAAAGATACCTCTCAATTTTTTAATTCAATCATTATTTTTAAAAACTCTAATAGCGTCACGCTTGATATATTATTTCATGACAAAAAAGAGCGAGTATAACAGACTAACAGTAGAAGGCGACATACAGACAAAATGGATATGTGGCTGTTTTGAAACGGTCGATGGTTTTTTCAAGTTCTGCTCCCAACATAATGAAACAATGAGACATACAATAGAATCTCAGATAGACAAGCTCGACATGACTACAGTAGTAGAAGAAAAACAGACCTAAGATAACCAGTCAGCGTCTTTTGGCATATGGTTTGAATGTCCATCCTGCCAATCCGCGTCGTACCATTTTGTTAAATCTTCTTCCATGGCTCAGATATGGAAAACGCATGTGGATCAATTCGTGCACAATTGTATTTTCCAGCAGTTTTTCATCAGGAATCTTGCGGACATTTATGAAGACAACGTTATCCTGAATGTATGACACCCCAAGATACTTGTAGGCAGATGTTCGTCTGCCCTCAGTTACTTCTTTTGGCATCTCCAATACCTCTTTTGTGGTCAACAATATCTTTGGCTCTAAAATGCTAAACCTTGCACAATAGACTCCCACTTTCTCAAGTATCTTAAAACGGAGATCAGAGTCAAGCTTCACAAATTCAGAGACGTCAAATCCCAAGTTTAATGCATATTGTCAAAATTCGTATTGACACTAGTGGATTTTTTTGTTTCAACCACTAAAATGGTTAAGTGGGGTCAGAAATTTCATTAGGTTAATCATAAATCATACAGCCACCGTCTCCTCATTCCCCATTAACTCATAGAATCCATTATGGATTTAGCCCTATTTCTTACCTCTTCTGTCAGTTGCACTAGAACAAGTCCCTCATTTGGCTGCCCATACAAGATTACAGAATTTGCAGGTGCATAGACTGCAACGGGCAGCACAAGAAGATCCTCTTCTCCAGTTACAATAATCCGTACTGGAATAGCCATGGATAACGCCTTGCGAATCACAGAAATGCTTTCATCAGTTATTTCTGCTGCAGGATTTGTACATGTCAGTATGGTATTTGCTTGTCCTACCGGTAAATCCCTCTTGTGTCTTTTTTCCAGTGCATCCACTATCTGAAGCGAAGGGTTGAAGCCAAGTAAGAGCATCTTTTCAGTAGTAGCATCACCTACGGTAATCACAAATGCATCTTTAGGAATATTATCAGAAATACTGGATCTAGTTACTTTAGAATCTTGTATGAGAAGTCCAAATGGCTTTTTTAGTTGAGGTCGTAGGTTTTCGGGCAGGTGCACAAGATAATCTTTGTTTTCAACTATTTTTATGTAGCTGCCGCATCTTTCATCTCATCACTTAGCTGAGATGCAAGAACACTACACCTGGCTGCAACATTTTTTGCCACAGTCATAAATGACTGGGACATTGTAGAATTCGGATCAGATACAAGTACTGGTCGTCCACTATCAGAGCCTTCCATGATACCAGGATTTAGTGGAATTCCTCCCAAGAATTGTAGTTCGTGTTTTTCACTCATTCTTTTTGCACCATCTTTTCCAAAGATGTAATGTTTTTCAGTACATTTTGGACATGTAAAATAGCTCATGTTTTCTATGACACCCATGATTGGTATGTTTAGTTTCTGAAACATTCCAAATGCTTTTACTGCAATATTGCTTGCAACATCTTGTGGAGTTGTAACAACAACAATCCCAGTAATTGGTATAGTCTGTGCAAGTGTAAGAGGAATATCTCCAGTACCAGGAGGAAGGTCTACTATGAGATAATCAAGGTCAGACCAGTTTGTATCAACAAGAAATTGTTTTAAAATTCCAGAAATTATTGGTCCCCTGTAAATTGCAGCCTGATGAGCCTGCTCTGCAAAAAAACCAAATGATACGACTTTGATCCCGTGGGATTCCACTGGCTGTAATTTATTATTGTCAACTTCCATTGCGGCTTTTGCCATTCCAAGCATCAATGGTACACTTGGTCCATAGATATCCGCATCAAGTAGGCCAACCTTTGCGCCAGTCTTTGCCAATGCAAGAGCCAAGTTTACAGATACCGTAGTTTTACCTACACCACCTTTTCCACTTGCAATTCCTATGATGTTTTTGACAGTTGGCAGCATCTGGTCAATGCTAAGAGATCTTCCTTCCATGACTTTGGCAGTTACCTTTAGATCAAGTTTTGAGATCTCTTTGATTGAGGAGATTGCAGCCCTCACGTCTTGCTCTATTTCATCATTGAATGGACAAGCAGGAGTGGTAAGTTCAAGTGTAAATTTTAATTCGCTTCCGTTTATCTCAAGATCTTTTATCATACCCATTGATACGATGCTCTTCTTGAGATCTGGATCGATTACAGTGCTCAAAGTGGAAAGTACTTGATCAACTGAGACCATAAATTAAAAAATCCTGAATACGATATTTAAACATAGGCAAAAATAATATCCTAGTCATCCAAAGATTCATAAATTCAATTTTTCTGTCTTTGCTTAGGTTCATGTTTTCTATATCGACCCTTACTGATGTAGTTAGAATACCGCCTAAATTATTTGGGGAATCACTCAAAAAGGCAGCAATCACAATCCTTAGAGAAAAATATGAGAGCATGATAAATCCAGAGCTTGGTTATGTCATCATGATACTTGAGACCAAGGTAGAAAAAATGGGCAAAGTGATTGCAGGAGACGGCGGTACATATCATAGAGTAGAATTTACAGCATTAACATTTTCACCAAAACTCCAAGAAATTGTACGTGGAGAAATTGTCGAGATTACAGACTTTGGAGCATTTGTCAGAATTGGTGCAACAGATGCATTGTTACACTTGTCACAGATCATGGATGACTATCTCAAAAGTGATGTCAAGTCTGGCATGATCCTTGCAAACCAAAGTGGAAGAACAATGAAGATTGGAACAACACTTCGTGCAAGAATCACTGCAGTATCAATTGGCAAGACAGCAGCAATGAAAGTTGGAATCACATGCAGACAACCATTCTTGGGTGCAGATGAATGGATTGAAGAAGAGATAAAGAAAGCCAAGGCACCAGCTGCTGCAGTAACACCAGAGAAGACAAAAAAACCAGAAGCCGAGAAAGGAAAGAAGTCAGACAAGTGATAACAGATGGTTAGAGAACTGGCTTGTCGTAAATGCAAATTTGTCACAGTGGGAAAAGTATGCCCGATATGCAAATCATCTGATCTAAGTCCAGACTGGAGTAGTTCAGTTCTTGTTGTAGACCCAACAAACTCTCTTGTTGCCAAATCTCTTGGAATAAAAGAGAAAGGCAAGTATGCCCTCAAGGTAACATAGGTTGCAATCAAGTGCAAAAAAACAACTAGAAAGATTTCTTGCCGAAGACATCAAGAGCGGAGACATTACAAGCAAATTACTTGCAAGGAAAAAAATTACTGCAAATATAATATCTCGTGAAAATAGCATAATTGCAGGTGTTACCTATGCAAAAGAGATTTTCACCTCACGAAGATGTATAGTTACCATACACAGAAAAGATGGACAGACCGTAGCCCCCAACCAAAAGATTATGACAATTTCCGGTGATACCTACGCCATATTATCATGTGAGAGAACTGCATTAAATTTAATGTCAAGAATGAGTGGCATTGCAAACCAGACAAGTGCATATGTAAAAAAAATCCATGCTGCCAATCCCAAAGTTGGACTATATTCTACAAGAAAGACAGCACCGGGCCTTAGAATCTTTGACAAGGATGCAGTAGCCATAGGTGGCGGACACAGACACAGAATGTCACTTGACCAGATGGTTATGATAAAGGACAATCACATTGCTGCATCAGACTCGTTCTTTGATCTAGTCAAGCGCGCAAAACTTGCACACAAGAAAATTGAGGTTGAAGTGGAAAATCTTGATGATGCAATTACTGCTGCAAGAGAAGGCGCATACATAATCATGCTAGACAACATGCCTCCCCCAAAGATTAGAAAGATAATAAAAAAACTAGAGCAACTCAAGCTTAGAGATAAAGTAAAGATAGAGGCATCAGGCGGAATAAATTATTCTAATGTAGGACAATATGCCAGATCAGGCGTAGATATGATATCCATTGGAAGACTGACAAGTTCTGTTTCAGGTCTTGATCTGAGCCTAGAAGTTAATTGATTGCAAGCATGCGTTCTATTGCAATCTGGGCCTTGTCTGCAATATTTTTTGGAACTTTAACTTGATACTTGTTTTCTTGCAGTGATGCATACACTTTGTCAAGTGTTATCATCTTCATGTACTTGCAGATGGCATTCTCAGACATTGGGATGAACTTTTTGTCTGGGTTTTGTTTTCGCATCCTATACAAGATGCCAGTCTCTGTTGCTACAACAAATTGCTTTGATGGAGAGGTTTTGGCATAGTTCATCATTCCTTCTGTGGACAAGATTTGGACTTGTCTTGAACCATAATCTCCTGATGCAATATCATACATTACTGAAGAGGTGCAACTACACTCTGGGTGGACCAAAAATTCTGCATTGGCGTGCTCGCGTAATTTTTCCTGCACATCCTGAGATCGTATGCCTGCATGTACATGGCATTCACCTGCCCAGATGAACATGTTTTCTCTGTTTGTCATCTTTGCAACATAAGAGCCCAGGAACATGTCAGGCAAGAAGAGAACTTCTCTGTCTTCTGGGATTGATTTTACAACATTTACGGCATTAGATGAAGTACAACAATAATCAAGCTCTGCTTTTACTTCTGCTGATGTATTGACATAGCCTACTGTGATTGCCTTTGGGTGCTCTGACTTCCATTTTCTGAGCTCATCAGCATTGATGGTATCAGCAAGTGAGCAGCCAGCTGCCAAGTCAGGAATGAGGACAGTCTTGTCAGGACAGGTTATTGCGGCAGTTTCTGCCATAAAGTGAACACCGCAAAAAAGTATGGTCTTGTGATCAGTCTTTGCAGCCTGTCTTGATAGCCCTAACGAATCACCTACATAATCTGCTACATCCTGTACTTCTGGTAATTGGTAATTATGAGCAAGAATGAGAACATCCTTTTCTTTTTTGAGTTTTAATATCTCAGACTTGATGTCCATATACGAAATATCATAGTATTTGTTCATCTTTAAAGCGTCATGATGTTGACAAATTTATTGCCACAATCAATCCAAATGGCAAAATTTACCATTCACGTGCCTATGTTAAGGGGAGCACCGCAAATCTTTCTGAGGCATTCTATTGCAGCAAGTATTGCAAGCCTACTCGTCTTGGGATTATCAGGGCTTGGCACATTTTCCACCTTTATTGAAAATCTTCCAAACTTTCCTTCAGCCTGGATTTCATGAGTATTCTTGTCAGTGTTAGGGTCTGCAACTATCTTTACCCTGGTCTTTTCACTGCCAATTCCTGCAAGACTGAGAAGTGCGGCAACATTGATGTTTGCAGGAAATAACCTTACTGCTTCTTGCGCACTTCCTTCATAGATTATTGTAGATTGGGTGATTTTATCAGGATCAATGGGAGATGTTTCAAAGAATTTTGCGCCCTTCAATGCTTTTGGGTTTTTTGTGGTTACAAGTGTTACAGAGTCAAGTTCGTCCTTTACGGCACGGATTCCATCAAGCCCAATTATTGCACCAGATGGAAGATAGACGCGTTTGTTAAAGTCCTGGCATCCATCCATGACAATATCAAATATAGACTCGTCCAAGAGCGCACCCACGCTCATTATCATCACATCTTTTCTATTTTGCAATATGCTCAGTATGTCATCTTTTACTGCATCTTGGGAAGCCGCCTCGATTATCATATCAACTGGAGACGCTGCAAGTAAACCGACATTTTCGGTTACAATAGGTTTGTTTTGTAACTTGGCAACTAGATTTTTTGAATTTTCTTTTGAGAAATCATAGACATGGGTAAGTTTAGCAGAGATTTTGCCAGAATCGATTGCAAGTGCGATCTCTGATCCTATAGCACCGCATCCAAGTAATCCCACTCGCTTCAATCTAAACTTGCTAAAGACTTGTCCATGTTAAATCTGTTACAGATTTTATATGGTTTACGAGATATCTTGAAAGATATTGTAGTTGAAGAAATCCTGTTTTCCTTGAAAAAATAGACATCTTAGAGCAAGTGTAAGAGATCAAAATTTTTCATTATTTCATGTGAAAGGAGATTGCAGTCAACAATGATCACTAAAACTAAGGATCATGGTTCATACAATCATTAAAATGAAAGATGGTGCTACATATAACCACTAAAATGAGATATTTTGGTAAATCAGAGGTACAATATGGCTATTGCCAGTACGAGATTTGGCTGAATAACATTAAACTCTTTTCCAGTTTTGGCAACTACAATGTTGTAGAAGATTTTTCTACAATGTATAAAAATAAAGAATATCACATATACCTGAAGACATTTGGAAACAATTCAGAGGCAATAATTTTATGAAAGATGTACCACACCGTAAAAAAATAATGGTGGTTGAGGAAGAACAGGACATGGCATTATCAATAAAACAAGCATTAGAGACAAATGGTTTTTCAATAGAAATATTTACTGATCCAATTTTGGCACTAAAAAAATTCAAAAGAAATTCACATGACTACAGCTTGGTAATCATAGACATGAAGATGATTCTCATGTCAGCATTTGAATTTATGAGAGAAATAAAAATAGAAAATTCAGAGATCAAAGTGCTTTTAATTACAACGTTTGAGATAAAACCGCTAGAATTCAGCAGGGTGTTACCATCAGTCAAGATAGAAGGGCTGATTGAAAAACCATCTTTATTAAACAAAATCATACCATCTGTACACGAGATACTAGATCCCCAGTAGGTAGAACGGGCACCATAGAAAATATGCTTGCATCCAAGCAAATGATATGTACCTAACGTTAATTGATTAATATCTTTTAAGATATAGTATTAGTGACAAAAGTTGGAAAAACACGAATCGACATTAATTGAAAAGATCCTGTTCAAGATAGCAAAGCAGTGGATAGCAGGAGATACAATGGAAGACGCCCTCAAATCTGCGCGCCAGGCAAATAGAAACGGCATGGGTGCAATTTTGAACAAGCTCGGAGAGCATGTTACATCAAAACAAAAAGTCAACCAAACAGTCTTGGACTATCTCACACTTGTCTCAAACTTGCGTAGATCAAAAATTACTGGTGGGTTATCAATAAAACCAACACAGGCTGGGCTTGCCATCAGTGCAAAAGAGTGTCTTGGAAATCTAGATACAATAATAGAAAAAGCATTACAGTTCCAGTCTTTTGTTTGGATAGACATGGAATCATCAGAATTCACAGATGACACATTTAGGATATACCTTAGCCTCTTTGAAAAATACGAACGATTAGGTGTAGTCATACAAGCCAATCTCAAACGTACCCAGAGTGATCTTGACATGCTTTTAAAAAATGGAGCCAAAATTCGCCTTGTCAAAGGGGCATATCATGAAAATTCAAAGAATGCATACAAAACAAGACATGAGGTAGATGAAAACTATAGAAAATTGATGAGTGTTTTGTTTGAGCGTGGAAATGAGTTTGCAATTGCAACACATGATTCCAAGTTAATCGATCGTGCAACTGATTTATCAAAAAAGCATGAACGAAAATTTGAATTCCAGATGCTAAAAGGGATACGTGATGAGTTAAAACCTATTTTGATAAAAAGTGGATTTACAGTTTCAGAATATATTCCATATGGGACAAATTGGCTTCCTTATTCCATCAGAAGACTAAAGGAGAGAAAACGTAACATACTTCTCCTTGGAAGTTCCTTTATTCACTCACACCGGGTCTGAGTCTGTTCCCTTAGGAACTGTAAAAGATAGTATGCTCCACCTGCACCCTTGCCAGATATTCCAGATTCTTTCCACCCTACAAATGGCTGTGCCCCAACCATTGCACCGGTAGTAGCACTGGCTGCCCTATTGGCATAAGTAACACCTGCTTCAATTTTTTCAAAAAATTTCTCAACCTCATTTTTGTCCTGGCTGAAGACTCCTGCTGTCAATCCATAATTGCTCTTGTTTGCTAAAGCAAGTGCTTCGTCAAAGTTCTCAAATTCTTCGATGCAAAGAAATGGTAGAAACAACTCTTCGCGTATCAATTCATGATCTTTTGGAAGATTTGCAACAATTGTGGGCATGACAAAATTTCCATCCATATGTTGTCCATCAGAGACAAGTGAGCCTCCACAAAGTATCTTGCCATCTTTTTTTGCAACATCTGACGCTTTTTGAAATTTTTTTACCGCTTCATCATTTATGACAGGTCCAATGTAGGTATCTTTTTCCCATGGTTTTCCAATTTTTAATGCCACAGTCTTTGCAACAAGTCTTTCCAGAAACTTGTTTGCAATAGATTTTTGAACATAGACTCGTGAACAGGCACTACACTTTTGTCCACTAAAGCCAAATGCTGCCCTCAATACACCATCTGATGCTTTTTCAATGTCAGACGATGCTGAGATTATGGCTGGGTTTTTCCCTCCCATCTCAGAAATAAACGGTCTAGGCCTGCTTGTTACAAATGTGGAATATCCTGTCATGCCAACCTCTTTTGAGCCAGTAAATGCGATACCGTCAACTAGATGGCTTTCAAGTATTGTTTTTCCAACTATTCTTCCAGCACCTGTCACAAAGTTTACTGCGGCAGGGGGAAGTTTGTGGTATATTGATTCAACAAACTTGAATCCAGAGATTGGTGCGTCACTTGAAGGCTTTAGCACAGCAGTGTTTCCAGTAATCAGAGCCCCCGAAGTCATCCCTATTGCAATAGCAGATGGAAAGTTAAATGGAGAGATTATTCCCCATACCCCATATGGTTTTAGTACACTTTTTGTCTTTTCATTTGGAGAAGCGCTTTTGGTATCCTTTGAAAATCCTTCGTTTATCTCAAGTTGTTCGGCATAAAATCGCATAAAGTCTATTGACTCGTCTAGATCCCCCATTGCTTCTAGTCGGTTCTTTCCGTTTTCAAAGCTCATGATTGCGGCAAGATTGAATTTATTTTGAGAAAAAACATCTGCAATTTCTCGAAATATTTGAACTCTTTTTTGGTATGGTACAAGAGACCATTTGGAAAACGATTCCTTTGCAGTATCGATTGCATGTAGTGTGTCTTCCTCTGTGGCTATCGGAAAGTTTCCAAGTATCAGATTTTTGTCAGCAGGAGATCTAACTTGAAACTCATTATTAGAAAAGATCTCTTTTCCGCCAATTATCATCGGGTATCTTTTGCCAAAGTCTTTTTGCACTTGGTCTACAGCATTGTCAAATTTTTTATGAAATTCATCAGTGGAATTGTTTTCTACGAATCGTCCCCAGGTTCTCTCGTTTTCAAACATGATTGTATCACGATGAACCTGCATAATTAGTTAGCTGGGTGTTGATTTTCTGTTAGCTGTTAGACAAATCTGTTTCAAACGAGAAACATTTTATCTCTGCAGGCAAAGGTGTTTTATGCTCAATACAGTATATCGTGATGCCATAAAGAAACGAGATGAGGCACGGTCCATCTTCAAGGGAGAGAAATTTGATCAAATAATCAAGACAGCCAAGGAAAACTGGGTTGAGTATAGCCCTCAGAAAAAAGATGCCGAGATTGCAGGTATAGATAGTAGTTATAACAGCACAAAGTTTCAAGGGCTAGAATTATGGGTAGTCACAGGCGTGTCTGTGAAATCAGACGGTCAAATAATATCAGAAAGCCATAACCAGGGACTAGGACAGCCTTCACCTGAACTTGAGACGCAGGCAAGCAAGATGGAGGTGGATGCCTGTATCAATTCTATTGACAAGGCAGACTTGGTGATATTGGATGGCTCGCTTTACTCACAGTTTCTTACAAGACAGACATCGCTTGGAAATTCCATTACATTGGCAATAAAAAAGAGGAACAATGTAATTTTCATATCAAAGACATCATCAGCAAGAAAACAATTTGAAAAACTCGGTTCCATGGCAGGAGATATTTTCTATTATAACCATGCAATAAAAACACCAGGCTTTAGCAAGATATTTGTAGATTCTAGTCTAGGGCCAGGCAAAGTAGTATCATATGTTTATGCAAGGCTCAGAGATTCTACTCCATTGATCAAAATAGAACTCTTAGGCTCAAACCACATGGAAGATGAAATAAAATCACTCCTTGACATGATAACAAAAAACAGCGTAGGCGGATATCCATATTCATTGAAACTCGCACATGAAAACTGCAAGATATCTAATTCAGATCTTGCAAGACTTGTTAGTCTATATGGACTTGGAAACGAGATTGGTTCAAGAGAGGTATTGAGTTGACAATTGGTGTAGTAATCGGAGAGTCAAGACCCACTGATGTAACCGCCCAATCATCAAAACCACTTTCAGTTGGAGAATACGTAATAATTGATTCGCAGGACGGACAGATTTTAGGCCTTGTTGAAAAATCAATCATATCAAGTGAGGCATTAACTGATGTCAGAAATTTTGATGAAGCCGTAGAAAGCAGGGAAGTTGCAGATATCAATTCTAGAGATAAAAATTACAAGGTAAAAATTGGAATACTGGGTTTTTTGGACAAACTGCAAAAGGGTCAGATGATTTTGCCTGCAGTGCCACCCTTACCAGGTACTTCAATCCTTGAAGCAACGCAAAAAGATCTAGGTGTGATATTTGGACCAATAACAGAAGAATGGGTTAGGATTGGTTCGCTTTTAAGAAATTCAAGCATCGAGGCCAAGATAAACATCAACAAGATTGTATCAAGACACTTGGCCATACTTGCAATGACAGGCATGGGAAAAAGCAATCTTGTGTCTTTAATTGCAAGACATGTGGCATCATTGAACGGTACCCTAATTATTTTTGATTATCACAATGATTATGAAAATCTGGATGTTCCAAAAATGAATTACATGTTGGCAAAGATAAATCCCAGACTATTGCCCGCTGACAAGCTAGCAGAAGTAATTGAGCTAAGAGAAAATGCAGACAAGCAGCAAAGAGCATTACGTGAGTCTTTTACAGAATCAGTAAAGCAGTCAAAGGACTTCTGGCAAGCCCTAGAAGAGAGCGCCGCATCTTTTGGGCGTACCACCAAGGGTTATGCAGACAGTGCAAGCAGAGTACTGGACAAGATAGATGATGCAAAGCATAGATTTTCAGACATACTAGACCCAGATTGTGGAGATCCAGTAGATCTCATCAAAGAAGGCAGAGTCAATGTACTGAACATATCAGAACTCAGTGAAAGACAGGCAAACGCTGGGCTTGCATACTATTTACAAGAATTATTACAACACAGAAAAGATGCAGTCTGGGAAAGAAAGGGAAAATCATCAGGTAAGAGAAGCAACAAGTTCCTTGCACCTATATTTGTCATAATAGAAGAAGCCCATGTCTTTATTCCAAAAGGCGAGCACACCGATACAAAATACTGGGCATCAAAGGTGGCACGAGAGGGCCGTAAATTTGGAATTGGTTTAGGAGTTGTTTCACAAAGACCAAGAAATATCGATCCTAACGTACTAAGCCAAATGGGTTCGCTTGCAATAATGAAGATAGTTCAAGACGATGATCAGCAACAGATTGCATCTGCAGCAGAGTCACTAAGCAAGGATCTGCTCTCACAACTTTCATCTTTGAATATTGGTGATGCTGTTTTGATTGGGCAGTGGGTGAATCTTCCATCAATTGTACATGTAGACGAGGTCAAGAGCAAGAAATCAGGCTCGGACTTGAATGCAGTATCAGAATGGAACCAGACTGACAAATTCAAACAAGTTGCAAAGGAATCAACCAAGTCAATGATTCAAAAAGACTTGTTACTTGATTGAGATGATCTTTTCACATATTTCTGACACTCATTTGGGTTTTGTACAGTATCATTCAGAGGAACGTGAAAATGACATATACGCGGCATTTGACCAGGCAATTGACGTATCAATAAAAGACCATGTTGATTTTGTCATACATTCTGGGGACATATTTCATGTTCCAAATCCAAGTGGAAAGGCAATTGTTGTTTTGGCAAATGCCCTAAAACGCCTAAAGCAAAACAATATCGATTCTTTTTTTATTCTCGGCGATCATGACATTAGTAGGATAAGGGCAACACCTGTTCCTTTTGTATACAACAATCTAGAGTTTTCAAAATATATCGGAAATGGAAAACCATTTGTTTACAAGGATGTTTTTATCGCAGGATTTGACAAACGCAGAAAAGCAGAGATCGAATCATTTGAAGAAGATTTCTCAAGAGTAGATGCAGAAGCCAAGAAACATCAAGGACATAAGATCCTAGTTTTGCACCAAGGAATTACTGAAATCAACAAGTTTGCAGGAGAGATAAATTCAGTGGATCTCCCAAAGAATTTCACATATTATGCCATGGGTCATCTTCACGAGCAAGAGCTAAAGCATTTTTCGCACTTAGGTGGCCCACTTGCATATCCTGGGTCAATTGAACTCACATCAAGTGAGGGAATAAAAGAAACGCAAAAGGGGTTTTACCAAGTAGACATTTCAAATCCTGAACCATCCCCAACATGGATAAAACTTGACACGCGACCCCAATTTTCTTTCAAGACTTCGATGGACAACATTTCAAGTGAGGTAGATGCAATTTCTGAGAAGATCAAACTACTTGCGAAAAAACCTGTAATAGAGCTAAAAATTACAGGTGAAACTATAGAGCCTAGCCTAGTACAAGCACAGATTTCCAAGTTGTCAGACCTTGTGCTACGTTGCTTTTGGAGACATGTATCCACTGAGCAATCAAGCGGATCTGTCTTCATTGATAGACCATTGAAGATAGAAGATGAGATGTATCGAATTGCAAAAGAGATACTGGGCTCTACAGACATGGCAAATTTTGCAATAAATGAGCTCTTGCCATTATTATCAAATGGTAGTACTAATGAAGCAAGCCAAGCAGTTGTAGATAATTTTGCAAGATTCAAAAAAGGAGTAGAACATGCTGCAATCAGTTGAGATAGAAAATTTCCTGTCTCATAAAAATACAAAATTAACATTTGACAGAGGGGTAACAGTATTTGTAGGACAGAATGGTGCCGGAAAATCAAGCATCATAGATGCAATAACATTTGCGTTGTTTGGAGAGCACATAAGAAAATCAACAAAGGGACTTTTGCGCAGAGGAAGTAACCAGTCATATGCCAAAGTAGAATTTTCCATAGGAAATAGGCAGTTTGAGGCAGTGCGCAAAATAGACTCCAAGGGAACAGTCGGAGCTGTATTACACGAAAAGATCAACGGTGAATTAATTCAACTTGCAGCAGGAGAACGAAGGCAGTTTGGAGAATCCATGACAAAGACAATCGAATCCCTCATAGGACTAGACTTTGAGAAACTCAAAGTTGCATCCATTGTACAACAAGGCGAACTACAGACAATAATTGAGGCAGATCCCAAAAAATTCAAGGAACTAGTCAATGCAATGATTGGCATAGACAAGCTTGACATGGCTTTTGAATCAATGAAAAAAACAATTGATGCTTTCAGAGTCACTGTCAAATCTAGATTAGGTTACGATGACACCAGTATTGATGCATTACAAAATAAAATTGATACCCTGTTAAAAGAAATCACAACTTTAGAGCCACAAAAAAAGAGGCTCGAGTCAGACAAGTTATCTCAGGAGCATGAATTTTTTGTGCTACAGCAAAATATCGAATCAGAGATACCAAAGGAACTAAAGATAAAGGAATTAGAAAGCAAAAAAGAAGATCTTCTCAGATACCTGAGAAACTCCATAGTTTCAATGAAGCGAGAACTAGCAGAAAAAGAGAGAAAGTTTGCAGAATGCACAAACAGTTTGTCCGTTTTATCTCTCAAGTCACAAGTTGAATCAGACGTAAAACATGCACAGTTAGAAATTGACAGAATCAGTGCAGAATCAAAAAAAATAGTAGAAGAGATGGCAACCATACGAAGCCAGCAAGATATTGCAAACAGGTTGCACCTAATAGATGGCAAATGTCCTGTCTGCGACTCTACGGTGGACAAGCTCAATCCATTATTTGATGAAAAGTACATTACATCAGAACTTGAAACATTAAAGAAAAAAACAGAACTTTTGGCAAAGGATAACATCACGATTCAAAACAAGAAAAAAGAACTTGACATGAAACTACAACAAATCATAAAAGCAGAGGGGGTCTTGTCCTTGAACAATATCAAAAGTCCAGATGACTTGACAAAGCTTGAAGATGAGATATCAAAATTGCAGGTAAATACCAAAGACATACCTCTTGAGATAAGCACTGGGAACATGGTGCAATATGCAATTGACGAATATTCCACTGATGTTACAAAATCAATATCTGTTCTAGTTCAAGAGACCCAAGGTTTTGATGTCAATAATTTTAGAAATCTAAAATCAAAACTGGAACAACAAAGAAGAGTCCTCAGTACACTAGATCAAGACATTGGAGCAGTAAATACAAAATTAAGTTTACACAAAGACGAGTCTGAGAAAATTTCCCTTGTGCTACTAGAACTACAAGATGTAAAACAGTATGTCTCAAGTCTTGAAACAATACGCAGCCAGATTTACAATAGAGACGGACCCGTTGCCACAAGCCTTCGCTCTTGGGCTTTGGGTATGATATCACAAAAGGCTTCAGAGTATCTTTCAACATTTAATGTAAAAATTCAGAGAATCACACTAGAAGACAAGTCAAGAGATATTGGAATCACATGTTACTCTGGAAATTCAGAGTTGGATCTAGAATCATTGAGCGGTGGAGAAAAAGTCAGTGTAGCACTTGCACTACGGCTTGGAATGGCTCATTTCATGGGATCATCAAATTTGAATTTCATCATTCTTGACGAGCCAACTACTCACTTGGACCAAGAGAGAAGAAAATCTCTGGTAAATGTGCTTACGCAGGCATTTGAGTCAAACATTGATGCAATTTCCCAATTTATCATCATCACACATGATTCAGAGATATTTGAAAATTCTAACATTGATGCAATCTATGACTTCAAGTCAACTCCAGAAGGAACTGTAGTTACGCCAATCTAGCCGCCAGTCATCTTGGCAAACTTTTCATTCTTGCACAAGCTTTCCATGAATTTTAGGTTTGACAGTGCAACTACTGCAGAATCTCGTACTTGTTCGCTTGAATCTTCCAAGGCTTTTTGCAATGTCTCTTTGGCATCCTGAGAGCCAATCACCCCTAGTGCAACAGCTGCTTCATGTCTTACAAACAAGCTAGGATCGTTTCTTGTTGCATCCTCGAGGGGTTTTATGCCACTTCGAAGGCACATCTGTCCAAGCGAGAAGGCAGCCTCATGTCGCACCAATTCATTAGAATCATTTTTGAGCACACTTGCAACATGTGGAACAACATCTTCTCCCCCCATATCTACAAGAATGCAGACTGCTCTACATCTTATTACAAAATCGTTGTCAGTCAGTAGGCCAACAAAGTATTCCTTGTCTTTTTTTTCATACTTTTCTTCCATTTCGGATAAAAGCTCAAGACGATTTGTTGGAATGACTTCCATGCCCATGATTTTATCATCGAATATTTAGGCGTTATTAACAAGCCCTTGATGCAAAATATTTAATTTTTTTATAGGACCGGATTTGATTTGACTAGCCTGGATTGCAAGACCAGATTATTTTTTTGGAAGTGATCTCTTATGGCATCTTCTGACACTAGTAACTTGTCAGTATACAGATAGACATCACCTGTGAACCTAAAAATATGAATGTCCGGCATTTTTTTCTCTAGTGTAGAGTCAGTCTCACCAGTTTTTCGTATCTGTGATAGAAATTTTTCCACTAGGTCAGGAATCTGGACATATTCACTGCTCAATTCAGGAACAATGATTCCAACATGTTGAGATTTTTCAGCATTATTTACAATCGCAATCATGCGAAATTTCTTTGTATTTTTTACTTCTCCGGTTTTCTTGTCCGTGAGAGCAAATTCCCAGTCAGTATGAACTGTAGGGCATTGAGAAAACTCGCTTTGTATCTTAGACATTGCAGCTTCAAAGACATCTAGCTTTTTCAATTATATCTAAAAATAGTGACAAAAAATGAGGCCTTTATGTCTAGTGCTTATCATATAGAATAGAGTTACAAGAAAACCAGTATTAGTATATCACGTGTTCTTTTTGTGAACGATTCATCATGGCAGGTATGATGGATGCAAGCAGTACAATTGTAGATATGTAAAATATCACGTGTATCGAACTCATAAAATTAGAAATTGTTGCCGCAGATTCCAAGTGACCAGAAGAACCCAAGAAAATTGATTCCAGTTCAGATATTGGGACAGTACTTGCAATCAGTGCAAATGACATTCCAAGACTCATGATATTTCCAAGTGTTACAAGTGTGGTACTCATCCCTGCTGCAACTCCTCGCCTTTGAGGCGGAACGGAATTCATAATCGAGGATCTGTTAGGCGATGCAAAAATTCCCATACCTGCACCCACCAGTGAAAGCGGTAAAACCAGATTATCAAAACTTGTTTTAGCCCCAATCTGTGAAAGTATCAAAAATCCCACAGCAGACAATAACAATCCAATAACCGTAAGCAGTTTGGAACCATATCTATCTGAGAGCCATCCGCTAATTGGTCCAAATGTTGCAATTGTAAATGATACCGGAATCAAGTAAAGCCCAGCTGTGAAAGGACTGAGATGCATCGATGGCCCTTGGAGATAAAATGCCATTATCAATACCAACGCACCTCTTGCCAGGGCGTTTAGAAATATTGTGATATTTCCTGCAGAAAAAAATCTTATCTTAAAAAGAGATAGATCAAACATTGGTTCCTTTACTTTGGATTCAACATATCCAAACAGTGCCAATAGAGAAAATCCTCCAGAGGTTAGAAGTATTGCGCCAAAAGAATTTACCATCTGCAGTGAGCCAAGTGTGATTCCAAGCATCACCAGTGTAAGACCCACAACTAGGATCAAGTTTCCAGCCCAGTCTATCTTTCCTTTTACAATCGAGCCCAATTCTCTAAGCTTTGCACGAGACCAGATAATTGCAAAAATTCCAATTGGGATATTCACCCAAAAGATTGCCCTCCAACCAAGTGTCTCAGTCAGTATTCCTCCAAGCACCAAACCCAATGCAGAGCCAATTACAATAGAGACTTGGTTTAATCCAAGGGCTTTTCCCCTTTCTTTTGCATCAAATGCATCTGTCAGAATAGCCGCACTGTTAGAGAACAGAAATGCAGCCCCCAAGGCCTGGATTATCCTAAACAATATCAGTTCTGGCCCAGTTTGAGCAAGGCTGCAGAGAAATGAGGCTATTGTAAAAAGTATCAAGCCAAAGTTGTACAGTTTTACCCTGCCAAACATATCTGCCAATCTGCCAAAACTAAGAAGAACAGATGACGTAACAAGACCATATGAGAGAATTATCCATATGGTTTCAATTAGTGAGACATGCAAATCAGGGACCAGTCTAGGCAATGCAATGATTAGGATATTTGCATCAAGGGATGCCATCAATATGCATAATGTAGTATTAGTTAGCGCTATCCACTTGTACTGCATTATTTTAGCTTGATAAAGTTGCTATAAATCTCATGTTGATTTCAAAATAGCATTTGAGTTTTAGAAAAAACTTCTAGTTGTTGACTACATACTTTTCAGGTAGGTCAACTAGGATCAGTTCAGTTGGTGCTTCTGCACGTATTACAATGTCATCACCTTTTGATATCATTGCGGCATCCCTTGTCTGCAGTACATGATTTCCTAGTGTTATCTTTCCGTCTATGACAAACAGATATGATTGTCGTCCAGAACCTAGTTTGTGTTCTATACTATTACCAGGAGCAATAGTTGAAAGATAAAATGCAGCGTCTTGGTGTATGCGTAATGCATTAGAACCAGATGCGTTCTCAGATACAACTACAGGTACCAGTCTGTTCATCCTTTCTTCTTTTGTGAATTTTTTCTGCTCCCAGGATGGTGCCAATCCTTTCTTGTTTGCAAACACCCACATTTGCAACAGTCTCAGTGGTTTTTCTTTTGAATGGTTTGATTCCGCATGCATTATTCCAGAACCTGCGGTCATCCTTTGGACTTCACCAGGATATATCACTCCGTGATTTCCTTGGTTGTCCTTGTGTTCTAGTTCTCCATCTATGACATAGGTTATGATTTCCATGTCTCTGTGAGGATGGAAATCAAATCCCGTACCTGGTTGTATCTCATCATCGTTGAATACGCGTAATGGTCCAAAGTTCATCTTGTCAGGGTTTTGATAGTCTGCAAACGAAAAGTGATGATATGTTGTAAGCCAGTCAGTCTTGTTTTGATAGTGCTCGTTTGCTCGAATTATTCTAGTGCTCATTTTGATATATCTAGATTTTTCCTGATTACCTTGGCAACATTTCGTATCGTTACGCTGCTAATACCAGATGCCTGAGCAATCTTATCCTGAGTGGCCTTTTCTCCATTAAGTATTGCAGACAGGAATAGAGCAGCGGCTGCAAGCGACACTGGATTCTTTCCATCTACGATTCCCTTTTGTTTGGATCTTTCTATGATGTCAAGTGCATCTCTTTTTGCCTTTTCGCTTAGGCCAACAGATGTTCCAATCTTTGACACAAACTCTGATGGATTCAGTGAATCTACACGTAGTTCCAATGCCTTGACAAATACCCTATAGTGTCTGGATAAATTCTTGAACGAGATATTTCCTGCATCAGAGATATCCTGCAAGGTTCTTGGAATACCAGACTCTCTGCATGCAACATACAATGCAGAAAGAATCATTCCAGATATTGTCCTTCCCCGAATGATGTTTTTTGTCAATGCCTTTCTATACAGATAAGCGGCGCGCTCGACTACGGCATCTGAGACATCAAGCTTTGGCTGGATTGCACCCATTATGACAAATGCAGAACGCAGGTTTCTTTCAGTAGAGCTAGATTTGCTTCTGCTATCCCATGTCCTTAATCTGTTGAAAGTGTACTTCATGTATGTAGATATGGAATTTCCTGATGCGTCCTTGTCAGCATGACCAATTATTGTAGACAGTCCCTTGTCGTGAATTGATAGTGCAGAGCCAAGTCCTGTTCTGGTACTGTTGGCATAATCATCTGGTGTAAATGATCTCTGTTCAGATCCAGAGTCTTCGGTCTTGTCTGTAATTACTTCACCACATGTAGCACACAGGATCTCACCGCGAACACTGTCTGTTATCAGCGGTCCATGCAAGTGACTACTACGTGGGAGTAGATTATTTTCAAATACGAGTTTTTGCTTCTTATTAGATATCATTTGTATAGTTACTATACACTTGTATGTTATTTAAAATGGTAAGTGAGAATAGGTGTATCAGATTAACTCTAGGTAAGTATCTACACGCACAAAATACGCCTTCATCTTAGGCAGTTTCAATCGGTTTTGCGTAGATCTCTTTTAAGATTCGTGGCTTGCCATCTTTGAATATATCCTTGGCACAATACTGCATAGAAAAGGCAGCCATCGATTCAAGTATGGGATTTAGTGCAATCCCTTTTTTTGTAATGGCATATTCAATTTTGACTGGAGTCCCAGCATAGATTCTCTTCTCAATAATACCATTTTTCTCCATTTCCCGCAGTCGTGCTGAGAGAGTTTTTGGGTTTATTCCCTCTACAGAATCCAGAAACTGGTTGAATCTTGTCTGGCCAAGCTTTGTCATGTTACGCAAAATGTGGACAGTGAATTTTTTTCCAATAATTTTAAAAGTATTGTCAATAGGGCATGCCTTTAGAGAATCAAGCAAATGTTTGCATTCTTCTTCTTTCAACTTACCATTTCCTCATTTGATATATCTATTATCACTTTCTAACTTATATGCTTACCTTTGTATATCTAATATAGGAAAAACATGACAACTCAGACACAGCACAAACACCAGTGGACTGTCACATCAAAGCACTGGCAATGCAGCACGTGTGGAAAGACATACGGATAAAACCAACTTTCCAACTTTTTTCTGATTCAATCAAGTGGTTTTGATTTATAGCAATCAACGCATATCTCAACTGTCTTGCCATATTTTTTCGAGTAATATGCACCAAGTTCCCTGTGTAGTTGACACATAAAACAGAGGCCAAAATTCATGAAAACAGTTACGCCATTGTTTGTAATAGATTTTGTGTGTAGCTACAAGGAAAGTCTTTTGAATTTACCCTGGAAAGCATAAAGGCCAATTATCAAAAGAAACGACACCCCAAAGATTGGCGTTGCAATCGAACCAAACTCTGGAACTGTTGCAGTCATTGTTTTTGTTTGAGTAATGACAAATCCATTAATTCTTGCACTAGCAATTATGCTAAAATCTCCAGATGTTGCCGTTGGAGGAATCTTGAACGAGAGTGTAAAGTTGCCATTTTGATCAGACTGGACAGTCCTGATTAGTATCAAGTTTCCTGAAGAGTCTTTTATTTGCAGGCCAACAAGTGCGTTTGGCTGTCCTGGTACAGTGCCACTTAGTTGGACTGTATCACCTGGAAGATAATGATCCTTGTTTGTGGCAAGCGTGATTGACTGCTCTTGGGCAAAAGAATTCATGAACCCAGGCAGCGCAATCAACAGGACTGCTGCAAGAGGCAGGAATCGTGTTTTATTTTTCCTATGAGAGGCCGACAAAATATGATAGTTCATTTGATTGTGATGTTCCTCCCTTGTTTGGCCAGTCAGTAAATACATTGGCATAGACACTAGCAAGTCCCGTTCCAGATTGTGATGGGACGTAATACGGAAGAACCACTTCAGATTGTCCTGGGCTCAAGGTATACTGGGCAGATGCAGTACCAAGACTGCTTATGTTAGAGTCAAAGAGGTTTACAGTTACAAGTGATTGTGAGTTTACATCAGACTGGATTACCACCTTGACATAACCTGTCTGTCCTCTTTGAATCATCGATACTGGATTTCCTTGTTGGTCAGTTGGCTGGACAGATATGATTGAGATTCCGTTTGGTCCAGTGGAGTTGTTTTCAATGTTTTGGACACAGGAGTTCACTCCATTTACAACAGTAAGCTGTCCCTTGTCATCAAAACAGGATTGGATTCTGCTGTCTGCAAGACCATACTGAACATTTAGTTCATTATTGAGGCTGACCATTTGAACATGGTTTATTGTGGCATATTTGTTAAAAGTTGCAAGTGCTTGACCTAGACTTCCACCATCATTAAGAACAGATTGCATGGCAGTGTTTGCAACAGTCACTCGTTGTTTCATGAAATTAAATTCATCTTGGAA
>Ga0206954_1053_pt1 | contig 32670 bp, 33 predicted proteins | sample Alteio_BWOrgHeat_37_FD_153250 | JGI IMG/M metagenome (GOLD analysis project Ga0206954, IMG submission 153250) | Enriched cells from forest soil in Barre Woods Harvard Forest LTER site, Petersham, Massachusetts, United States -... | ecosystem: Environmental > Terrestrial > Soil > Temperate forest >...
TTTGTTATCTGCCGTCGCAGTGGCAAACCCTGGAGACGGAACAACTCCGCGCTTCGGCTTGCGTTGTGATCGACGTCATCCGCGCCACTTCCACCATCGTGACCGCCCTGGCTCACGGTGCGCTGGGCGTGCAGCCAGTGGCCAGTGTCGAGGAAGCGCGAGTTTTGAAGGAGCAGAATCCCGATGCGTTGCTTGCCGGAGAACGCGGAGGGCAGGCGTTGCCGGGCTTCGACATGGGCAACTCACCGCGGGAAGTCACCTCGGAACGAGTGAAGGGACGACGCATCATTCTTACGACGACCAACGGCACCCAAGCCTTGGCGGCTTGTCGGAACGCCCGTGCGGCGGTTACCGCCAGCTTTCTCAATCTGGACGCCGTGGCAATAAAGTTGCGTGAGCTTGGACCGCCCTGGATCATTCTCTGCGCGGGACGTGAAGGCGGATTCGGAGTGGACGATGCCATCGTGGCTGGAGCGCTGGCAGAGGCACTCGGCCAGGATCACGCGCTGGTCGCACTTTATCATTCGGTGCGAAATGATTTGGTGGAAACGTTACGTGGAAGTCTGGCCGGTCAGGAACTGGTCAAGATTGGTCTCGAAAAAGATATTCCCTTTTGTGCGCAGATGAATCTCTATTCCATCGTGCCGATGCTGGGAGCGGATGGGGTGCTGGCGGGGTAGCGCTTCCTCATTCCCAAATAGAGTTTAGGAACAGGGGAACTGATCCTTCGACAAGCTCGGGATGACGTTTCGTTAAATACGCCTACTAGCGAGTCTGCGCCAAACTGGAAATCGGAGAAGCCGTAACGGGTTGACCATCGACAACCTTGGCCCCGCTGAGCTTGGCCGTTTCGGAGTACCATTTTTTATAATCGGCTTCGCTCTCGACGACCAACGTCCCTTTCATGGCCGAGTGGCCGTTGCCGCAGAGCTGGGCGCAAACGATTTCATAGGTGCCCGTTTTCACCGGGATAAACCAGACTGGAATCGATGTGCCGGGAATGGCATCCTGCGCAACCCGCATGTTGGGGATGCAAAAATCGTGGATCACGTCCTTGGACATCGTGTCGATTATGATCGGGCGGTTGACAGGCACGTGCATTTCGTTGCGGCTGGCGAGGTCGTCGAAGGCATCGGGATCGTTGCGGTCGAGGCCCAGCGAATTGGCGGGGCTGACGAGCTTCGGGTCGCGGTGGCCAAATTTGCCGTCCGGCCCGGGGTACTGGAAATTCCAGAGAAACTGTTCGCCTACGGCGTGCAGACGGATGACGTCGGGTCCGGTGGGAAATTGATCGACGCGGTTGGACCAGACGGGCGCGGCAAAGGCCATGAGCAGGACAACTTCCAGGACGAGCACGCCGCCTTCCAGCTTGGTGGGCAGATGGCTGGTCGCGCCGGTGTAGTTCGCCTTGGGGTGTTTCTTCTGTTGGAACCGCCAGAGAGTGTAGGCGTAAAACGAGCCCCAACCGACAAAGAGTACGAGCATGAACCAGTGGAGCATCTCCAGCATGCTATCGATGGGATAACCGTTCTGAGAGGCATTGGGGGTAATGCCGAGGGCTTCGATCAGGAGGGCGAACGTCATAAGATTTCCAATTTAGGTTACCCTTGATCTTCGCTCAGTAATTCCTGGTAATCGGGCAACGGATGTTTGGCCCGCCAGGCCAGATAGTATCCAAAACCGGCAATGGTCCCGAGCATGACAAACATAATGATGACCATGGCGAAAATACCCCAACTCGCCGCAATGCCCATCTTGCTGCCGGTGGTGTCGCCGTAGCAGGCCGCGCAGGCTTGGGCACTACCGCTGGAAATCAAGGCCATAAGACCAAGCAACAGGGCGAACGTCGCACCACGGGAGAGAAAAAGAGCTTTCATGATTCGTCTTAGTGGATGATCAGGCGACGGGTTTTCTTGAGGAAATGAAATTCGTAAGCAACGAAGGCGATTGCCACCAAAATGGAGACGATGCCCGCGATAAAATAGCCGGTACTGCCCGCAGCATCAGGGCTGGTGAAGCACCACCAGGCGAAGATCAGCGAGATGGTGAACCCGGCGAAGATGATGACTTGATGGAGGGATTTAAGGGACATGGGTCAATTGGGTGGGGCGAGATAGATGGGATTTCCAATATGGGGCAGATTCGAATCCCACCAGGAGAGAAAAACCATTCCGGCAAAAAAGATGATGATGAAAAGGAAGGTGGTAAAGACCAGGGAGAACTGTTGAAAGAGCCATTTGAGGAAGAAGGCGACGAGCAGGGCGCGTGCTCCGGCCAGCAGAAGGATGACCCAAGTGTGGGAGGCGTAGTCGGAGCATTCGTAAACGGCGACGTTGAGCAAGACGAGGCTGAAAAAACCGATAAACCAAAAGATGTTTTGAAAGGCGTGCTGCTTGAGGTGGGCGATTTCTTCGGCCGGATCGTGCGCGTGAGGGATCTCGTCAGCGTGTTCGATGGGGTCGGCGCTCATACTTTGAATTTATCAGAGGGTGGAAGAATTTCAAAAAAATCAGGTGAGATAAAGAATGGGGAAAACCGTGATCCAGACGAGATCGACGAAATGCCAGAAAATGCCGGTGACTTCGATGCGGTTGGAGAGTTGTTCCGGGTTGTGCCGGTAAAGCGATGAACCAATGGTGAGGAAGTAAAGCATGACCACAACACCGCCGATGATGTGGAGCGCATGGAGCCCGGTCACCGTGAAGTAGATGGCGAAGTAGGTGCCGTAGGCAGGCAGGAAATTTCCGGCGCGTTCGACGTCGTCCTTCGCGAGAGTGAAGGTCTCCTCTTCGCCGCCTGCCACCTCGCCGCCGGAGGGTTTGTAACCGACAGGATGAAAGGTCTTGATCGGTGTGAAGACGTAGGTGTCAGGGGTTTCCTTGGCCCACTCCCGGTCGCCGGTGACCTCGTAAACATGCTGGGAAGGAATCGCCACAACCTGGGCGTCCATTTTGTCGAGGTCGGCCCGGTACTTACTAATGGCGTCTTCCTTGACCATGAAGCCCCAATGCTCCCATTTCTGGTAATACTCAACGCCTTTGATACTCAAGAAAGTGAGGCCGCAGAGGATGGTGATGCCGAGGTAAAGGCGGTAGAGGTTTAACTTGCGTTCCTTGAGCGCGACCCAGGCGTAAACCATGGTGATGCTGGAGATGATCAGAATCGCGGTATTGGTCAGGCCGAGCGGAATGCTCAGCACGTGGCTTGGCCAGGTACCGTCCTCGGCGCCAAGACGCATAAAAAGATAAGCGGTGAAGAGCGCGCCGAAGAGCATGACTTCCGAAGCCAGGAAGAGCCAGATGCCGAGTTTGCCGTTGTAGAGGCCGGTGTCGGGACGCGCCGTGATGGTGTAGGGGATTTCCATGAAACAGGGTTAGGATAAGGGCGAGATACCGATCGACTTTTCGTCGGCGGGTAGAGGTCCGGGAATGGGAGTCGGCTTGCCGGTCTGGGGTAATTCCGCTTGCGGAGTGAAATCCTTGTCACGACCGGGAACGCTATATTCATAAGGGCCGCGATAAACGTAGGGGGTCTTGAGGAAGTTGCCGTGGGGAGGAGGCGAAGGCGCGGTCCATTCAAGCGTGGTGGCTTCCCACGGATTATCGGAGACCTTGCGGCCATATTTCCAACTGAAACAAAAATTGATGATGAACGGAATTTGCGCCAGCCCCATCAGCCAGGCCGCTTCGGAGATGAAGACGTTCCAGTGCAGGACATTCTGGTTGAGCAGCTCGTAGGTCGCGCCGCCGTCGTACATGCGGCGATGCATGCCCGCCATGCCCTGGAGGAACATGGGGAAGAAAACGCAGTTCATCAGGATCATCGTCGGCCAGAAATGGACCTTGTTCCAAAACTCGCTCATCATGCGGCCCGTCGCCTTCGGATACCAATAATGGACGCCCGCGAAGAGGGCGAAGATGGTGCCGGGCGCGATGACGTAGTGGAAATGAGCGATGATATAATAGGAATCGTGCAGAAAAGTATCGGGCGCATTGAAGGCCAGGGGAATGCCGGTCAAACCGCCAATACCGAAGAGGGGCAGGAAGGCAGTGGCCCAGAGCATTGGTGAGGTGAAGCGGATCGAGCCGCCCCAAAGCGAAATGATGAGCGAACTGAGGATCAGGATCGTTGGCACCGAAATGATGATCGTGGTCAGCTGGAAGAAGGAGCTGACGGCGGTGCCCATGCCCGTGAGGTACATGTGGTGCGCCCAAACGATCATCGAAAGGAAGCCGAGCACGAGCAGGCCGTAGACCATCTGGTTGTAACCCCAGATCGGCTTGCGGGCGTTGTTGGCGATGACTTCCGAAATGATGCCGAGGCCGGGCAGGACCAACACGTAGACTTCAGGATGGCCGAGGAACCAGAAGAGATGCTGCCAAAGGAGGGGCGATCCGCCGCCGGTGCCGTGCCAGGGTGTGCCGTTGACCACCATGCCGCCGGGGCTGAAAAGGCTCGATCCGCCGAGGCGATCCATCAACTGCATGAGCGCCGCCGCTTCGAGCGGAGGAAAAGCGAGGAGCAGCAAAAAGGCGGTGACAAACTGGGTCCAAACGAAAAAGGGCATGCGCATCCAGCCCATACCCTTGACGCGCAGCTGGACGATGGTGGTGATGAAATTCACGCTGCTCAAAAGCGACGAGGTGATGTTGAACGCCATCGCGATGATCCAGATCGACTGACCGGTAAGCCACATCGGCCATATAAAATGAAAATTATGACCGAAAAAGACGGTGTTTTGCGGTTGATCGGCAATCGAGGCCAGCGGGGTGTAAGAGGTCCAGCCGGACTTGGCTGCGCCTCCTGGAACGAAAAAGCTGCTCATCATGAACACCGCACTGAGAAAGAAGAGAATGACGCTGCCCATGTTCAGGCGAGGGAAGGCCATGTCGACCGTCCCGATCTGAAGCGGCATGACGTAATTGCCGAATGCGGCGAAGGCCACGGGCACAATCCCGAAGAAGACCATGATCGTGCCATGCATGGCACCGAGGGTGTTGTAGAAATCACCGGTCATGACGCCGCCGGGCATCTGTTCCTTGCCAAAGATAATTTGCAGAAGAGGAGGATGATTCGGATCGGCGAGAATGACTGCGGGAGTCGTGGGCATCGAGCCACACCCCAAGTGATACCACGCCTCGCACCACTGGTAGTACATGTGGGCACTCGCATTGGCCCAGGTGAGCGGCTGACCGGGAAAGGCGATCTGCCAGCGCATGAGGAGCATCAAACAGAAACCGAAAAAGAGAAAGAAGAGGCCGCCCCAAAGGTATTGGATGCCGATGACCTTATGGTCGGTGGAAAAAACGTAACTGCGCCAAAAGCCCAATTCGTGATGCTCGTGACCGTGATCGTCATGGTCCCCGTGACCATGAGACGACGCGGCGTGAGCCGGGGAAGGCGCGGCGGCTTCTGTGCTGGGAGGCAAATCGTCCATAAATCAGGGTCAATTACAGTCGGGGTTTATCCTTACACATTTTGGCGGTGCTGCGCAAAGAATTCTCCTCGAATTTGAAAGTATTAGAAGGATTTCGAGCCGTCGAACTGAAAATTAATACTGTAGCGGCTGATGAAGCCGTTTAAAATGCGACGGTCATAGACCGCCGCTACAGTATACTAGCTACCGGATATAAAACGTCTCGGGTACCCAACGTTTGTTTTTGAAGGTGATCCGTTTCCAGCCCGATTTGTCGTTGGTGGCGATCCAGCGGCGCTCTTCCTTGCGATAATGCCAGTCCTTATCGACCTGGTAGTAGATTTGATGACCCTGAATTTCCAGGATGTTGCAGATTTCGAAGTTATGATGATTCTCCTGGTCGTAATCGGTGAGAATCGGGTTGGCCAAGTGGGAGTAGAGGGCGTTGAGTTCGCGCAAGAGATCGCCTTCCCGGTGACCGAGATCGCGGACCGTAAGGCCCAGCTTGCGTGCCTCGATTGCGGTGATGGGGTAGGAATGAGAAGGGTAACTGGAATTGAGCTGACGGCTGATTTGCTCCGCGCGTTTGCCGGTTGGCATGTGGTAGCTGAGCAATTCCTGGCAGATGCGGATAGAAAGGGAACTCGACCGGTCGAGCGCGCCAATGACCAGCGGATGAATATAGCGGTAGACCTCGGGATACGGATTACCCTTGCTCCGTTGCTCCTTCCAGAGTCGCAGGATGCGGGAGACTTCATCCTGGCTGACGGAGACGACTTCGTTGCGGCTGTCGACCGGCGAAAGTTGGTGCTTCAGGCTGCTGTCAACCGCCGTGAGATAAGAGGTGGCGCCCATGTGGATTTCATTGGCACCCAGGGCCACCATGGTGGCAGCCGAGGCGCATTCAAACGGCGCGTAGAGAACGATGCGTTTGAATCGGCTGCGCAACAGATGGACCAAACGCAGAGCGGCTTCAGGATTGCCGCCATCCGATTTCAGAAAAAGTCCCACCGCCGAACCATGTTTGCGCGTGTCGAGTAATTGCGACATGGCCATGACGTCGTTCTGGCAAATCGAGCCGCTGGGTGAAATCCAATAAGCTAGTAACGGCAGGCCGATCTCTTTTTCAAAACGGGTAAAAATGGCCTGTGTTTCCCGGGTCAGGAGGGGAGCCCGCTTGGCGTGTGGCGGGCGAACCGGAGCGCCTGGAGCAGGTGAAAGCCGGGCGCGGGAATGATGGGGCATGAGAAGGGCATCATGTCACGCGCCATGCCCTTCGGCAAGCTGGAGGCTGAGGAAAACAGCCATTGGATTTTTTCGCGAAAACGGTTTGCATGCGGTGCCGTGGAGGCTACACAGATAAATGGTCTCTTTTTCCCTTTATCGGTCGTTTCACCGTTTCTGCAAAAACTTTTCCCTCTTTTCCGTGGTCGCGCTCCTCGGTTTGGTGCTGGTGACGACGAGTTGTCACCGTGCGGTGACCGATCCCAAGGACCCGAAATTTATCGTGGCTGAAAAAGGTTCCTGGCAGATCACTCGCGGAGAACTCAACCAGGAAATCGACGGTTATTTAAAGCATCACCAGACGACCGTCGCGCAGGTCGGCCCGGCGAAGATGCCCATGCTGGAAACCGCCATACTCGACAACATCGTCCTGGAAAAACTTCTTCTCGATCGCGCGGCCGCGTTACCTCTCAAGGATGTGGATAAGGAGGCATCGGCCGCTTTCGAGCAGGTCAAGGGACGCTATCCGAGCGAACAGGAATTCGAGCAACAACTCAAAACCGCCGGATTGACCGACGATGTATTAAAGAAGCGCATCCATGACCAAGTGCTCATCCACAAGGTGCTGGAAACGGAAGCCATTCAAAACGTCGATCCGACCGAACAGGAAATCAACGATTTCTACCTCAAAAACAAGGAGCGCTTCAATATTCCGCCCAAAATTCGCGCCAGCCGGATTCTGGTTCTGGTGGATGATAAAACTTCGCCCGCGGACAAGGTTGCGAAGAAAAAGATCATCGATCAGGCCCATGACAGCGTGGCCCATGGCGAAGATTTCGCCAAGATAGCCAGCACGGTTTCCGAAGACCGCTATTCGGCACCGAAGGGCGGCGACATCGGTTTCTTCCAAAAGGGCGAAAATGAACCTCAATTTGATGCGGTGGCTTTCAGCATCAAGCCGGGTGTGCTCAGCCCGGTTTTTGAAACATCCCTGGGTTACCAGTTTTTGAAGGTGACTGAAACTCAACCCGGCGGCCCCGTTTCGATCGCGGATGCCCGCAAGATCATCACCAACTATCTGCGCCAGGGGAAACAGGGTGAGCAGATGAATGCCTACACGACGAAGCTGCTCGCTGAAGGCGGAGTTACTTATCATCTCGTGCGGGTCGATTTGAATCCGCCCAGTGGTGCTCCCGCCAGTTCCCCCGCACCTACCAATGCTGCTGCCCCGACGAATAACGCGCCGCCTCAATAGGGGTGGATTAATCAACCGCTGGCTGGCGTGGGGACGTAGTAGGTTGCCACGCCTGCCTGGAAGTCGAAGGCGATCGAACGGTTGCCTTCAAACTTCTCGAGCAAAAAGCGGGGATCGACATTTTTCAATGGCTTTTCAAGTTCGGCCTGGACAGTTTTTGCGAAAGTGATGTCGGCTTTTTCGAACATTTCAGCGAGGGGAAAAAACAGCTTCTTTTCATCGACCTCGATCCAGGCAGCATCTCCCTGCTGCGAGCCGTCGAGCGCGTAGTCGCGGATAGCCGAAAGAAGTCGGACGCGCGGTTGCTTATAAAACCAGCGGGGCGCTTCGATAAGGGAACCGAACTTGCGGCGCTCTTCCTCCAGCTTGGCGATCTGCACTTCCTTGAACTTGGAGCCGAGAAAGCGAAGCATGGATTGGTCGTTCTTGACGTCCTCGATCTGCTTTTCGATTTCGATGAATTGCTTCAGCCGGGCGAGATCCTGGAGCAGCTGTTCAAAAGAAGCCTTGGCCGCGCCTTGCTTGATGACTTCAAGTTCCCGCGCCGTGTCCAACCGCTCGGCGAGGCGTTCCGGGGAATCGCCCAGCGCCAATAGCTCACTGGCCTTGGCATAGGCCAGCTCAGAATCAAAGGGAGCCGAAATGATATACATAATCTTCGACGTTCAGAGCCTAAAACGATCCGTGGTGCATTACCAACTGAATGTGTAACGGCCCAGACGCCGTCCGATTTCGGCCACCACGCGCTTTTCATCTTCGAGGTCCTTGGCGGCAAAGGTCACGCTGAACCGGACATACGCGCCCGCATCGTCCCACGGCACGGTGGAAATGAGGTTTTCCGTGATGAGCCATTGACTGAAGGCTTCCGCCGTGGGGAAGTCGATGGACGAGCCGGAGCCATCCGCGGCACGCTTGGGAATGGCCACGTAGAGGAAAAAGGAACCCCTGGGTTTGCGCGCTTTGAAGCCGACCGCGCGCAGCATCTCGACCAGTAAATCCATCCGGCGCGAATATTTCGCCGCGATGCCCTCGGTGATCTCAGGATGATCGAAGGCGTAGGCGCTCGCATGCTGTATCGCGAGGAATTGCCCCGAATCGGTGTTGTCTTTCACATCGCCGTAGGCTTTCACCAACAGTTCGTTGCCGGCGACAAAGCCGCACCGCCAGCCGGTCATGTTGAAATTCTTGCTCGTGGAGTGGAGTTCGATGCCGACTTCCATCGCGCCGGGTGTGGCGAGAAAACTGAGCGGCTTGCCCTCGAAGACCAGCGCGGCGTAGGCGAAATCATGAATCACAATAAGATGATTCTTCTTCGCGAAAGCGACGACCTCGGCAAAAAACTCGGGCGTGGCACTGGCGCCGGTGGGATTATTCGGATAATTCAGCACGAGGACCTTCGCCTTGGACAGGATATCGGCGGGAATGCTTTTCAGGTCGGGCAGGAAATTGTTTTCCTCGCGTAGCGGCAGGTTGTGCACGATGCCCCCGTAGTACTTGGAGTGAGTGCCGAAAACCGGATAGCCCGGCACAGTCATGAGGACGACGTCGCCGGGATTGATCAACGCCGCCGGAAGAATGGAAAGCGCCGCCTTACTGCCGATGGAATGGATGACTTCGGTGTCCGCATTGATTTTTACGCCACAAACATGATCCATGTAGTTGGCTGCTGCCCGCTTGAGGTCCGCGCCTCCATTGTCGGTATAGCCGCGGCATTGCGGTCTGCGGGCCTCCGCGCAGAGCATGTCTACGATACTCGCATCGGCCATGGCATCGGGTTCACCCACGCCGAGGTCGAAAAGTTCGCCGTTTGGATTCGCCTGCAACGCGGCCCGCTTGGCCCGCTTGATCTTTTCAAATTTGTAGATGGCGGTGTCCTTGCCGTAACGCTTTCCGCCGATGCGCTCCGCAAATAAATCCTGGAGGTAGCTTTCCTGCATATTTATGTACTTTAACAACTGTGCACGTTGCGGCAATTCCCAATGTGCCGTGATCGATGATCTTTGCCTTCATCTCTCATGGGTGTAGATTGTTTTTGAGGCAACAAGGCTGGACAAGAACATGGCATCATGGTGTCCTAGGAGTCCCTTCGGAAGGGAAAATAGAAGGTCCCATGGAGTAGCGGTTAGCTCGCCTCCCTCTCACGGAGGTCGCACGGGTTCGAATCCCGTTGGGACTATTTCTCCTGTTTCTCCAGAAGTGATTTTGAATCAGTGTACTAAGAATGTACTAAGCTGAGAAGCCTTTCTTGGCCCTATCCTACCCTCCCGAACAAGATCATATCGTCGAACAAGCCGGTAAAAGCCAAGCCGAGGTAATGGAGGTTTGTTGCCCTTTCAGATAATTTTTCTGCGTACTTTAGATTTTTTCAATCCAACGAAGGAATTGCTTCTAAGCCTGCCTAAACATGATCGACAACGCCAGTCCTGTCGAGACGATGGGAACAAGGGTAGTGGGTCAGTTTGAATTATTTTCGACGTGCTATAGCCCAAATCAAAATTGCAAAGGCACCTACCGGTATAACCACAAATAAAACGGCAGCGTAAATCCACTCCACACCGTGAGGAAGTCCAATGGCAAAAATTGGGCGCATCCACCACGTATAAGCTCTCTAGTTCAAAAGCGCAACCACTGCTTCCAAGCTCAAACGTGACCGCAACGCCAATTCTATCGAGACGAGGGGAAAATAAGGGTAGCGGCTTCTTTTGAAATTTATTTAGTTTTTGGGACTGTTCCCCAAGCCAAAAGAAGCTGCCGAATATTTTTCTCGGTAATCTCATCAATGGGATATTTCTTTTCTATCACATTACCTCCCTCGTGCCAGCATTGCTGATCCTCCATATAAAGAGGCCAGTAAACGATTATGAGAGGAGAATTCCAATGGTACTCGTGAACAAAACCAAGCGGTGCCCACGCATAATGAACCCCTGTTCTAGGTGATAGCCATCTTGGCTCAAATCGGCCATTTACGGATAGAACTAAGTAACTACCGACATAAAGAAAAAAAGAGGAGGCCGATAGTTAATAGGATGGCCTTGAAGCGGACTTTCACTTACCCAACAATGCCACAACTCCCCCCAAGCTTCAAACGTGATCGGCAACGCCAATTCCGTCGAGACGATGGGAATAGGGTAATGTCCTAATTTGAACTCTTCTTTCTTACTAAGAAGATTAGGTAATTTACGACTGCCGTGAGTAGTCCGAAGATCAAAGAGTCAACAATGTGGGAAAATATCGGTCGGAGATTCTGCATAACCCCCAATGCGAAATACAAGCCTCCGCAAAACAAAGCTGAGAAGAGGAAGCGTTTCATTTCCTCGAAACAGTAGCGTTTAGTTACGACTTTGCACTCTGAATCTTCCGACGATGGCCGCTTATTGTATGCAAAAAAGTAGGCAAGGCTTAACGCCAATCCTGTCGAGACGATGGAGATAAGGGTAGTGGATCAGTTTGAATCAGGCATCGTCAGTCAGGAAGGGCAGATGGTCAAAATCTTCCCGCTTCTCTTCCGTCGTTTTGCGTAACGTACCGCTTTCAATGAGATCGAAAACAATATCACCAATATCTCCAGAAGTTTGGATTCCCCATTTTTTCAACTGAGCCTTAGCATCCTTTCCATGAGTCTGTTTCGCAAACGACTCACAGGCGTCAATCAACTGACTTGCCATACTGTTGTGAGTGAGATTTCGAACTTTCGTGGCGTCCATCTTCAGAGAATAGTTCAATGAATTTAGGACAAATGCATAAGCCTCGGAGGGAAACTGCGGATTTTTGATCCGGGACTTCAACAGACGTTTACCATCAAGCGCGTTACCTTCTAGCTCTTGCATCGATTGCTTTATATAATCGGGAGCGCAGTTTTCGCAGTAATCGTACGTAGTTCTAACACCACCAATGATCTTAGATAGATGAACCGTGGCTCTCGATGCATCGCATTTACAGCAGTTCATATTTGGAGGTTAAGCAGATAAGCAACTTCCCCCAAGCTCCAAACGTAAACGAACCCCCGAGTAAGATCAGAAAGATTCCCGCCCCTACCGTTGGGACTATTTCCTCTGACTCTCCAGAGGTGATTTTCGGCGGCTGCGCTAAAAAGTAACGATTTTTTGCAACTAATCTCGGAACAGTTTTCCGCCCGATTCTGTTCCATGGAGCCTAGGGGATTCGAACCCCTGACCTCCTCAATGCCATTGAGGCGCTCTACCAACTGAGCTAAGACCCCTGAGACAAAGTGCGCGAAAGCGCACAAATGCGGACGGTAAGAATAAGCATCTTCATGCTTTGGATACAACGCAAATCACGGCACGGCAGGATGGAATGGGCAAAAAGATGATCGCCCGATAGCGCCTGCGTTGAATAATCTTGGCGATGGATCGCTTTCGCGGCAGACATTTTTATTTTCGGTGTCTGGGTTTGGTTTTGGCGGCTGGGTTGGTGCTGGCGGGTTGCAAAAAATCCGAGCCTCCGCCGAAACCGGAGGCGGCCAATCTACCTGTCGCGGAGCCGACCACGAATGCCGCTCCGATTGTTATTTCGACCAACGTTGCGCCGGTTGTTTCTTCCGTTAGCACCAACAATCCTGTTGCTGAATCGTCGGCAACGAATCTACCGCCGCAACTTCCGCTGATTCCAACACCAACTCCGCAGCCGACGCTTCCGCCGACATCATTTGCCACGGGGGGTGCGCTGCACGTTCTCGCTTTGCCCGGCCATTTTCCCGATTGGCTGAAAACGAGTCTCGAAGAGAAGCTCAAGACAAAGATCGATGTTCAGACCTATGCCACTCCGGAAGAGGCCGAAACGGATTTGACCGCGCCGAATGCCCACTTTGATCTCGCCTTGATTGCCGATCGAATCGTGCCGGGGTTGATTCAAGCCAAGGCGTTGCGTCCTCTCCCGGTCACACTTGGAGCGAAGCCGGACCACCTCTATCTCGGACACGATCATATCGACCGCGATAACCACTTCGCGTGGCCTTATGCATGGAGTCTTGTGGAACTGGCCTACAATTCCACCGCTGTTCACAATCCGCCCGATTCTATTGATCTGAAAGGATTGGAAAAGAAAGGGCAGAGCTGGGTTGCGTTGAAGCCTTTATCGGGTTGGAACCCCGAGGCGTTCGTTCCGGACACGGAGTCCAACGGTGGTGTTCATTTCGACGGCATGCCATTCTACCGCGTAAATAGTTACGGCGTTTTGCACAGGGTGCAGGCGGGGCAATCCTATTGGAAATATGTCCTGCCCAAGGAAGGCTCGATTATTCTTCTCTATCATCTCGTGCTGCCTGCAAGCGGGACGAACCCCGCCGTGGCCGATACCGCGGTGGCCTTATTTATGGACCCGGCGAACACCGCTCGTCTCGCTTCGGAGAACTGGCTTGCGGTCACGCAAAAAGAAGCGCTGCCGTTGGTGCCCGCCGAATTGGCGCATGATCCGCTGCTCTATCCGCCGCTGTCGATCATGAACCGATGTTCGTTTGCCAAGCCCTAGATTTTATTGTCGCATGGAAGAATCGCAAAACTACATCGATCTCGACGGCATTCGTTCCTCCTGGCGCGAAGGTCTGCTTGTCCTGATGTATCACGCCATCGAGACGCCGCCACGGCATCAACCCTGGCGCGCGCTCTACGTCGAGCCGTCGAAATTGCGCTCGCAGTTAAAGGAATTGCAGGCCAGCGGGGCCCGGTTCGTTTCGCTCTCCGACTGGAACCATCATCGGTCCGATGAACGTCAAGTGGCGGTGACCTTCGATGACGGTTTTCAAAATGTCCTGCGCCAAGGGCTGCCAGTTTTACGGGAATTGGGCGTTCCTTCCATCAACTTCATCGTCGCCGGTCTCATCGGCCAAACGAATTCATGGGATGGGGCTGGTGGTGCACAGGTCCGGCCGCTTATGGGACGTTCCGAAATTAACGACTGGCTTCAAGCTGGACAGGAAATTGGATCTCATACCGTCACGCATCGGGATTTGACTCTGCTTTCTCCGAAGGAAGCTCGACGTGAAATTATCGAGAGCAAAAAAATTCTAGAAGATATTTCCAATCGACCGATCCGCCATTTTTCCTACCCCTATGGCAAATCGAATCCAGTTCTGCACGATTGGGTCAGGGAAGCTGGTTATGAAACGGCCTGTTCAACAGAAGGGGGATATAACCTGAAGCAGCAAAATTCTCATACCTTGCGCCGACTGCTGGCCCGCCATCGGCGTCCCTACGCGGTGGCGTGGGGAAGGGCGGCGCTAAATTTACTGCTTCTGAAAAGCCCGTGCGCCCGGTAATCTTTAAGGACGGTCCGCGATGCTGAGAGGCGATCATGCCCGATTTTAAAGATACTCCTGAGCCTCCCATGAAGGGTGCCGATCCGGCTGATCCAGTCGATCCGTCCGTTTCTTCAGCAACGCCCGAAGCCGACGAGGAGGGCCATACCGTCGAACTCGTCTCCTTTGGCCCCACCTTCACCATCCCAGAAGCAACCCCTCCCAATCCTGAGGACATCGCCTTGCTGGCCCGTCGTCGGTTTCGACGCTGGGCGTGGGCGCTTTCCATTCTTGCGTCGGTTCTCTTTGGCATGTCCTTTGGCCCTGAAATTTATCGAGGGACCAAATCTTATCTTGCCGCCTCGATGGCCAGACAGGCGGAAGACGAAGTTGACAAAAAGCAGATGGATGAAGCCATTGCCTCGGTCCGCTCCGGTTTCAAGATGGCTCCCAGCGAACCGGAGGTCTTGCGGGCCATGGCCAGGATTTTCTCCGCCCTCGATGTTCCGGGTGGGATGGCCTATTGGAATTGGGTCTTGGAATCCAACCAGGCAACAGAGGATGATCGCAGGCAAGCCGCCGATTATGCCACCCGCCAGGGATTGTATGGCGATGCTGCCGGCATCATTCAGTCGTTGCTCAAGAAAAACGGGGATGATGCGAAAAATTTGATCATGGCGGCGCAGCTCTATTCCGTGACGGGAGATTCCGCCAAGGCCATGGCTTATGCCACCCGGGCCACGCTCAACGATCCGACTTACAAGCCCGCCGCAATTTTCCTCGCTTTTGAAGAACTCAACAATTCCTATCTCCGCCAGGCGGGCATCGACTCGCTGAGTAAAATCGCGGACGAGGACGACTCCTATGGATTAGTGGCCCTCCAGCGTCTCGTCACGGTGCCCAATCTCAAACCGCAGGAAACCGACCACGTCATCGCCCGGCTCCATGCCCATCCTCTGGCCGGTGAATCCGAAAAGCTTTCCGCGCTTGCGCTGGAAATCAAAAAAAATCCCGCACAACGTAAGGCTTTATTAAAGGACGCGGTGGCCGCTCACCAAAATGTCTCCATCGAAATTCTCCAGCAATTTGTTTCCTGGCTCAACGCCATGAACGAGCCGGCCAGCGTTCTGTCTCTGGTCTCCTCCGAAAAGGCGCTCACCGACAAAGGCCTTTTCGCATCCTATCTGGACGCTCTCATCGCCTTAAAAAAATGGAACGATCTCAAGACGATTCTCTCCCAACCCAAAGTCCCCATGGATACCGCCTATGTGCAACTCTATCTTTCCCGCTGGGCTTACGGAAAAGGCGATGCCCAGGCGGAAGACCTCTACTGGCGCGGAGCCCAGGCGGCGGCGGCACATAATCCCAGGCAAGGTCTTTACCTCGCGCTCTACGCGGAAAAGATGGGGAGGAACGATCGCGCCGATGCCATTTACCGGCTTCTGACTCAGGAACCCATCGTCTCCCGCATCTCCTTTCTCGGGCTCTTGCGGGTCAATGGCTCCAAAGACACTCAAACCATCCAGGATATTCTCGATCAAATGGTGACGCAATGGCCTCTGGACACGACCGCGTTGGATCGCGATGCCTACTTCAATCTCCTGCTTAATACCCGGGTTCAGGAAATGCTTCAGCGCGAAATCACTTTGGCGAAGAACGATCCCTATTCCTTATACCATCGCACTAATCTTGCTTTGGCTTACCTGCGCCTGAAGAATTCGGGAGAAGCCCTGAAGGTTTACAAAGACACCAACGTTCAGTGGGATCAGGTTCCGGTTTCGGCTCAGATTGTCTATGCGGCCACTCTTGCCGCCAACGGACAAAATACCCAGGCACGCCACATCGCTCACTTGATCGACCGGGAAAGCCTTCGTCTCGAAGAACGGGCGCTGATCAAATCGATCCATTAAATAACTCATCCACCCGTGAACTCCTTGCATCCGCGCCAATTATCGATCGTTATCTTGACCGTTTTGGCCCTGGCGTTGGGGGGGGCGACTGAACTCTGGGCCCAGGCCGTCGTGGCGGGGTTGGCGGGAATCCTCATTCTGCTTGCGCCACCCCATCATCAGCTGGGGCGACTTCCGAACATTCTTTGCCTCCTTTTCCTGGCCCTGGCCTTGGCCGCCTTTTTACCCGCTAATTGGACGACTCTCCCTCCCTGGCGGCAACACTTGGTTGATGATCTGCACGTCACGCTTCCTTTCACCCGCACCCCGCAACCCTGGCTGACGCTGCAGGCGTGCAGCTTGCTTATGGTCGGCTTGGTCTGGGCTTATTATGTTCTCAATCAGAGATGGGACAGCGAGCAACGTCTGACGGCCTTGCGTTTTTTGGTGCTGGGCGTGGCTATTCTTGCCGCCCTCATCGTCATTACCTTCACCCTGGGGTGGAGGATGCCCGGCTGGAACCAAGAGCTTAATCGCGGTTGGTTTCCCAACCGCAACCAGACGGCAGACGTCCTGGCCTTATGCGGCATTGTGAATTACGGTCTCATTTTCGACCGGTTGCGCAAGAGTCGTTTCCTGGGACTGTTTTGGCTGCTCGCGCTTGCGCCCATCTGCACGGCACTGGTCATTTGTTATTCGCGCGCCGGTATTCTCCTGTTTTTTACCGGAATCTGTCTCTGGCATCTCTGGCCTTCCCATCACCGGAAATCGAGCCGCAGCCGGATTAAATGGACCGCTCTCGGCTTGGCGTTGGGATTCATCCTGATGGCCTTCTTCTTCCTTTTCGGGGGCGAAACTCTGGAGCGTTTTCAACATCACTCCGATTCTCAAGCACCGACCATGCAGGAAAGTGAGTACCGCATCCTCATTCAGAAGGACGCCTTCCTCTTTTCTCTTCAACAGCCTTGGTTTGGAATTGGCTTGGGAAACTTTGAAGCCCTTTTTGCCTCGGCCCGTCATGCTTCCGTGGCCCAAAACCGGGCGATTCATCCGGAAAGCGACTGGCTTTGGGCAACCTGTGAAATGGGTTGGTTCGCGCCCCTGATTCTGGTTGTCGCCATCGGTTGGTGGTTCTCCCGGTGTTTCCCATTTGAACCCAAGCAGGGCGAGTCGTTACGCCGGGCGGCGGCGGTGGCCGTGGTGATGTTTCTTCTGCACGGATTGGTCGATGTTTCCGGTCATCGTATAGGATCAATCGGGGTCGCACTTCTCCTGGCCAGCTTGGCCATGTCTTCCCACTCTCGTGTCTCCATCCCCGTCTTAAGCTGGGGTTCACTTTTCTTTCGTGGTCTGGCGGGATTACTTATGGTGATATCGGCATGGTGGTTTGCTTCGCTGAAAGGTTTTCCGGTGCCGCCCACAACAGCTGACCTGGTCCGCCTGGAAGGACATAGCAAAATCGCGACTGCCACGGGACAGATCGAATCGATGGAAAAGCTGGCCAATGAGGCCCTCCATGTTGCTCCGCTGGACTGGATCTACTATTTTCAACGAGCCCGGGCGGAAGTCTTTGAACGGGGCAAGTTGTCCCACGCCATCGACGATTTTCAGGTTGCCCGCGCACTCGAGCCTCACTGGGCCCGGCTTTGTTACGATGAAGGGGTCATCTGGCTTTCGGTCAACCAACCCGATCTTTGCATGGATGCCTGGAAGGAAGCGATGCGCCGCAATCCTCCAGACGAAGCCCAACTTTACCGTCATATGTTGGAGCTCTCCCGCACCAATCCGCTGGTTTGCGAATATCTAAGGGAATTTGCCTTGGAACATAAGGATTGCCTCAACCTTTTCTTCGGCGATTCCTCCCGGGACGACGCGAAGAAAACCATCTCCGAGTTGCTCGTCTCCGATCCCGATTTGAAGACGCTCAGTCAGGAGCAACGGGAGAACTTGTTTCAAATCTGGTGGTTCAAAGGCGACCAGGCCGACCTCATTCGGCAACTCATCAGTCACGAAGACTGGCAAGGCGCCGGTTGGCCTTTTCTCGCCCAATCCTACGCCCAGCAAAAAGATTTTCAGCGGGCCTGGGAAATGGTGACTCATTATTCCCAGCCTCCCAACCTTCCTGCCCCGGTCACCGATCGGCCCTTGGCCGATTTGGAACGTGATTTTTACAGTCGTCCCGACAATATCGCCACCGGAATCATCCTCCTGCTGGCCCAGATCAAGGCCGACCAGGCCGACGATGCCTTTGTCACCATTCATGCCGTGGAAAAAATCCCCAATTCTCCCAAATACGTGTTTTATCTTGAAGCCCGTCTCTGGGCCGAAAAGCAGAATTGGGAACAGGCTTGGAACGCCTGGTGGAATTTTTACAGCCCGTAAACATTCCTTCCGAATGTGAAAATTCTCCACGTCATCCATTCCGTCAATCCCCAGGGCGGGGGCACCGCCGAAGGCATCAGGCAACTTTCCGCTGCCCTGCTCGAACAAGGTGCATCGGTTGACGTGATGTCTCTCGATGCTCCTGATGCGCCATGGGTCCGTGATTTTCCCCTGCCTCTTTTTGCTCTTGGGCCGGGTCGCTTCGGTTATGGCTATTCGCCTCGGGCTGTGCCCTGGTTGATTCAACACGGGGGTGACTACGACATGATTCTCGTCAACGGTCTCTGGCAATTCGGCGGTTTGGCCGTCTGGCTTGCGGCACGGAAGACCTCCCTCCGTTACGCCGTCTTTCCCCACGGTATGCTCGATCCATGGTTCAAGCGTCGCTATCCCCTCAAGCATCTCAAGAAATGGCTTTACTGGCCCTGGGCCGAATATCGGGTCTTGCGGGATGCGGCTGCCGTCTTCTTCACTTCCGACGAGGAGCGGCTCGAAGCGCGCAAATCCTTTCCGCTCTATCGCTGTCATGAGCGGGTCCTTGGTTACGGGATTGCCCCTCCTCCCGCCGATGCTGCGCAACAACGGGCTATTTTTGCCCAACGTCACCCAAAACTTGCCGGGAAACGACTCATTCTTTTTCTTGGCCGCATTCACGAAAAAAAAGGCTGCGACCTCCTGCTCCGTGCTTTTCATGCGGTACTTCCTACGGCCCAATCTACCTTTCATCTGGTTATCGCCGGGCCTCACGACAATCCTTATGGTGTTCGGATGAAAGACCTCGCCCGGCAACTGGAACTCGATTCCCATGTTACATGGCTGGGTATGTTGACCGGCGATATGAAATGGGGCGCACTCCGTTCTGCCGATGCTTTCATTCTCCCCTCGCATCAGGAGAATTTTGGCATTTCTGTGGTCGAAGCCATGGCATGCCGCGTGCCGGTCCTTATTTCTAATAAAGTTAATATTTGGCGTGAAATTATCTCCGATCAGGCTGGCTTAGTCGAAAATGACGATTTGGCCGGGACCCTCCGCCTCCTCCAACGCTGGATGGCGCTGCCATCTTCTGAAATGGAACTTCTCCGCGACCGGGCAAAGGACTGTTTCGAGAAAAGATTCGATGTGGCGGCGGTGGCCAAAAATCTGCTTTCGATTTTAGCGGGTTTAAAAGGGTAGAAAAAAATGGAGACGCAGTTGCACATTGTTAAAAGCCAGATAAACTTTTTAGACTTGTACAGTTTTTGCGTCCTTGGAGTCGAAGAAGCCGTCAAAAGACCCTGACCACCAAACCAGATGATCTTACAGCGTACCCGAGGTCTTCAGTCCATCCTGCTCTTGCTCCAGAGCATTCTCCTCGCCGTTTCCTTTGCGCTATCCCTGCTTGTCACTCTGGTTTTCATCCCGATGAGCTGGCGGCAAATCCATCACTATCCTCTCTATGCCCTCATCATGATCATGGGGCTTTTTATCGAATTCAATCGGCGCGATCTCCTTGGCAAACAATTCAATCCTCTTGTCTACGGCTTTCTCAAGCAACACCAGGTCAGTCTGAATCAAACTCTCTTCGCCACGAGTGCTCTCTTTATCTATCTGGTGGCCACCAAAGACAACTTCATCTCCCGCACCTCCCTGGCCCTCTACCTGCCTGCGCTCTATCTGACTCTCCTCTGGTCCAATCGTTATTTGTGGTCGATGCTGGCCTATACGCTTTTCCGGGGCACCCGCCGTGGCCGGGTTTTACTGATTGGAACTCCGCTCAAAGCGCTGCACTTGAAAAGTTGGCTCAAGAGCAAGGAAATCTACGGGATTGAAACTATCGGGATTCTCTGTGACGAGACCGACCCATTCCGCATACCTGAAGGATTGCCCCGCCTGGGTGAGGTGGCCGACGTGGAAAAGGTGATCGAGAAATATGGCATCGTCCAGGTCATCCTTTTGCAATTGCCCGAGGACGTTGAAGAATACAGAAATTTGATGGATACAATGGAACACCATGGCGTTCGCCTGCTCGTCTTTAACAACCTGGAAGACAAGCTCCGCCATCCCGTAATCTACATCGAGGACAACGGGTACCACTTTATTTCCCTGCGCAAGGAGCCCCTGGAAAATCCACTCAACCGTGTCACCAAACGCCTGCTCGACGTTTCCATCGCGCTGCCGATGGTTCTATTTATTTTGCCTCCCATCGCCATCGTCGTTTGGTTGATTCAACGCTTTTCTTCTCCCGGCCCCCTTTTCCTCCAGCAAACCCGCGCTGGGATTCAGAATCATCAATTCGCCATCTGGAAATTCCGCACCATGCACGTCGATAACCCGGATAAGACGCGTCAAGCCACCCGACACGACGCGAGAATTTATCGCGGGGGCCACTTCCTGCGTCGATTCAGCATCGATGAACTGCCCCAGTTTTGGAATGTGCTCAAGGGAGAGATGAGCGTCACCGGGCCTCGTCCCCACATGATCGAGCACAACGCGCAATTTGCCAAGCAGATCGCCCATTACGCCATCCGCACCGTCGTCAAACCCGGCATCACCGGTCTGGCCCAGGTGAGAGGGTTCCGGGGCGAGGCCCGCACTGCTTCTGATATTGCCCGGCGGCTTGAATCGGACATCGACTACCTTGAAAACTGGCGACTCTCTCTCGATCTCGCCATTATTCTCCGGACGATCTGGCAAATGGTTTTTCCGCCGAAAACGGCTTATTAGAGCGTTTTCGATTTACTTGGACGCATCATTTTCCTGTCATCCGGAACGAAGTGGAGTCGAAGGATCAGCCCCCGGAGAATTGCCCCAGCCCATTGCCTCGAATGACACCGAAGAAGGACGAGCGAAAAACCGACGGGTCGAACTCGTCAAAATGTAAGCCCGCAGATTCGATTCATCAGGCAGCTGTCGTGACAAGGGTGGAGGATAGGGGATTCGAACCCCTGACCTTCTCATTGCGAACGAGACGCTCTACCAACTGAGCTAATCCCCCTGCGATCACTTATCGTGAGCGGGGATAGTACGCCGATTTGCCATGGACGGGCAAGCAGATCAAGTAATACTCCCCTGATGGACTCATCCATTCAGTTCTATCGTTCCCGTGTTGCGGAATTATAATGTCCGATTCGGATAGAATTCAGTCAAGCCGAGCTTAATTACACGGAAGCCGAATTGGAAGATGCCCGCGCCCGATATGATTTTCAGATCGATCGTGCGCTGCTTGATTTTGCGACTGGTTCGCGTCGCTGACCACATCCCAATCTCGAACAGGTTGAGGCAGATTTGCGAGGGCCTCCACCACAAAAAGCAAATCCCCCGCTTTGCAGCGGGGGATTTATTTCCCCTTATATCCGCCCTACCGCGGATATTCCTACGCTAAAGTTAGCGTGCCATGGCCAGGGAGGCCTGGGTGAAGGCAGGAACCTCCAGATTCGTGGTCAACATCATATTGAAATGAGTGCCAGCGGGAATACGGCTCTTGCCGATATAACCGGCCCACTCACTCCGATCACTCTGGAGCACTTCGACAGACTGGGAGCCATAGACATCGGAACCCTTTACTTTTCCCAAGGGCACTTGCAGGCCGCTGGGCAAAACAAATTTTTGAAATTCGGTCAAGACCCAGGCGTTGGTATTCGGACGAAAACGTCCTTCTAACACCGCGGAGGAGAGAGGACCGCGGCTAACCACGCGGAACATAACTGGCGTGGAATCGCTTCCATTGAGCTCGACCGTATTGGCGACCACCACATCGAGGGAAGTTCCCCGATCCAGCGGATTGGCTTGAGTAGTTATGACCGAGCTGATGAAGCTGAGTCCCAGAAGAGTGAAGAGGTAGGTGGTTTTCATGTTATTGGTTCCTTGCCTATGATGAGGCAATGACCGTGCCATCGAATTTTTGAAAATAGGCAAAAAATATCATTTATTTTCAGGCTAGTAGGCATTATATGCTCAATTGTTCTTGATAATGAGGGACTTGTATGGGCAACTGCTTCCAAAATTTTAAATTGTGGTTGATTCAATCTTTCTTGGCTCGACTTGTAAATAGGACAAAACATGCTAATTCAGGATCGTAATAGGGAACATTATTCCTATATATAGGCAATTATTATCCACTTTATTTTGATTTTTAGCGGAATATAAGGTCATTATTTTCCTCATAATTGTTAATAAGTATCCTGGCATCCAGGCTTTTGAGCCGATTTTCGGAGTTTTTCCCATTCGGCCAACCGCGCTTGAATCTTGGCTTCGTAGCCGTGGTCTGTGGGTTGAAAGAAGCGGCCCGGCTCAATTCCATAGCTTTGATGGGCAATGGCCCCGGGAAAATCATGACTGTATTGGTAGCCCTCACCATGTCCAAGTTGCTTGGCTCCAGCATAATGAGCATCGCGCAGGTGCTTGGGAACCTGGACGGCCTCGCCTTGTTGTACTGCTTCGATGGCCTGACCGATACCCGCGACGGCCGAATTGCTCTTGGGTGCACAGGCGAGATAAAGCGTCGCCTCGGCTAGAGGAATCTTGCCTTCAGGCATGCCAATGAACTCGACGGCATGATGGGCGGCCACCGCGACCATGAGTCCCTGCGGATCGGCCAGACCGATATCTTCGCTGGCAAGAATGATAAGACGGCGCGAGATAAAGCGGGGGTCTTCGCCTGCTTCGATCATCTTCGCCAGCCAATAGAGCGCGGCGTCGGGGTCGCTGCCCCGGACCGACTTGATGAAGGCCGAGATGGTATCGTAATGCTGGTCTTCGTCCTTATCATAGAGGACTCGCTTTTTCTGCACGCATTCCTCGATGACAGCGATATCGAGGCGCACCACGCCAGAGGCATCCTTCGGGGTGGTCAGGGCGGCAATTTCGAGGCCATTGAGTGCGCGGCGGGCATCGCCTTCCGAGGTGGCGATAAGATGGGCACGGGCTTCGGCGCTTAAATCGATCTGAATTTTGCCCAGGCCTCGCTCGGGATCGACCAGCGCGCCATCAATCAGGCCGGAAAGCTCGCTGGCGCTGAGCGGCTCGAGCTGGAAAATCTGTGAGCGGGAAACGAGCGGACCGTTAATATAAAAGGAGGGATTATGGGTCGTCGCGCCGATGAGCCGAACGGAGCCCGCTTCAACATCGGGCAGGAGGACATCCTGCTGGGCCTTATTGAAGCGGTGAATTTCGTCGATGAAGAGGACAGTGCGGCGACCATTGGTCTTAAGGCGCGTGACGGCGGCAGCCAGGACTCGGCGTAAATCGGCGACCGACGCCTCGACGCCGTTAAGCCGTTCGAAGTGGCACACGGTTCGGCGGGCGATGACTTCCGCGAGGGAAGTCTTGCCCACGCCCGGCGGCCCGAAGAGGATGAGAGAAGTTAACCGGTCCGCTTCGATCAAGCGACGCAGGGGCTTGCCTGGTGCGAGGAGATGGCTTTGACCGACATACTCCTCCAGCGTGCGCGGACGAAACCGTGCCGCCAACGGTGCGTTCGCGGAAACCTTACCCGGGTTTTCTTCCGGGGAATCGGAGGTGAAGAGGTCGTCCATGCCACCTGGAAGGTAGCGACCTCGGGCAGGAGCGAAAGCGGGAATTGCCGCTATTTTGAGAAATTTCGCTGTACGGCGATGATTGGCTTAACAACGCGATTACCTCGCTTCCAAGACATAGATAAATCGGCCCTGCTTGAAATCGGGTCCGTTGATAAAGAGGGGGGTTTCCTCATGGGGTTCATAGGTGCCATGGGCCACGATAAAACCATCCTTGTAGATTTCGTAATCAACGACCCTCGGTTGGCCAGGTTGCCAAGGTAACGGTTTCAAACGAATAAAGAAGTCTTTGCGGGGCATGACGTCGTGCTCTCCTTCCCTGCCCAGTTCGACGTCCTCCGCCTTGATCAGCTCGTAATGTTTAAAGCCGAAAACACTGTTGAGACGATACTCCATTTTTTCCGAAACGAGCTGCGCTTCCGGTGGCGGGGTTTTATTCTCGGCCAGATAAAGACCTACCCGCATCTTCTCGTCCGCGTGGCAGGCCAACAGCCCAAGCCAGGAGAATACCAGGATCAAGGCCAATCCTGACCTGCTTGATCCAGAGATCTTCATCATACAATGCTCACAACCGATCCGGGGTGTTGGCGGGCGGAGAAGATTTCGTAGACGAGTTACCGCTGATAACCGTGGTATTGTCCAGATAGGTAGGCTGATCGGTGGCGGGGTTCAGCCCATTCAACCAAACGACCTGGGCATGAGCGGAGTTGGAATAGAAAGCCGTGGCATAGATGCCAGGCGATTGGCTATCAGCAGAAACAAAAGAAATGGGAAGAGCGCGCTGGAGGGTATAGTCACCCATGCCCACGGCGAGACAAAGGGCAAGTAACCCGACTGCTGCTCCACGCCAGGTGGGATAGTAGAGCCAAGTCCACCGGGGCGGCGGAGAGAGGCGTTCTTTTAGAGCGGACCAGGCACGTTCTTCCTGCCCAGGACGGACCGGGTGCGTCTCCTCCAATAGTTTTTTAAGTTCGAGATCGTGCATGGAAATATCAGAATGGGCTTGGCCTCAAGGGCTCCATCGGGTATGACGATGGTCGAGGTCAAATAGTTCAGCTTTTTCTTTTCTTTTTCTCTCTTTTCTTTGAAGGGTTCTATTTGCTATCTGAATGACTGATTACGAGGAGGTCTTTAACCTCGTTAACTTTCGTCGCAGATGTTCGCAAGCATAATGCAGCCTGGAATTAACCGTTCCGGGACGGCAGCGCAAGAGTTGAGCTGTTTCTTCCAGGCTCATTTCATCGACGAGGCGAAGCTGGACGACGGCCCGGTGTTCCATGCTTAATTCGTCCATGGCTTGAAGGATACTTTCCCGCAGCTCGGCGTTTTCCAGGCCAGCCCGAACCATCGGCTGCACTTGTCCTTCGGGTAGCGGGGGCCGATTCTCGTCATCAGCCAAAGGTGACAGGAAGGAAAGCCAGCGTTCGGTGCGCTGCTTTTTCCGCACGGTATCGAGTGCCTGATTGATCGCAATGCGGTAGAGCCAGGTGCCAAGTTGGGATTGGCCGGCAAAGCGTCGAATTTCGCGGTGCGCTTTGATGAAGGTTTCCTGGACGACATCCTCCGCCAGGGTGGGATTGTTCAGGATGCGCTGGACGCTGCTCCAGAGCCGCGGGTAGTGGTCACGATGCAATTCACCCCAGGCGGCTTCCTCGCCGGAACGGAGGCGCTGGAGATAATCGGGAGAACTGTCCACTAGAGTCTAGCTTACAAATAAGCGAGGCCACGCCGAGAGGGATTTTACCTTCCCGCGAGAAATCCAGCAAAGAGGTGTTGCTAAAAATCAACTTCGTGCGGCAATTTTCGTTTTGGCTGCTTCCGGACGATACTCAAGAATTTCGCCGGGCTGACATTCGAGCGTTTCGCAAATCGCCTCGAGCGTGGAGAAACGGATGGCCTTGGCTTTACCGGTTTTGAGAATGGACAGATTTTGCGGGGTAATGTCCACAGCCTCCGCTAAATCGTTTAGCCGCATTTTCCGCTGCGCGAGAACCACGTCGAGATTAACGATGATGGGCATAAACTTAAACAGTCAGTTCCTGTTCCTCTTGAATTTCCCGGCCTTTGTCCATGATCCACGCGATAAAAATGAGCAGCAAACCTATGAACAACGGCGTACAGCTCAAGTGCATGTCGCGAGCGATTGACTGCAATTGAAAATCGACGAGCCAGTCCATCATCAGGTAGTAGCCTAGAAACCTGATATAGCGGACATTCTTGGAAGAGAAGATGATACTGTGCTGATATAACTGGAATAGGCTATTCAATACCAATGCACAAAAACCACCCAAACCGATTTTGATCATCACCAAAGCCAAAACGGTTGAGGACATTTCTGCAGGCGATGTGTAGATGTGATGCTGCGAAGTCACGACCCTCAACTTGTCGTGATAAGGAGCTGGCCAACCAAAGAAAAAAGCCAACCACCAGTAAACAGCAAAAATGAGCCAGACAAAAATTAGTATTCGCAATATGGCGCTGACAATTTGAATCCGTTGCGTTAGGACTTTGGCACTCTTTCCAGAAATTTCTTTCGCTTTCATAACGCTATCAATAAACCTGCTGACCTTGTTAGTCAAATATTATTTATCGATAAACAATAAATAATATCTGAATTGCAATATTTTGCTCACAAAGACACTACGTGCCGCAGCCCTCCAACAGAGTTTCACGCAGGTCTTGATGAATAGACCTTCGGAAAAGGATTCACTTAGCGTCCGTTTTGGGGTGTGATGATATGTTTGGGGAACGGACTCCCCGACTTTGTACCGCTGTGACGCTGATTTATAACTATCTTTACAAGGAAATCATCGTCCTCACGGGCGCCATTATCGGTGTGCTGACGTTTCTGCTCGTGGCGCTTGATCTGTTTCGCGTGCTCCAGTTGATCATGTACACCGATCTGCCGATCTCGATCACGGCCAAGTTTGTCTACCTCCTCATTCCGTTTGTACTCACTCTCACCATTCCCACTGGACTGCTGGCGGCGGTATTGATTGTCTTCGGTCGCATGTCTTCGGACCGCGAACTTCTGGCCCTCAAGGCATCCGGCATTGGCCTGGCCCCCATTGTTGCTCCGGTCATCTTCCTGGCGATTGGCCTGAGCCTGGTCAATTACTGGCTGATCGCCTACGTCGTTCCCGAATGCCGCAAGGAATACAACGGCATGAAGCACGAGATCGTGACGAACAATCCGATGAACCTCTTCACGCCGGAGATGATCATCGACAAGCTACCGAACAGCCGCGTTTTCTTCTCCAGCCGCAACGGCCCTGATCTGGAGGATGTTTTTATCTGGGTGTTGGACGATCAAAATCAAAACCGTCTGTCGCGTTCCATTCGGGCCGACCGCGCTCGCGTCGACCTCGATCTCGAACATCAGCTGCTGGTCCTGACCCTTTTCAATGAGCGCGAAGAGCAGTATCCCAGCGCCGACTTTACCCGGGTCCAGCCCGGTTCCCGCGCCGAACAGCTCCCCTACACCTATTCCCTGAGCAGTTTCTACGAGAAAGTGCAGCGTAGGCTGGCCTGGATGACGCTGCCGGAAATCGAGGAAGTCATCTACGCCATGCAAAGCGCCCCGACCGGGGAACTGGCCTCGCCTTACCTCACGGAATTACAGGCCCGCATTTCGTTTTCCATCGCGGCGTTTACTTTTGTCGTGGTCGGCATTCCGCTGGCCATCCAGACCCAGCGCCGCGAAACCGTCTGGGGCGTTATCTTCACGCTGGGGATTGTCGGACTCTACTATTTTCTGGGGGCCTTTGGTCGTGGGTTGAAGGCAAATGCGGGCCTCTATCCCGAGCTGATTATCTGGGCCCCGAACATTATTTTCGAGGCGATCGGATTCTGGCTTTTCTATTACGCCAACCGGAAGTAACCGTGGATATTCTGAAATAAGTATTGCGCAGCCGTTAGCTTTGCGATACAAAGCATGAAATGACCGATCCCGATTACGCCGCCCAACAACTCCGTGTCATCCGCTCCCTCATGGAGCGCGCGACCATTTATCGCGCCATCTCCGCCCCCACCGCCCTCGTCGCCGGCCTGCTCAGCCTGGGTGGATTCGCCCTGGCCTATTACGTCAAGCATGCCCGCGAACATCCCCTCACTCAGACCGAATTTCTCATCGTCTGGCTCGTGATTCTCGCGCTGACCTCTTTCACCAATCTTGTTTTTCTTTGGCGAGGCTCTGTCCAGCGCAAGGAACCCTTTTTCTCGTCCGGCATGAAATGCGCCCTGGCCAATCTGGCCCCCGTTTTGCTAATCGCCGCCGTATTGACCTTCCTGGTTCATCGCCCCATCCATCTCGCCATAATCTGGATCACGCTTTACGGCCTGGCCCTGCTGGCCACGCAGCATTTCGCGCCTCGGTCACTCATTATTTTGGGCATAACATTTTTGTTCACCGGTACCATCTTCCTCGTGACCTGGAAACATCTCTTCATGCCACCCGGCCACGGAGAGCCTTCTTCCCTGGTCGTTTCCGGCTTGATGGCGGCGACCTTCGGCGGATTTCATTTGGCTTACGCGGCAGCAGTCTGGGCCTGGGGAGAGGACCGTGACGAGTCGGTTCCACTCACGAACGGACGCTGAAATGTTTGATTTTGATCGGCTCGACAAATTGATTCATGAGAAGGGAAGGCTCGCCATTATGACCCTTCTGGCGGTGCGTCCCGACTGGCCCTTCCAAGACCTCAAGGCCGAACTCAAGATGAGCGACGGCAATCTCATCACCCATCTGCGCGCCCTGCATCAGGCAGGTTACGTCGCCTACCGGAAGGAAATCCTGACCCGGCCCCAGACCCGTTACGAACTGACGAAGCGGGGAAGAAAAGCTTTTCAGGATTATCTCAAGGTGCTGGAAGAAATGGTGCGCAGCGCAAAATCCTGATTTTTACCAACAAACTTTGCTTAACAAAGCATAGAAAGAAAAACTCCCATGCATATTCATCAGGGCATCTTGTCGGACCTGCTGCCCCAGGTGCAAATCGTCGTCATGATCGGCAGTCGCGCCAGCGATCATCTGCGCGAACTCGCGCGCATCGCGGAATTTAAGGGCCGCATCGCCTACCGCGTCGAAAACGCCTCCGAATTACAGCCCCGCTGGTTCACCGGCATTGAGGAAGTGGGGGTGATTGCCGGTTCCAGCAATCTCGATCCCGTCGTCCGCGCCGTCATGGAACGGCTCAACCAGTTCTCCGCCGCTCAAGCTCGCGGCATGCTGGAAGGAGTCGCAAAATAATTAAGCGGCATTCGGGCGCCCCATACGCTAGATTTTTCGCCTGATGGAAGGCATTTTTATTGGAGCGATAATCGGAGCGGTCCTAGCCGGACTGGGCACATGGCTGGCCCTGAGAACACGTACGGCCACCTTGGATGAACGGCTGTCGGCGCGCGAAAGCAAGATCGCGGAATTGGAAGGAAGGCTGGACGAGCAGACCGATCTAGCTACTGCCGCGCAGGCGGAGTTGGCACAAATCCGTCAGGAATCAGCAAAACTGGAAACGCGGTTGACGGAAGAACGCAAGGCCGCGACGGAAAAATTGGCCATGCTGAACGAGGCGCAGGCCAAGTTATCGGATGCCTTCAAGGCGCTCTCTTCCGAAGCGCTGAAAAGCAACAATGAAGCATTTCTTAATCTCGCGCGGACCACACTCGAAAAATTTCAGGAGGGCGCGCGCAGTGATTTGGAAAAGCGGCAAACGGCCATCGATCAACTGGTCAAGCCGGTGCAGGAAACATTGCAAAAATTCGACGTGAAAATCGGCGAAATCGAAAAGTCTCGGTTGGAAGCTTACGGCGGGCTGACGCAGCAGGTGCGAGGACTGGCCGATTCGCAGCAGACCTTGCAGCGCGAGACCTCCAATCTCGTGAAAGCGCTCGGGTCGCCGCGTGTGCGCGGGCGTTGGGGTGAGGTGCAGCTTCGGCGCGTGGTGGAAATCGCGGGCCTGCTCGAATATTGTGATTTCAATCAGCAGGTGCATATCGCAGGCGAGGAGGGCGAAGGCGCCCTGCGTCCCGATATGGTGGTGCGTCTTCCCGGTGGCAAAAGTGTAGTGGTCGATGCGAAGACACCGATGGCCGCTTATCTCGAAGCGATCGACGCGCCCGATGAGGCGACGCGCAAGGCCAAGCTCATCGAACATGCCCGCAGCATTCGCGAGCACATGAATTCCCTGGGAAAAAAGGCCTACTGGGAGCAATTCCAGCCTGCGCCGGAGTTCGTGGTTCTCTTTCTGCCCGGCGAAAATTTTTACAGCGCCGCTCTGGAACAGGAGCCGGGGCTGCTGGAGCAGGAGATCGAAAAGAACCGCGTGATTCTCGCCACGCCAACAACGCTCATTGCGCTGCTACATGCTTTTGCCTACGGATGGAGACAGGAAGCGCTGGCGGAGAACGCGCAGAAAATCAGCGATCTGGGACGGGAACTTTATGACCGGATCAGCACCATGGCGGGACATCTGGGCAAGGTGGGCACGGGCCTGAAACGGGCGGTGGAAAGTTACAACGAAGCGATTGCCTCCTTCGACAAACGGGTGCTGGTCAGCGCGCGGCGTTTCCGCGATTTGCGGGCGAGCAATGCCGCAGAGGAGATCGAAAGCGCCGATCCAGTGGAGTTGATTCCCCGTTTGGTGGAGGGTACTCCAACCAGTGACTCCGCCGAGGCGCCGTCAGACAAGCTGCCAAAAAAATAAGGGATTCCGTCGCAAACGTGCGGAAAATTTACCCCAAGAGATTAAATCCATTACATCCTAATGGATTGGCAAGCGGACAGATTTTGCTTAAGTTTCTATGATGGAATTGTCCACTGGTCCTTCGATGGTTCATGCCCGCGACGTTATTTCGGTCATTCTCGGCGGGGGGGCGGGAACGAGGCTTTTCCCACTGACCAAAGACCGCTCGAAACCGGCGGTTCCGCTGGCGGGGAAATATCGCATCGTCGATATTCCGATCAGTAATTGCCTCAATTCCGGGTTGAAGCGCATTTTTCTACTGACCCAGTTCAACAGCTCCTCCCTGCACCGGCACGTGCAGCAGAGCTACCACTTTGACGAGTTTTCCAATGGCTTTGTCGAGATCATGGCGGCACAGCAAACGCCGGGCAATAATACGTGGTACCAGGGCACAGCGGACGCCGTGCGGCAGAATCTCCAGCATTTCGGTAATTCCGCGCACAAGTACGTCCTGATTCTTTCCGGGGACCAGCTTTACCGGATGAATTTCCGGCGCTTGATCGAGCAGCACATCGCCACCGGCGCCGACGTTACGGTATCGACCATCCCGGTGAACCGTTGCGATGTGAGTTCCTTCGGCATTTTGAAGATCGATGCCGAGGAGCGGATCACGGAGTTCGTGGAAAAGCCGAAGGACCCCGCGCTGCTCGATGCGTTGAAAATCCAGCCGAAGGAGTTGGCCAAGCTTAATATCCACGGGGCCGACGATCTCTTTCTGGCATCGATGGGTATTTATGTTTTTAACCGGGACGTGCTGGACAAGGCTCTGAAGGGCAAGCATGTCGATTTCGGCAAGCACATCATTCCCAACCTGATCGATACCGGTCGTCTTTTCTCCTACGTTTATCAGGGCTATTGGGAGGACATCGGAACAATCAAGGCGTTTTTCGACGCCAACCTCGATTTGAGCAATGAGGTGCCGAAGTTCAATTTCTTCGATACTCAGGCCCCGATTTACACCCATGCCCGCTACCTACCCGCCAGCAAGATCGTGCGTGGTCATATGGAGCGGGCGGTCATCGCCGACGGCTGCGTCATTGTCGATGCGCACGTTGAACATGCCGTTATCGGCATCCGCAGCCGGATCGAGGCGGGATCCGTCGTCAAGGAGGCCATCCTGATGGGCCATGACGATTACGAGACGCCGGAAGAGTTGCAGGCCAATCTGGTGCGAGGCATCCCCCCCTATGGCGTGGGCAAGAATACCATCATTGAGAGGGCGATCATCGATAAAAATGCGCGCATCGGCGATAACGTCCGCATCAGTCCGGAAGGCAAGCCGGAAAATTACGACGGGGACAATTACTACATCCGTGATGGTATCGTTGTCGTGCCGAAGGGCGGAATCATTCGCAGCGGCACCGTGCTTTGATCTTTCATCCGGCGCACAAGCTTCCTAGTCTCACAGTTGATGGAATTTGAATGGTCCCTTTACCAGCCAGCTCAACTCACACCCGAGGAGATTTCTGAAAGTTTCGAGGATCCCTTTAGTTTGCGTTTGCTGCCTTATTCCAATCGGTATGCCTCTCAAAACCGTTTTTTTAGCCTCGGTTTTAGCAGCGCGAGTAAAGGCATCTTTGCTGTATACACCTCAACCGGCAAAGTAGTTCGAGTGGTGGTCGCGCGGCCGATGACCGAAGAGGAAACCTATTTTTACAAACGTAAAAGTCAGGAATATCTTTAAATTATGAGTCTCACCGTCATTACCGATTGGGAAAAAGTACCCGTGTTTGCCAACCCGGCGGAAGAGGTCTCCTTTTGGCAAGTCCATCAAATTGACGCAGGCTTGATGCAATCTTCCATGGTTGGCACCGATACCAATGAGTCGACCACCATCACCATTCGGATGGACCCGCGCATGCTTTCCCGCCTGAAGCGATTGGCCCGGCAGCGTTATCTCAACTACCAGAGCATGCTGAAACAATGGGTGGCAGAACGGCTGGAAAAGGAGCTCCATTAGGATATAGCCTACCCACCTATATTTCCGACCCTCAAGTTGCT
>Ga0206954_1054_pt1 | contig 32284 bp, 29 predicted proteins | sample Alteio_BWOrgHeat_37_FD_153250 | JGI IMG/M metagenome (GOLD analysis project Ga0206954, IMG submission 153250) | Enriched cells from forest soil in Barre Woods Harvard Forest LTER site, Petersham, Massachusetts, United States -... | ecosystem: Environmental > Terrestrial > Soil > Temperate forest >...
CGATCCCCCAAAACCACTATGGGCAACTCGTGCCCCGGTGGTTTGGGTTCGCCACATTCCAATACCTGCCGCGCTGACAACAACCCCACCTGCTGGTCGCCAAACTGAAAATGGTGCCGTCCCTCAAGCGATTGTATTTCCTCGCGCCGTAACTTTAACGTATGCGCGATTTGACTCAGCGGAATCGCATACGGTTCCCCAGCAATCTCCACCAGCAACGCGCGCAATACCGACAGCGTCAGCGGGAGGTGCAATTGCACCCGCATCCCGCGCCCGGGCTGGGTGGAAAGCCGTATGGTGCCTCGCACGCTCTTCACCATGTTCTGCACCACATCCAATCCCACACCCCGTCCCGAAATCTCCGTAACCGTTTCCTTCAAGGTAAAGCCGGGCAGAAACAGGAATTCCATCAACTCCGAGTCACTTAATTTGTCCGCCACTCCCGTGGTGGTAAGCTTCTTCTTCACCACCACTTCGCGTATCCGTCCTGGATCGACGCCCGAACCCTCATCCGCAACCGAAACCAACAACATCCCCGCACTGTGCCGCGCCTCCAGCCGGATCAGGCATTCCGCCGGTTTGCCGCCTCGCTCCCGATCCTGTGGATTTTCGCACCCATGATCCACCGCGTTCCGCAACAGATGAGCCAGCGGTGTCTCGAGCCGTTCGAGTATGTCCCGGTCCACTTGCGTGTGTTCTCCCACAATCTCCAGCCGCACTTCCTTCCCCAGGGATCGCGCCAGATCTCGCACCATCCGCGGAAACCGTCTCACTCCCTCCGAAAATGGCCGCATCCGCGTTCGCAGCACCTCCAGGTAAAGCCGATGCGCATGATGCGCCGAGCGCCGATCGAATACGTCCAGTTCCTCCAGCCTGTTCGTCAGAAATTGCCGGCACTCCACCAATGTCCGGGTCAGTTCCTGCAACTGGGTCGAAGTGCTTTCCGACAAATTCTCCGGCTCGAGCGTCCGGCGCAGACGATCAACCTGCTGCGCCAGATCCGCGTGGTGCCGCTTCAGCCGCTGCAACGATTCGCCAAACGGACGCAACCACCTTGATTCCACCAGCGATTCCCCAGCCAGACCCAACAACCGGTTCAGATTCTCCGCCGCAAGGCGGACCACTCGCTCGGAATTGTCCGGCTTTCGCGCGGCAGGCTTGATGGGCGCTGCGTCTCCCGATTTCACCAAAGTGGGACCCGCTACCGGCTCGCTCGCTCCCCCAGGCCGGGCAAGACTGGGACCCGCAGGTAATAGACGTCCCAGGCTCTCGACATAACCCGCACCTTCCGCCGCTGCGTCCTCCACTCCCTCGCGCCGACTCAGTTGTTGCAGAAAGTCTACCGCCTTCAAAAGCAGATCGACGTCGTCTTTGCCGAGACTCAGCCGACCCTGCTGTACATTAACAAACACATCCTCCATCGCGTGTGCCACCGACACCGCCGGCTGAATATTCACTATCCGGGCCGCGCCCTTGAGTGAATGCGCCGCTCGCATCAGCGTCTCAAAAGTTCCGTTGGTCGCCTCGCCTCGCTCGACCTCAAGCAGCCCGTTCGTTAACACGCCCGTTTGATTCTCGGCTTCAACCCGGAAAAGCTGCAGCATCGAAAGCTGGCTCAGATCATCTCGCGGACTGTTTTTCATGCCAGACTGCGATTAAGCGCCCTGAACAGCGCCGCTGCGTCCAGGTAACCCACCGACCTCCGGTGCCAGTTCAGGATGCCCTGGGAATAAAACTCCGTGGACTTGACCACCGTCGCCGGCGGGAGCCGCAATTCTTTGACCTGGAAGCGCTCGATGCCATGGACTTCGTCCACCGGAAACGCCAGGCGTTGATCTTCCCAGTTCACTACCAGCAACCGGTCGTAGTGCTTGGCCCCACCCCGTCGCGACTGTTCGAGCCCAAGCATTCGACCCAGCGCAGCGCAGGTCAGGATCTCTCCCCGGATATTCACAATTCCCAGTGCCAGGCCATCCCGGCGGTGGGGCAGGGAATGAATCTGCCGCCGCTCCGCAACTTCCTGAAACGCCTGCGTTGGCAGGGCCAGCCATTCAGCCTCGATCCGAAATAACAACGCACTCAGTCGCCCGGGGGTCGGCCGCTTCTCCTCTCCCGCGAAATGTCGCGTCCATTCCCGTCGATATTCCGCCGGCATCGGTCGCTCGAGCAGTTGCAGGGCCGCCGCCGAATAAATAGGGCAATTCCGGCAATGCACACACTCCGAAAGCCGGGCACAGGATCCGTCCCCGTAGACGCCAATCTCCCCCCAACAAGCCGTGATCTCCGACGGCAGGGCAGGGGACTCAGTCCCCCCAGCAGGGCTCAGCGAAGCAGTCATGCGCGAGTTGGCCGTTTACTCCGCTCCGCACGGTTGCGAAACGATCGCGCACGCGCAGCATCCCCGTTCTTCTGCGACAACAACGCCATCTGCAGCAGTGTCTCGTAGTGGCCGGGCTCCAGGTACAACGCCTTTCGATAACATTCCAGTGCCGAGGAATCGCTGCTCGCATCCTTAACCAGCCCCAACAGGTAGTAAGCCTCGGCCGACGCGCCGTGCGACAGCAAATGCGCCTCGCAAATCTCCGCCGCCTCTTTCAGGCGGCCCGCATCCGCCAGGCGGCGCGCCCGCGTCAGTTCAGTATCCATGGCCGTCGACGGCCCCGCGCCCGGCGCCGGTACAACAGCCGTCCCTCGGTGCGGCGCTTCCGTCACCGCCAATCGAACCGGCGGTGTCGCCCGCGTCCGACGGTCCGAACGCAACATCTGCACATCGCTCCGTCGACACGCGAACGCCATCGGAATCCGCGCGGAAACAAATCCGTTCTCCATGGCCAACGGCTGCTCCGCGGCCCCGGTGAACAGTACCCCGGCCGGCGCCAGCCGTCGTCGTATCACTTCCAACGCCCGTCGTTGCGTCGGCCGATCGAAATAGATCAAAAGATTCCGGCAAAATATAAAGTCGTATAGGGGCTGGTCTTCCAGAAAATCCGGATTCAGAAGGTTGCCTTGACGAAACCGAACACAGCCGCGCACCGCTGAACTCAACTCATACCCGGTCGCGGACTGGCGAAAAAACCGGCTCCGGAAATCCAGGTCGCCTCCCCGAAAGGAGTTCGCGCCATAAATGGCTCGTTGCGCACGCGCCAGAACTGTCGCGCTGATGTCCACCGCCTGCACCTGGAACCGGCCGGCCGGAATGCCTGCTTCCAGCAACGTCATCGCCAGAGAATAAGGCTCCTCGCCCGAAGAGCAGGGGACGCTCAACAGGCGCATCGTACGATTCGGATGTGCGGGTAGCCATTCGTTGAGCGCCAGTTGCCTCAAGGCGTAAAACGGCTCGCGATCACGGAAGAACCACGTCTCCGGCACAATCACCGCCTCCACCAGCTCGTTCCATTCGAGCTCCGATTGTGCCAGCACCGACCGATACGTCTCGGCCTTCTTCACCCCGAGTTGCTTCATCCGCTGCCGAACACAACGCTGAATGTTCCCGGAACCGATCGAGTCGGGGTCCAGGCCAATCCGCTCCCGCAACATCAATTCAATTTCACGCATGGCTTAACCCCGACGGATCCGTCAAAACGAGTTCGCGCACCTGGTCACTCATCAGGTGTTCCTCGTAAATCAATTGTATCGTTCCCCGATCGTCCATCAGCACAGGACCCAGGTAAGGCGCCGCCGGCACCCTGACCCCGGGGTCCACGAAATCCTTCGGATCCCGCCGCAGGGTCTCGGTCGCCCGTTCCGCGACCAGCCCAACCAGCCGCTGCTGTCCCTGGCGGTCCGGAAATTGCACCACCACAATGCGCGTGCTCAGACGGTCCGCCGCGAGTTGCCCCAGGGTCAACTCACACAGGTCAATCGCCGCGACCGGACGGCCGCGATAATTAAATATGCCCGCGAAACCCCGGGGCGCCTGCGGCACCCGCTTCAAATCCAAAAACGGCAACACCTCCACAACCCGCCGCGCTTCGAGCGCGTAACGGTCCTTGCCCAGTTGAAACAGTAGGAAAAGCACCGCGGTGCGCGTCACGCGCCATTGTTCAGTTTGAATCTCGCCACGCTGGCTTGGAGGATCCGCGCCGCCCCGTTTAACTGGTCGATCGAGACGTTCGACTGTCGCAGCGACTCCGCCGTTTGCTGGGCAGCCTCACTCAGTTGGGTTAACGTCTCGCTTATCTGCTGGGCGCCCGTCGCCTGCGCGTGCATCCCCTCATTCACCGTCTGAAACCGCGGCGTCAACGTCTGCACTTGGTGAATTATCTGTGCAAGATGTGTGCTCACCTGCCGCACCTCATCCACCCCGCGCCGCACTTCCTCCGAAAACTTATCCATGCCCATGACGCCCGCAGCCACCGCCGATTGCATTTCTTTCACCATCTTCTCAATGTCATACGTCGCCACGGCCGTCTGGTCCGCCAGCCGCCGAATCTCCATCGCGACCACCGCGAATCCCAGCCCGTACTCACCCGCTTTCTCCGCCTCAATCGCCGCATTCAACGACAGCAGGTTCGTCTGATCCGCCACCTTGGTGATCGTGGTCACCACCGAATTGATGTTGGTCGTTTTCTCGCTCAGCACCGCAAGCTTCGACGTAATCGAACCCGCCGCATCCATTATGTGACGCATCGTGGCCTCCATGCGACTGATCGAATTCTGCCCGCTGCCCGCCAGCCCCGCCGTCTCCTCAGCCACGTGCGTGACTTCGTTCATCGTCTTCACCAACTCCTTCGATGTCGCCGAGATTTCCTTCGAGGTAGCTCCAATCTGCGCCGTCGTCGCCGCAATTTCATGCGCCGTGCTCTGCTGCTCCTTCGAAGTCGCCGAAATCTGCGTCGCCGTCGTGTTCACCTGGATCCCCGACCGCTGCACTTGCCCAACCAGCTCCGAGAGATCGTCCGCCAGCCGGTTCAATCCGTCTCCCAATACCCCAAACTCATCCCGACGCTTCAAATGCAGCCGCTCAGTGAAGTCGCCCCGGCGCATCCGCTCGATCGTCGCGACGACGCGGCTTAAGGGCTCCGTCACGGCGCTCGATTGCATCAGACCCACCACCAGGCTGATCAATACGATAAACCCCAGGCACACCATCCCGCCCAGCGCGATCCGCTCCACCTTCAGCGCCTCAAGGTGTTTCGCCATTTCCACTTGCTGGTCCAGCTCGGTGAACAGTTGCTCCCGCTGGCGACTCAGTGCGCCGTAGTTCCCGTTGTAATAGGCGGTCGCCGCCACTGGATCCTGCCGCGCGCGATCCGCAATTTCGTGCTCAAAGGGCAGCAATGTGGAGAGAACAAACTCCCGCAACTTGCGGAAAGCAGCAGTCAACTCCGGCTTGTCTGCAAATTCCTTTTGCAGGTCCTGCAAATTTGTTGGCAAGGTGCGCTCCGCCTCGTCTCGCCGCTTCCGGTCTGGATCGTTCTTCGGATCCAGCAACTGTCCGCGGATGGCCCCTCCGATCACGAACACTTCCTTCTGAATCTCGTTCCGCTTCATGTCGAGCTTGTCGCTCTGGCGCGAAACTTGTGAACGCGATTTGTCGATCCAGACCTCCACGATCACCGCGCTTAACCCAAGCAGAATCAACAGCAGCAGCGAGGTATTAAGCCGCTGCCAGATAGTCATGTTTTTCATGAGTCGTCTTCTGCGAGTGCCTCCAATTTAACGAAATCCAGCGGGAAAACAAGAGTGTTCTCATTTTTGCGAGCCCACCCCAGACGCCCGCTGCTCTCGCCCATTCCTGACCTAACCCCGGGAGAATTCGATTGATTTTTGGCCACCCCATGCCAACTTCCACCCAGTGTCCGGACCTTATGAGCACCAAAGTCCTCAGAATCGCGGCGGTCGTCCTGTTCCTGACCGCCTCCATCTGGTGGGTGCTCTCCGGAGCCAACCTCGGGTGGACAAAGACCAGCCAGCCTCTTAAGACCCTCGACCCCGTGACCGGCCTCGAAGGCATTACCTATGAAAAGAGGTTCATTCCCGGGGTTGATTTCCTCGGGGTCGGTTTTGTCGGAGCCGTCGTCTTCCTCGTCGGCTCCTGGATCCTCCGAAAACAGCCTAAGCCCGCTTAACCAATTCCAATTGCTCGGTTCGCCCGGGTCGCATCCAATCCTAATATGAAAATCACATCGCTCAGCTTCCTGGCTCTCGCCTGTACGACGGGGCTCGCCTTCGCGGATTCTCAGGAGTTTAACTTCAAGGATCCCAAGGGCGTGAACACCGCCACCTTCAGATTGGACGCCCCTCTCGAGGCCATCAGCGGAAGCGCCAACGGCATTTCCGGCACCGTGAGCTTCGATCCCGCCAACCCCTCCGCCACCAAAGGTAAGATCGTCATTGCCAGCTCCACTCTCACTGTCCCCAATAGCATGATGAACGGTCACCTTCACAGCGACAAGTGGATGGATGTCGCTAAATACCCCGAGATTTCCTTCGACGCGCGCTCATTGAAAAACGTTCGCACTACAGGTGACACGACCAGTGCCGAAGCTTCCGGCACCATGACTATTAAGGGCGTCTCCAAAGAAATGACCGTGCCTGTCAAACTCACCTACCTCAAAGACAAACTCGGGCTGCGAGTCCCAAACATGAAGGGCGATCTGCTCGTGCTCCGAACCAACTTCACCATCAAACGCAGCGAATTCAACATCATGCCAGGTCAGACTGAAGAAAAGGTCTCGGACACCATTGAACTCACCGTCAGTATCTCCGGAGCCTTCGCCAGGTAGCCGACCCCTTCCTTAAACCCCTTTCCATCCACAGAAACTCCCGCCCGGATTCACTCCTGGCGGTTGTTTTGTTTTGCCCGGACACGTTTCAAGCTCTCACCGACGCCACCTCCACCGCGGCCATTTTCCGCGCGTGCCGTCCATAAACCCACTCGAACAGCGGCGTCGCCATTAACGTGGTCACAACCGCCATCAGAACCATGATCGAGAAAAGCGCCGGTTGAATCACTCCTTTCTCCAGGCCGATGTTGATGATGATCAGCTCCATCAACCCGCGGGAATTCATCAAAGCCCCTATCGCCAGCGCCGTGCGATTATCTTCGCCATGCCACCGCGCCGCTGCCCAGCAGGCGCCGCCTTTTCCCAGGCACGATACCGCCAGGATCGCAAACGCAATTCCCAGCATCCCGAGGTTGTTCACCATGTTCAGTTGTGTCTTTAAGCCTGAAAACGTGAAAAACATCGGGAGCAGAAAAACCACGCAAAACGGCTCCAGTTGTTTCTGCAGCTCGCGGCTGAAAAATCCGCGCGGCATTGCAATCCCCAGCAGAAAACCACCAAACACGGCATGAATTCCAATGCTGTCCGTCACAAAAGCCGCAAGCGAGAACAGCATCAGCGTGATGGCCAGCGTGGAGGGCGTCAGACCGCCTGCTTTCTCCACTGCCGCTCCCAGCCGCAGCAATAATTTGCGCCCCAGCGTCAACACCAGCACCGCGTAGGTAATGCCGCCCCCAATTGCCTTTATCGCCACGGACGGCCCCGCTCCAAAACTCGCCAGCACAATCGCCAGCACACACCACGCACCCGCATCACCAATCGCCCCCGCCGCCAAAGCCAGCGTTCCCAGCGGCGTACCCGTCAGCCCGCGCTCGTAAATAATTCGCGCCAGCATCGGAAACGCGGTGATCGCCATCGCTGCTCCCAAAAACAACATGGCTTCGTATCGCGTCGCGTTGGGTGAGAACAAGCCGGGAAATTTCATCAACCCCAAGGCCAGGACTGCGCCCAGCATCATCGGCGTGAACATGCCCGCCATCGATACCGTCGTCGCACTCCGCGCCCGGCTCATAAACGTGCTGATGTCAAATTCCGCCCCCACCAGAAACATGTAGAGTCCCACGCCCAACTGCGCTCCCACGTACAACACCTTCAAGGATTCAGGCGGAAAAAGGTGCGCCTGCAACGCCGGAAACAGGAAACCCAACAACGATGGCCCCATGAACACCCCTGCAATCATCTCTCCCACCACTTGCGGTTGGCCCAGCTTCCGGGATAGCCCGCCCACAACTCGACAAACCGCCAAAATGACAAACATCTGCAGAAAGAATGCGGCGGATAATTGTGCGCTTGTCATATTTACGTGCCGTACGGATCCCACACTCACCTTGCCTGCGCAGAACTCCCCGCACAAGCCCAAACAACCCTCGAGCCGGACTCGCCTGCGCCGCGTCACTGGCGCGGTGGCCTGCCGCGACTCGCGGGCAACCTGACTCGAATCCGCCGCCAACCTGCCAGAAATTCCTGAAACTATTACCGCCTTTGCCGGGTATTTAACTCGACGATATGAACACAATAGTAAGCGAAACCCCAAATGTAAGATCCGCGCACAGCAGGGCGGGGCTCCCTGTTCGAAATCGGGACAGCTTCCTCCAGGTCGAACCAATCCGCCGCGTCTCTTCGCCCTCCTGGCTTCCGGTTCCGGCCGTGGCTACTCCGAAGCCCAGCAGCCAAAGTTCCTCCACCATGGAGTTCTTGCGGTTCGTCGGCTGCTCACTCGCCGCAGCTATTCAAAAGCTGATTCCTGCCGGAGCCGCCCTCGCCGGCGTCTCGATGCTCTGCTATGGCCTGTCTTGGCTCGTTGATCTGGTTCAACGTTGGGCCGGGGTCACCGCTCATGCCTCGTCTCTCCTTCGCTGATCCCATGAACCCCCTGGGCCCCTTTTCCTATGCAAGTGCTTTGCGTCCAAACGTCGTTCGAGATTAGCATCCTCCATCGACCGTCACGGGCCGCCGATGACCGACGCAGACCAGTTCGCAACGTTCATGCAGAACTACCAGAACATGGTGTTTAGTACCTCCATGCGCCTCCTGGCCAACCCCACCGAAGCTCAGGATATCGCCCAGGAAGTCTTTCTCAAAGCCTACCAGCGCTTTCACGAACTCCGCGACAGCCCCACCGCCGGTGGCTGGCTCAAAACAGTGGCCACCAACCTCTGCCTCAACCACCTCACGCGTTACCGCGCCCGTTGGAGCTTCTTTTCCGATCTCGCCCGGCCCGGCTCCGAAGACGAAAGCGAAGAAATCGAGTTCGCGGCCCCCGTCGACCTCGCCCACGATGTCGCCCAGGCTGACCGCCACCAACTCGTCGAAGATGCCATGCAAGCCCTTCCCGCCGCACAACGTGTCCCCCTCGTGCTCTATCACCTCGAGGGTCTTCGTTACGAGGAAATCGCCGCTAAACTGAACGTCTCCCTCGGCAAAGTGAAGACCGATATCTTTCGCGGCCGGGAAGCCCTCCGCAAAAAACTGCGCCTGCGCCTCGCCGATGAATTGAACCCGGAGTCCATCCCATGAAGGACGAGTACGAACAAAAACTTGAACGCGCCATCGATCGCGAACTCAAAGCTCTGCCGCCACTCCCGGCGCCCGCCGAGCTCGCCGCCCGCGTCTTCCAGGCCATCGCCCGCGCCGCCACGCTTCCCTGGTACCGCCGCGCCTGGCAAACCTGGCCTGCTGCCTGGAGAATTGTCTCCTTTGCCGTGCTCGTCGCCGTCTTCGGTGGTTTGTGCTTCGTCGCCTGGCAATCGCCACATTCCACCCTCGGCCTGGTCGTCTCCGCCAAGATTCAGGCTTGTCTCTCCACCCTCAATTCCCTGCAGAACGCCGCGCTCGCGGTCCGAAGCTCCGCCGTCCTCATCCTAAAACAAGTTCACACCACCGTTCTCGTCCTGTGTCTCGCTTCCGTCGCCTTCGGCTACTTCCTTTGCGTGGGCCTCGGTAGTGTTTGCCTGCGCCTGGCCTGGGCTCGCCGCTGATCTCGTCACTATGAAGAAAATTCAATCCCTGACCTCCCTCCTCCTCGTCGGCTTAGGCCTCCATCTGCTCAACGCCTCCGCCCCGGCCCAAACCGCTGACGCTGCAGCCCAAACCAACGCCACGGACAACACCCGTTCGCAACTCGAGGATAACGCAACAGCCACAAATAAACCGCCCGTCACTCCAGAGGAAGCATTTCGCCTGCGCTTGGGGCTTGCCTCCGAAAATACAAACGGCACCGACACCTCCAACGCGGATTCCGGAATCGACAACCGCGAGGGCCACTATCACCGGAATCCCATGGTCCGCATCGGACACGACGCAGAATTGAAGGCAGACGAGGAGGCGGAAGCGGTCGTAGTCGTTGGTGGTTCGGCCAGCGTCCACGGGAAGGTTTATGATTCCGTCGTCGTCATCGGAGGAGATGCCGAAATCGACGGACCCGTCGCCCAAAATGTCGTCACCATCCTCGGCACCGCCAGGCTCACCAAAAACGCCCGGATCGGCGGCGACCTCGTCGTCGTTGGCGGTAAAGTCGAACGCGAGGCCGGCGCCGTGGTTAAGGGCGATATCGTCGATACCGGGGAAGTGTTTCCACGCCTGGAATGGCTGCGTTCCTGGTTCAAGCATTGCTTCTTGCTCATGCGGCCTCTCGCGCCTCAGGTCGGCTGGGTCTGGATGGTCAACGGTTTGGTCTTCCTTTTCTACGTGCTGACTGCACTGCTATTCCCCAAACCCGTCCAGGTTTGCATGGATGATCTCACCCGTCGGCCCATCACCACCTTGCTGCTCGGCATCCTAAGTCATCTCCTCGTCCCGCTCATTTTCTCAATCCTCGCCTTCACCGTCGTCGGCCTGATCGCCGTCCCGTTTGCCATGGCCGCGCTGCTCCTGGGTGCTGTCGTCGGCAAGGTCGCCCTGCTGCAATGGGTCGGGTCGCGCATCGTCGGCGGGTTCGCCGGCAGCGGCGCCCAGCGGCCTATCCTCGCCCTGTTCATAGGCGCCATCGTGATCAGCTTCCTCTACATGATTCCACTCCTGGGCCTGCTCACCTTCGCCGTCCTGGGCACCTGGGGCTTCGGCGCCGCGGTCAGTGCCACCTTCGGTGGCATGCGGCGTGAATTACCCCAGAAACCAACCCCGGTTCCCAGCCCGGATCCTTCCTCACCACCCTCAGACCCCATCATGGCGGTCTCTGCCACGCCCTCCAACCCAACGGAGCCAATCTCCCCGCAGCCCACGCCAGGCCCCGCCAGACCTAACCCGTCGCTTTCCGCTCCTCCTCCGGCTTTGCCTGAGATACTGGCATATCCTCGAGCCACTTTTTGGGAGCGAATGGCCGCTGCCTTCCTGGATCTCGTCCTGGTTTCGATTCTCAGCGTCGTGGTGCACGGTCCACCCCTCGCCTTCCTGGTCGCGCTTGCTTACTTCGCCGGCCTTTGGGCCTGGCGCGGGACCACCATCGGGGGCATCGTCCTCGGCTTGAAAGTAGTTCGCACCGATGGACAGCCTGTTTCGTTCCTCGTCGCCCTGGTGCGCGGTCTCGCCGCCGCTTTTTCCTTTGTGGTGCTCTTCCTCGGTTTCCTCTGGATCGCCTGGGATCGCGAAAAGCAAGGCTGGCACGATCGCATCGCCGGCACTGTCGTAATCCGCATGCCGCGGGGAACCCCCCTCATCGTCCTTTGACCATCGAGCTCTGCCACCAGGCCTCGCCCTCACTCGTTTTGTCAGCAGCGGGGCAGGGCAGGGCAGGGCGATAGCCGCCTCCGCCTGGATCTAGCCCCTCCAACCACACTCCCGCGACCCCCGTGACCGCGTTGTTGCCGGGAAAAAGCCTTTCCTTTGCGCGCGTTCCAGATATCTTTGGCTGTCTATATCTGCACTGGCGTGCAGTCGAGACGATGGAAGCAGCGAATATCCGAAATTTCAGCATTATCGCCCATATTGACCACGGGAAGACGACGCTCTCCGACCGACTCTTGCATCGCACGGGAACCATCTCCACTCGCGAGATGGAGGATCAACTCCTCGATTCAATGGATCTCGAAAAGGAGCGGGGCATTACCATCAAGGCGCACCCGGTCACCATGCTCTACCAGGCCAGAAATGGCCAGACCTACGAGCTGAACCTGATCGACACTCCCGGCCACGTCGATTTCTCCTACGAAGTCTCCCGCAGCCTCAGCGCTTGTGAAGGCGCTCTGCTGATCATTGACGCCGCTCAGGGTGTCGAAGCCCAAACCGTCGCCAATGTGCACCTCGCCATGAAACAAAACCTGGCGATCATCCCCGTCATCAACAAAATCGATCTTCCCCACGCCAACATTCCCCAAACCCGACAACAACTGGAGGACATCCTCGCCATCCCCGGTGAAACTGCGATGCTCGCCAGTGCCAAAGAGGGCATCGGTATCGACGAAATCCTCGAGGCCATCGTCGACCGCATTCCCGCTCCCAAGGCCACCGGTGCCTCCTCTCTCCAGGCTCTCGTCTTCGATTCTTATTTCGATACTTACAAAGGCGTCGTCACCCACGTCCGCGTCTTCACCGGAGAACTCAAAGCCGGTTCCCAGGTGAAACTGCTGCACTCCGGCAAAAATGTCGAAGTCAAGGAGGTCGGCAGCTTCAACCCCAAACCCTACGTCCGGGATCGACTCGGCATGGGCGAGACGGGTTACATGACCGCAAATATCAAATCGCCCCAGGAAATCAAAATGGGCGACACGCTTACCGACGCGCGCCACCCTTCGCCCGCTCTGCCCGGGTTCCTGGAGATTCATCCCATGGTGTTCAGCGGGATCTATCCCATCAACACCTCCGATTACGAACACCTCAAGTCGAACCTCGGCAAGTTGCAACTCAACGATTCCGCCTTCGTCTACCAGGCCGAAACCTCCGTCGCACTGGGCTTCGGCTTTCGTTGCGGCTTCCTCGGCCTGCTCCATCTCGAAATCGTCCAGGAACGTCTCCGCCGTGAGTACGGCATGGACATCATTGCCACCTATCCCAGCGTCATTTATCGCGTCACCCTCACCGATGGCACCCTCAAAGATGTCGATAATCCCGCGTTCCTTCCCGAACCGAATTACATCCTCTCCATCCAGGAACCCCTGGTTAAGGCCTTCGTCATCTGCCCCAACGAATACATCGGCGACATGATGGCCCTCATCTCGGAAAAGCGCGGCGCCGTCGATCATACTGAAACTCTCGACGCGCGAAGGGTCATGCTCACCAGCCTGCTCCCCCTCAACGAAATCCTCATCGACTTCCACGACCGCATCAAAAGCATCACCCGCGGCTACGGCTCCATGGATTATGAACACGCCGGCTATCGCCCTTCCGAAATGGTGAAACTCGACATGCTCGTCAACGGAGAATCCGTCGACGCCTTTTCCTGCATTGTCCACCGCGACAAAGCCGAGGGCAGGGGACGCGCCCTCGCCGCCAAACTCAAAGACGTCATCCCCCGCCAACAATACGCCGTCGCCATCCAGGCCGCCATCGGCGGTAAAGTCGTCGCCCGCGAAACCGTCGGCGCTCTCCGCAAGGACGTCACCGCCAAATGTTACGGCGGCGATATCTCTCGCAAACGCAAACTCCTCGAGAAACAAAAGGAAGGCAAAAAGCGCATGAAGGCTTTCGGCTCCGTCAACATCCCGCAAGAAGCCTTCATCGAAGTGCTCAAAGCATGACCCCCGAAAAGGCCAGCCCCCCACCAGCCGCAAACCAGTCCGCCGCCCAGGAACGTCCCGGGCTGCTCGCCCGGTGGGCGAACTGGTTTATGTCCCGTTGCGTTCGCCAGGGAAGCGCCATGCGCGCCCATGTCCAGAAAATTCTGGATCACCAAAGGGACATCCTTGCCCCCGATGCCGTTAACAAGGTCACCGCCGCCATGGCCGATCTCGACCGCGCCCTCGCTGACCCCGGCGGCCACGGCCGCATCGAGAAGCAAATGGACGGCCTCGAAACCGCCGCAAACAAATGGCTCAAACCGTATCCCAATGCCGCCTGGCGCGAAAACATCGAGGTGCTCCTGGTCGCCCTCACCGTGGCCATGGGTATCCGCACGTTCTTCCTCCAGCCGTTCAAAATCCCCACCGGTTCCATGCAACCCACACTGTTCGGCGTCACCTCCACGCCGGATTTCAGTCGCGGCTGGGAGGAATCCGAAGTTCCCGGCACCAAAAGGACCGTGGAATTCCCTTCAGGATGGCAACGAGTCCGGGAGTGGTTCGCCGGCGTCTCCTGCATCTCCATTAACGCTCCCGCCGACGGCCACATCGAACGGGTCAACACCCCCATCCGCCTTCTCATCTTTAACCTCCTCCAGACCATTGAAATCGGCGGCCACAGCGCTTGGATCCTGTTTCCGCCCGACTATGGCAGCTCAACTCTTGATCGCCGCGCCGGTCTCGACTCCCGCGAATTTAAACAAGGCGATGAAGTTGCCCGCCTCAAGGTCGTCAGCGGTGATCATCTCTTCGTCGATCGGCTGACTTACAACTTCCGGCCTCCTCACCGCGGCGAAATCATCGTGTTCGAAACCAAAGGCATCCTGAGCCTCCCGCAAGATCAGTTTTACATCAAACGCCTCGTCGCCCTCGGCAACGAGAAAGTCCAGATCGGCGATGACCGCCACCTGCGCATTAACGGTCAACGCCTCGACGGTTCCACACCACACTTCGAGAAAGTCTACTCGTTCGATCCCAAAGAACGACCCCGAGAAAGCCAATACTCCGGCCACGTCAACGATAAGGTGGTCAAACAGTTCTACCCGCGATTGAATTTCTCCGTCGCACCGCTGTTTCCCGATGCAAACGCCGTTTACGAAGTTCCACCGGAACATTACATGGTCATGGGGGATAATACCATGAACAGCGCCGACTCCCGCGCCTGGGGCGCTTTCCCCGCAGCCAATGTCATAGGACGCAGCTTCTTCGTCTATTGGCCAATCACGGACCGCTTCGGCTGGGGCTACCACCGCTGAACAGGCCGCAAAGCCGGGAACCAGCCGTTTTCAACAGGTTCCATTGCCTCGCGCAGGATTTCAGGCAGTCAGAGTCGCTAGCGCTTAGACTCGCACTACTCGCGTCCCAAATTTTTATTCCGACTTTGGCTGGTTGTCGCTCGCCCTCGTCTCCTTCTGCTCGCGTTTCCTTTGTCGTGCACGCCGAACTCTGCTCCAGAGGAGTTGTAGCAGGACGGCGCAGATTACCGTAAAATACAAAATGAAAATCAGGTGCGCGTCGCTGCTCTTGATGATCAGCCAAGCAAACCCGAATTCCACATCTCCGCCGGTCCTACCAAATTCCGGAAATGCCAGAAAAACCGGCAGCGCGGCTAGCGCAATGATCATACCCAGGATGGGCACCTGCATCGCCTGCACGAGGCAGATCGACAATGCGCCACCAACAACAAGAAAGAACAAGCCATTGAGAAACCTATGGAGCGGTCGAGTCGAGCCCAGTTTCATATCTCTACCCCATCTCTTATGTTCTCATCTTCCATTAACAGAGTCTCGGTTTGGGGCAAAGTGTTGGATTTAAGCCCTAGTGACCCCTTTCCACAATTTCGCACAATGTTTGTTATATTCATATCAGACGCGGCCGCACCCTCGCCTCTCCCATTCCCTCCATCACGCCCTGGACAACCCGACCTCCAACTCAAGCTCCGCCTAACGCCCGTCGGTACACCGCTTCATACGCCGCCGCCGTCCGATCCCACGAAAAATCCGCGCTCATTCCGTTCCGCCGGTAATGCGCCAATAAATCGCTTCCCGCATAAAGGGCCAGCGCTTTACGAATCGCGTGCGCCAGCGCCTCGCCGGAATACTCTGAAAACTTGATCCCGTTCGCGTTCTGCGCGTCATCCTTGATGTCGATCACCGTGTCATCCAAACCGCCGGTGGCGCGCACCACCGGGACCGTCCCGTATCGCAAACTATACATCTGGTTCAAGCCGCAAGGCTCGAATTTCGACGGCATCAGAAAGAAATCGCCACCCGCCTCCAACCGGTGCGACAAGCCCTCATCAAACCCAATCCGAACCACTGCGCGATCCGGGAAGCGCTTCGCCAATTGCTGAAACGCTCCCTCGAACCTGGATTCTCCCGAGCCGAGCAGCGCGAACTGCATTTGAGCCGGCAACATTTCCTCGAGGCCCGCCGCCAGGATGTCGACTCCTTTTTGCTCGACGAGCCGGCCGATGCTGATGAACAGCGGGATATCCGCCCGCACCGGCAAACCCAGTTCCTGCTGGAGCTCAGCTTTGTTGATGGCTTTGCCACCGGGGTCCGCGACGCTGAACGGGTGTTTCAGGTGCGGATTGGCGTTCGTGTTCCACTCGCCATAATCAACCCCATTGAGTATTCCCGTCAGTTTCGAAAGGCGTTCCCGCAAAAGTCCGTCCAGGCCGCACCCGAATTCCTCCGTCGTAATCTCCCGGGCGTATCGCGGACTCACGGTCGTTAACACGTCCGCGTAGGCGATCCCGCCTTTGAGGCAGTTAAAACGCCCATAAAACTCAAGCCCGCGCGATGAAAAGTAGCTCCAGGGCAGGTTGGCACAGGCGAACTGGGCGGCAGCAAAGACTCCCTGGTAGGCGATATTATGCAACGTCACACAGGTCCGAGGCACCCTGCCCTGCGCACCGAGCGTCTGACGCTGCTGATCCAGGAAAACCGCAGTCAAACCCGTCTGCCAATCGTGCAGATGAACAAGCTCCGGCCGCCACGACAAATGGAGCCCAAGATGCCCGACCGCCTTCGCGAAAAAGATGAACCTCTGTGCGTTGTCCGGGTAATCAACCCCAAATTGCTGATAAAGCCCGGAGCGATGAAAGTAACCCGGCTGATCGACAAAATAAATCGTCAGCCGCTCGGCCGGTTGCAGCGTCCAAACCTCCCCCTTGACCCGGCCGCTCCCCAGGGGCACCTCCAAAAAATAATCGAGCCGTTGCAGTCCCGGAAACTGCTCCCGAATTCCGGCATAAAAGGGCGTAACCAGGCCCACCTCGTGTCCCAACCGCGCCAGTGTTTTGGCCAGCCCTCCCACCATGTCCGCGAGCCCGCCCGTTTTCGAGTAAGGATAAACTTCACTGCTGGCCAGTAGAAGTTTCATCCCCGGACTGCTTCAAACCAGATTTGAAAGCTCGCCTCGTGAGCCGCTGCTTCGCGTAAATCGTGCATGGGTGGCGGCCGGTTCGACATCAGCTAAACAGAAGCCTGAATGCGGTCCACCTTCAGGTAAGGTTGAAGCACAGACGGGACCGACAGGGAACCATCTGCCTGCTGATAGGTTTCCACAACCGCCACAAACAGGCGGGCCAGCGCGGTTCCACTGCCGTTCAGCACGTGTGGAAACCGATTCTCGCCTTTCTCCGATTTAAAGCGCAGAGCCATCCGTCGGGCCTGGAAATCCTCGCAATTGGATACGCTGGAAACTTCCAGAAAGCTCCCCTGCCCTGGCGCCCACACCTCGATATCGTACGTCTTGGCGCTCGCAAACCCCATATCCCCCGTGCAAAGCAGCAAGACCCGGTAATGTAACCCCAGCAGTTGCAGCACGCGCTCAGCATGGCCCAGCATGCTCTCGTGCTCGTCGTACCCAGCCTCCGGTTTGACTATCTTAATCAGCTCCACTTTGTCGAATTGATGAACCCGAATCAAACCTCGCGTACCCAACCCAGCGGCCCCCGCCTCTCCCCGAAAACATGGCGTATACGCGCAATACCGAATCGGCAGCCGTTGCTCCGCCAGGATTTCCTCTCGATGTATGTTGGCAACCGGCGTCTCAGCCGTCGGAATCAAATAAAGACTACCCAGTTTGCTGGTCGCATCCCCCTCCGCCACGCCATAATACTGGTTCTTGAATTTGGGGAACTGGCCAACCCCCTCGAGACACTGGGGCCCCACTACGAACGGCGGCGATACTTCCGTGTAACCGTGATCACTCACGTGCAAATCCAAAAGGAACTGAATCAAAGCTCGCTCCAGCCGCGCTCCCCAGTTCGTATAGAGCACGAAGCCGCTGCCAGAAAGCTTCGTTGCGCGCTTAAAATCAATCAGGCCGAGGCTCTCGCAAATCTCGACGTGCGATTTCGGCTGAAAGGCGAACTGCGGCTTTTCTCCACGTACTCGAACTACCGCGTTCTCTTCTGCCGTCTTTCCAACCGGCACCGAAGCGTGCGGCAGGTTCGGCATCGCCAGCATCAGTTTGTCACGTTCGGTCTCGGCCTCCTGCGCTTGCTGGTCCAGCCGGCTGATTTGATCTCCCAGATCGCGCGTTTCATTTTTCCGCTCCTCGGCTTCGGCCACCTTCTTTTGGCCCATCAGCACGCCGATATCCTTCGAGACTCGGTTCCTTTGCGCCTTGAGTGCTTCCGCCTGGCTCAACGCCTCGCGCCGTCGCTCGTCCAGCTTCAGAACCTCCCCGACCACACCCTCATCCCCCGCCCCACGCGCGGCCAGACGTTCCCGCACAAAGTCCGGTTTCTCGCGGATGAGTTTGATGTCGAGCATCGCTGGAAATAAAAGCCCGAGGCCAAGGTAACTACCGGGTGAATAAGACGGGATTCCTCGCGCCCGCCAGGAGGACCTCGCGCACCAACGGCCGACCCTTGAATCCCTGCGGTCCCATGCCGCGCATCCCCCGAATCAGGGCTACTTCGGCCCTGCAGGTTTGTTCGTCGCGGCTTTCAACTGCTTCTCGACATCTTCCTGCTTCAGGACTTCAATTTTTGCGCCCGCCTTCAGTTCCTCGGCCGACGGGACGCGGATGATGTCGCTGGTCAGAGGTTGCGCTGTCGCAGCCGGTGGCTGAGGGTTTTCGATCCCCAGCAACTCAATCTCGAAAATAAGAGCTGCGCCGGGCTCGATCTGCGGCCCCGAACCGCGGTCGCCATACGCAAGGGCTGGAGGCAGAAACAATTGCCACTTCGAACCCGTCTTCATGAGCTGAAGGGCCTCGATCCAGCCCTTCACCAAACCTCCGGCAAGGGAGAACTTTGCTGGCTGGTTCCCATGTTTCGCAGAACTGTCGAACTCCGTGCCATTCAGGAGTGTTCCCTTATAGACGACCGATACTGTATCATTGCTCTTGGGCATTGGACCCGTGCCTTCGGTTAACACCTTGTATTGAAATTCCGCTGACGATCCGTCCGGCATGGTTACAACATGTGTTTTGATCCCATCTTTCTTTCGATTCTCAGCCAGGAACGTCTCGGCGTCCCGCTTATTCTTTTCGATGGTTTTACGCCGTTCTTCCTCCCGTTTGGCTCGCACCTGCTGCTGGTAAGCCATCATCGCCTCGCGCATCTGCTCGTCCGTGAGCTTGAGCGTCTTGGCCCCCAGCACATCCTTGATGGCCGCCTGCATCTCATCCAGGTCCACATCGTAGGAACCGCTCTTGATGTTCCTTCCAATGTTCACTCCAATGCTGTAACTGATCTTGGCCCGTTGCTCGGCCGGCGAATTGGTGCTGTCCACGCCGCTGGCCGAAAACGTCACGCCCGCTGCAACCGTCATCACAGCGCAGGCGGCTTTCATTCCGATTTTCATTGTTATCAAAGTAAAACTGCTTGTTTAGAGCCTGTCGTTTACAATAAACGGGCCTAATGTCCAGCCCAAAAAACTGGGACTTTACCCTGCCTTGCCCTTCCTGATTGAATCACCCAATTGAAAGTTCTCATCATCGGTTCCGGGGGCCGTGAACATGCCTTGGCCTGGAAACTGGCTCAATCCCCACACGTTACCAGCCTTTGCTGCGCACCCGGGAACCCCGGAGTAGCAGCCGAACTCCTGCGGAACGGCTCCCTGGCTGAATCTGTCCCCATCGCCGCCGAGGACCTCCCCGCCCTGCTCTCTTTCGCCACCGAACACCGCGTCGACCTGACCGTCGTCGGCCCCGATAATCCCCTCGCCCTTGGCGTGGTCGATCTCTTCAGCGCCCGTGGATTACGGATCTGGGGTCCCAATAAGCAAGCCGCCCGGTTCGAGTCCTCCAAAGCCTTCTCCCAGGCTTTCATGGAGCGATACGGAATCCCAACTGCCCGGTCCGCGACTTTTCGCGAGCCCGAACCCGCACGTGCCTTCGTACGCTCCCTCGACGGTCGTTGCGCGGTCAAGGCCGACGGTCTGGCCTTGGGTAAAGGCGTGCTCATCTGCCGCGACCTCGACAGCGCTCTCCGCGCCGTGGACGACATGCTCCTCAGGCACGCCTTCGGCGCAGCCAGCTCAGAAATCGTTATCCAGGAATTGCTCGAGGGCATCGAGATTTCACTGCACGCGCTCTGTGATGGCCACACCGCGCTGCCGTTCCCCACTGCCCAGGACCACAAACGCGCTCTCGACGGTGACCTGGGCCTCAACACCGGCGGCATGGGCACGTACTCGCCCACTCCTTTTCTCGACGAAAACGCCCTCGCCCGCGTCAGTGACGCAATCCTGAAGCCGTTCCTCCATGGCTGCATACAAGAGGGCATCCATTTTCAGGGCATTCTTTACCCGGGCGTCATGCTCACTAAGGACGGCCCCAAAGTCCTCGAATTTAACGCACGCTTCGGTGACCCAGAAACCCAAGTCTACCTCACCCGCCTCCAAAACGACCTATTCGAACTCTTGGACGCCAGTGTCAGCGGCACTCTCCGCGCCACACAACTTCGCTGGAGCCCCACCGTATCCGTCTGCGTTGTCATGGCCTCGGGCGGCTACCCAGGCAGCTACGAAAAGGGGAAACCCATCTTCGGCCTTGAGGAAACCGCCGCGGTTCCCGGAGTCAAAGTTTTCCACGCCGGTACTGCTAAGGTCGGACCCAATTTGGTCACGAACGGCGGCCGCGTCCTCGGCGTGACCGCCTGGGACTCCAGCCTGCCCCGCGCGCGCGAAAAGGCCTACGCCGCCGCCCGAGGCATACGCTTCGAAGGCGGTTTCTACCGACGCGACATCGGCGAAAAGGCGCTGGAAGCACCTACCTCGCCATGACATCTCGTTTTTCACCAGGCCTGCCAAGACGGCCCGCCGCCAAACGCGGGCTTCAGCCGCTTCATCCGCGCGAAACCTATGGTGCTCGCCACGATTAACCGCCCGCAAGAATTGCTCTATCTCAACCTCTTTGGCGATGTCCTTGCCAATGAACTCGTTTTGTACCGAGCCGAAATCGCCGCGCTGCTCACCGACCTCAAACCGGGCTTTCGACTTATCACCGACCTCGCACGCCTCAATTCCATCGAGATCGAAGCCGCCCCAGAGATCGGTCGCGTCATGGACATGTGCGACCAGAAAGGTGTCGGCATGGTCATTCGAGTCATCCCCGATCCCTCCAAGGACATCGGCCTCAATATCCTGACGTTCTTCCATTATCACCACGGACCAAAAACCATCACCTGCGCCACACTCGAAGAGGCCGTCAAGACTCTCGATCCGGCAACACCCCCCTGAATCAGCCCGGCCCGCTCGACCCGTTCGGCCTGGGATCCTACTCCTCGCCGCGTGGCGATTTCATCCCCGACAATTCTCATCAACTTCACCGTCAGTTCTGTTTCGATTCCTTGGTTTAAGCTCGCCTTTTGACCGGAGCCAAGGATCATTCGCACGCGAGCCTGAGCGCTAATGCTTCGCGTTTCAACCGCCCGGTTTCGCAGCGAGTTTGAAAATCACGCTGTTTATTCCATGTTTCGTCGACCTGCTGTATCCCCAGGTGGGCATTAACATCGTCCAAATCCTCGAACGCCTTGGCCACACCGTGGAATGTCCACCCGAGTTGGCCTGCTGCGGCCAGCCCGCGTTCAATAGCGGGTACTGGGACGAATCCCGCGCTGTTGCAGAACCCGTTCTCGATCGGTTGCAAGGCTCCGAAGCCGTGGTCATTGCGTCCGGATCCTGCGGCGCCATGCTCAAAGTGTTCTACCCCGATCTGTTCGCCGGGACAAAGCGCTCCGACGCCGCTCGCGCCCTGGCATCCCGATGCTTCGAGTTCTCCGACTTCCTCGTGAACCGCCTCGGCGTGCGCGACCTCGGGGCCTCCTTCACCGCCAAAGTCACTTTCCACGACGGTTGCCACGGTTTGCGTGAACTGGGTAACAAACGGCCCGCACGTGAACTCCTCGCCCACGTTCGTGGCCTCGAACTCGTCGAAATGCGGGACGCCGAGGTTTGTTGCGGGTTCGGCGGAACTTTCGCCGCCAAGTTTCCCATGATCTCCACCGCCATGGCCGAGGTGAAATGCGCTTCCGCTTTGGAAACAGGAGCGGACTACATCGTCTCCAACGACTCGAGCTGCCTCATGCAGCTCCAGGGACTGCTGGATCGCCAGGGCCAACATATCAAAACCCTTCACCTCGCGGAAATCCTCGCGCGCACATGATTACGCCCGCCCAGGATTTCAAAGAGCAAGCCGCACAAATCACAAAAGATTTGCGCCACCGCGAGATCATCCAAACCGCCCTTCGCAAATACGAATCTGCCCGCGACAAAACCAAGGCCGCTTTTCAGGATTGGCAAGGGGCTCGCGACGCGGCATCCGCCGCGAAAGCGGAGGCAATAGGCCATTTGGACCGCTACCTGGTCGAATTCACCGACAAAATCGCCGCGCGCGGTACTCACGTTCACTGGGCCAGTTCAGCGGCTCGGGCGCGCGAAATCATCCTAGGTATCGTGCAGGCCAAGAAGGCCCGCTCCATCATTAAGTCCAAAGCCATGACCTCGGAGGAGATCCACTTGAATGAGGCCTTGGAAAAAGCCGGCTTCGAAGTCGTCGAAAGCGACCTCGGCGAGTTCATCGTCCAGCTCCGCAACGAAACCCCCTACCATATCGTGTTTCCCGCCATGCACCTCACCCGTGGCCAAATCAGCGATCTCTTCCGCGACAAACTCGGCAGCGCCCCAACCCAAAATCCCGAGGATCTCACCATGATCGCGCGTCGCGTCCTGCGCGAAAAGTATATCACCGCCGACATCGGAATCACCGGCGCCAACTTTGCCGTCGCCGAAACCGGGATGATTTCCATCACCGAAAACGAAGGGAACGCGCGCTTGACCGCCGCCCTTCCCAAAACCGTAATCACCTTGTTGGGGATCGAAAAGATCCTGCCGCGTTTCGAAGATCTCGCCCTCTTTCTGCCCATGCTGGCCACGGCGGGCACCGGTCAGCCCTTGACCTGCTACAACTCCTTCTATGCCGGCCCGCGTCAGCCCGACGAGTCCGATGGTCCTGAAGATTACCACGTTGTTCTCCTGGACAATCGCCGCACCGCCTTGCTGGCTGACCCCGAACAACGCGACGCTTTGCATTGTATCCGCTGCGGCGCCTGCCTCAACGTGTGCCCCATTTTCCGAAACGTCGGCGGTCACACCTACCACACCACTTATTCAGGCCCCATCGGCTCCGTAATCACCCCCCACCTGCGCGATTTGCAGGATTGGAAACACCTCTCCCAGGCCAGCTCCCTCTGCGGCGCCTGCACCGAAACCTGTCCCGTTAAAATCGATCTCCACCATCACCTCCTTCAAAACCGCCGCAACGCTGTCGCCGCAAGCCCATCCGCCCTCGAACGTCTTGCCTTCCGCATCTTCGCCACTGTCGTGAACCATCCCCGGCTCTATGCCGCCGTCACACGCCTCGGCCGTTCCCTGCAAAAACTCCATCCTGCCATCAAAGCTTCCGCGCTTGACCCCGCCCGCTCCTGGACCCGGACTCGCGACTTACCCCGAATCCCGACTCGATCGTTCAAGGAGTTCTGGAAATCACGCTCATGAGCGATAAAGAAATAATCCTGGCCCGTATCCGCGAGGCTCTCGCTGTCCCGTCTCCTCGAACCGAACCTCACGGAAAGATCGTCCCCAATCTCAATGCCCCCCAGGATTACCCCGCCCGACGCTGGCTGCCTTCTCCAGGCGCCACCTTCGAAGATCATCTTTCTGCCTTCCAAAAGCACGCGGCAGATTTGAAGGCCGAAGTGCGTCTCTTAGCGGCCGTCGAGGAGTTACCCGACGCTGTTCGTCAATTGCGTGCGCAGGATGCCTGGACCAAGGTGGGCACCCACCAAGGCCAATTGACCGATGCCGTCTGCCAGGCCCTTGGCGTGACCGTGTGTCGTACCGATCGGCCGTACGCCGTCCGAGATCTCGAGTCGTGCGACGCCGGCATCACCGAGTGCGACGCGCTCGTCGCCCAAACCGGCAGTGTGCTCGTCACTAACCGTTCGGCGGGTGGTCGCGCCTTGTCGGTCCTTCCCCCGCACCACGTCGTGCTCGCCCGGCGCTCCCAGCTCGTAGCGGATTTGCCCGCTGCCTTCGACTTGCTGCAAAAACTTTACGCCGGAAATTTTCCCAGTTTCATCTCCTTCATCACCGGCCCCAGCCGTACTGGCGACATTGAACGAATCCTCGTACTCGGCGCCCACGGACCAAAAAAACTAACCATCTTCATCGTCTGATTATTCTCTAACCCGCCCGAAAGCAGACCAGCTCAGTCGCCGCCGCGAAAACCGCCCAACCACTAAATCTCTCTCAGCGCCCCCGATCGTTCCCAAAGCGGTGGTTGGAACTTGCGACACTGCTGCTCCGTGTTATCCTCTTCCCAGGCTGTGGCGGAACACCAGCCTCCGAATAAAAACCGCATGCACTCAACGCTTTCAGACTTCGCCCGGAAACTGCGCCGGGAGATTGGCGCCTTCAAAGCAGAGCACAAGCCCGGTGTCGCCACTTTCCCTTTCGAAGATCGGGCATTCCTATTATTCGCGCTGCAATTCGAGCTTAATCCGGATTATCGCCTCCTTTGCGAATCACGTGGCGTATCGCCAATGACCGTTCAATGCTGGCAGCAGATACCGGCTATCCCCACCACGGCTTTCAAAGAACTGCCGCTGTCCTGCATCCCCAGCAGAGCCAGGACCGCCTATTTCGAATCCAGTGGAACCAGCCGCCGGATTCGCGGTCGTCATTGGCATCACGCGGAATCCCTGGCTCTCTACTCCGAATCTCTTTTGCAATGGTTCGAGGCGTGCCGCCGCCCTGATCCGCACCAGCCCTCCATGATCATTTTGACGCCGCCGCCCGCCGCCGTCCCGCACTCGTCGCTGGTCTTCATGTTCGACGCCTTGCGACGACGTTGGAACATCGACAGCTCCACTTTCCTGGGCGAACTGTCGGACGACGCCTGGACTCTGGATCGAGCCCGAGTGCATTCGGCCTTCCAGCGCGCGACGGAATCCAATCACCCGGTAGCAGTATTCGGGACCGCATTTTCGTTCGTTCAATTGCTCGACGATTTCGCCACCCGCTCGGTCCGCCATAATCTCCCCGAGAAATCCTGGGTGCTGGAAACCGGAGGTTACAAAGGCCGGTCGCGCGCCATCCCAAAAGTCGAGTTGCACGCCTTAATCACCCATCACCTCGGTGTCCCCGAATTCCATATCTTCTCGGAATACGGGATGAGCGAACTGAGTTCGCAAGCTTATGATCGACTTTCCGAGCCAGGCGCAGCCTCGCAGCGTCATTTTCTTTTTCCTCCCTGGGCGCGCTCCCGCGTGATCTCACCCGAGACGGGAACCGAAGTTCGCGACGGCGAAACCGGATTGCTCCAGGTGTTCGATCTCGCCAACGCCTTTTCCGTCCTGGCAATTCAAACTGAGGATCTCGCCACCCGCCGCGGTGATGGTTTCGAGTTACGTGGTCGGGCAACGTCCAGCGAACCTCGGGGTTGCTCTTTACAGGTCGCCGGAGCATGACGCTGCCGAACTATTTCCTCGCCGATCTGCCTCCGGAAGCGGCGCTCACGCCCGCCATCATCACCGAAGCTTGCCGCGCGCTGAAACGAAACCGCGAAATCTATCTCTCCGGGCGCACCACCGATAATGTCGTCCGGTTGCTGGACCGGGTGGCCGCAGATTGGCTCGATCCCCAGTTCCCCTTTCGCCAGCTCGCCTTGGAACAGGGTCCTGCAGCATTGCAACTTTCCCGCGCAACGCTCGCCGATGGCCTCGACTCCTGGTTTCGACAGGTCACCCGGACCAATCTCGAAACGCTGCTGGCACAGGAACTGGGCCCGGCCGGGCGCCTGGACGAAATGGTCGCCTCGCCGGCCGAGGCGCAAACCAACCGCGCGGCGCTTGCGGTTGCGCCCGAATTGCTCGCCCACTTTACCGCCGGAAATCTACCCGTGCCCGCGCTTTCCAGCATCGCCTTCGGCGCCCTCCTGCGCTCAGCCCAGTTCGTCAAATGCGCCTCGGGCGCCGAGCTCCTGCCCCGCCTTTTCGCTCATTCAATTTACCAGGCCGATCCTAAACTCGGCGCGTGCCTCGAGATCGCCACCTGGCCGCGCGAACGTGAAGACCTCGAATCGGCCTTGTTTCACGAACTGGATTGCCTCACGGTCACGGGCGACGACAGCACCCTGGCCGCGATTCGCCACCAGCTGCCCCCCTTCGTCCGCTTCGTCGGGTACGGTTATCGCGTCAGTTTCGCCTACATCACCGCAGGCGTCCTTTCCGGCCTGAACGCCGGCCGAATCGTTCGCCGCGCGGCCACCGACGTCGCCGCCTGGGATCAGTTGGGTTGCCTCTCCCCGCATCTCATCTACGTGGAACATGGCGGCGGTATTTCCGCCGAGCAATTCGCGGAAAAACTCGCTGAGGAACTCGCTCGCCGCGAAGAGACACATCCGCGCAGCCCCTTGCCGGTCGAACTCGCCGCCACCATCACTTCGCGACGCGCGTTTTACGAAATTCGCGCCGCGCACTCGCCCGAAACTAAACTCTGGCGCAGCCCCGATTCCACCTCCTGGACCGTGGTTTACGAAGCCGACCCGCGCTTCCAGGCCTCCTGCCTGCACCGATTCGTTTACGTCAAAGGCGTTACCGGTCTAACCGAGGCCTTGCAGGCCGCCGATCCAGTGCGTCGCCACGTTTCAACCGTGGCTCTGGCCGCTCCTGAGGATAAAGCGCAGGCCATGGCCACTGAACTCGCTCGTTGGGGAGCCAGCCGAATCTGCCAATTGGGCCACATGCAGCAACCCCCGCTCACCTGGCGCCACGATGGACGTCCTCCCCTCGCCGATCTCTTCCGCTGGGCCGACTGGGAAATGGCGCCTGACGAATCATGAACCCCAGCTCGCTGCCGTACTCAAAACCGAAATCGAACCGCGGAAAATACAGTTCACGCTCTTCGCGTCCGAGTCGCCTTCATTCAAAGTCGGGTCGGCGATTTCTTCCTCGCCCGTAACCATTCAGAAGAAAACCATGGAGCTCAGAAAATCTTTCCAGTTCGAAGCGGCCCACCTGCTGCCGAAGTTGCCCAAAAGCCACAAATGCCGCCGTTTGCATGGTCACAGTTTCAAGGTGGAGATCGCCATCACCGGCCCGCTCCACCCCCGGCTGGGTTGGGTCATGGACTACGCAGATATCAGCCGCGCTTTCCAACCCATCTGGAAACGCCTCGATCATCGTTACTTAAACGAAATCCGAGGCCTCGAAAACCCCACCAGCGAGCTGATCGCCGCCTGGATCTGGCGCAAACTAAAGCCGTCTCTGCCCCACCTGACCGAAGTCGTCGTGGCAGAAACCTGCACGGCAAAATGCGTCTTCCGCGGCGAATCGTTCTCAGCTGAAAAGTAAATCTCGCGAACGCCGCCACTCCGATCGCGCGCCCCTCCGAATCACCGGACCGCCGCCGGCGCTCCCCTGGCTCGGTCCGCCGCCCGTGCTGCAGCGGGTGAACCGGCCACTGCCACCTCGACCGCCTTAAAGCTCCGCCAGTAGCTCAACGGCAGCAAGCCCAGGCCCACCGCAAATAACTGTGTGGCGTCGAATATCATCAGCCACTTGAAGGCCCCATCCATAAACCCGTAGGAGTGCAGCCCAATCTGGAGCATGTTCACCCCGAACCACGAAAAGCTGGTTACCACGTTTCCTAGAATCGCAAGATTCATCAAGCCTCGTTCGCGCACCAACCCTCCCCAGCGAGCATGCAAAATGATTGCGTTCCACAAAACGATAAGCAGCGCACCGTTTTCTTTCGGATCCCATCCCCAAAAACGCCCCCAGGATTGGTCCGCCCAAATGCCGCCCAGCACAGTGCCGGTAAAGCTGAAGAGCGTCGCAAAACAAACGATGCCATACACCATCTTCGCCAGGGCTTTGCTCACATCAGTCCCGGCAACCGACGGTGCCTGCGATTTCAGCTTCTGTGTGAGCAGCGGAGTAAATACCCCAACACCCACGTAAACTAATGCCAGCAAGCCCGACACAAACGTCGAGGCATACCCCAGGGTCACCACGACGACGTGTGTCGCCAGCCAGAAGTTTGTGTCAAGAACGGCTCGCAGCATCTCCATGGTGTCCCCGCTCAGCGCCAAGTTGTGCGCGATCACCAGGGTGACAAACCCGGCCAGGGAAGCGACCAGACTGCCGATGCCCACCTTGTAGATTCGCTCGAGTAGCAATCCCAACACCAATGTGCCCCACCCGATGAAAATGGCTGAGGAATACAGGTTCGTGACCGGCGGTCGCCCTTCCAGCACCATTCGGAAAACCAACCCAAAGGTGTGTATCACTCCCGCCACCACGACCAGCCAGAACGCGGACCGCCGCAGGGTCTCCGACAAATCCGGCGCCGCCGCGAGTGAAAGCAGCCCAACCACCGCAAACAAAAATGCCACGACATAAATCTCCATCGCCTGGTAGAAGGCCTGAAATCGGTTGTAAAAGAACTCATGTTCGCCCTTCGCCAACTCGATACCAAACCACGACGACAGCCATTGGCGATATCCCGCCACCGCCTGGTTGAATTCCTCGGGTTTGTCCTGCCGGTACGCATCTACGATTGCCGCGTAATGCGCCACTGCCGGGCTGATGTTGCCGTTGCGCACCGAGTCGAGAAGGCTCGTTCCCACGGTTTTCCAATTCTCCCGCCCCTTCTCCAGATCGGTCGGCGGGACGCCCAGAAATGCCGCGAAGCGTCCCGCCGTCTGGAACTGTGAGAGTTCGCCCAGGATCTTGTCGTACGCCTCTTTGTCGAACTTTTCTCCCGCCTCACTCGCGCGGACCGCTGCCACTCCCGGCGCTATGGACTTCTGGTAGTCCGCAAGTTCAGCGACAAAATCGTCCGAGTTCGGTGGCCGAAGGCTGACCTGAAGCCGTTGAAATAAAACCACCCCGTTGTAAAGCTTCATCAACTGTTTCTCGAAGACCGACCGGTTCTCCGGCGTCGAAACTTTGTCCTCCTCCCTCTTCAAAACTCGCCCCGCCTGCTGACCTATCTCTTCATAACTGGGCCGCAACTCGCCAAACGAATAATATTTATTGGTCTGGGCTAACTTCAGCATCGCCAGCACCTCCAGGTTATCGATGCGAAAGACCTTCCGCTCCTCGGCCACCTCCGGTTTCATCATGACCTCCATCAGCCATTCAATGGCCGACAACGATTGACGCCCCTCAAGCGCAACTGTCTGCCGCGCGCGCAACTGAAGGAGGGAATTCCGCGCCACCGAATCCAGCGGCTGAATCCGGCCATTCAATAAAACCGGAAGTTTGCCAAAGGCGCTGGTCTGAAAGCCGCTCTCCGGCCTGGGCCTGAGCGAGGCAAGGACGACCAGCGCCGCCACCGCCGCAACGATCCAGGGAATCCATTTTTTCATACGAGGACTTTCCGGCGAATGAACGGAACCAGGTGGGACAGGAATTGCCATACCAATCCCAACGCGACCAGGATGCAGGAGACGTAGGGGGTCAACCAACTCGGATTGTGAACGACCTGGAGCACCGTCCCCTGGTCGTCGCGATCGAAGCTCGCCTGGTAAAAAGTTTCCCCCGCGTAACGCAACGGGTTGTTCATGTAGATCAACACTTCCCGTTTTTCCCCCGTATCAGGCCGTTGCAACAGCACCCGGCTCGCGAAGTTCTTGGGAATGTCCGTGCCCGCGTAAACATCATGCTGAAACCTCAGGAGCCGCACGCTAAACGGCTTATAATGTCGAGTGGGCCGCAGGATCAGTTCGTAATTCCGATTATCCACCCGCACCGTTTGCGGCTGCTCAATAAACTCTGACATCAACCACGTCCCGAGTGAACCCCGCGGCGTCGTCAACTCGATCACCGCGCTCGGCACATCCCGATCGTCCATCGAGGTCACTCGCGGCAATTCTCTCACGGTCGTACTGGCGCCGATATTCTGGTTGGCCGCCGCCGGCTCTTTGGACTCCTGAGCGCGTTTGGTAACCTGTGAATTCGCAAAAAATTGACGGATCTCGATCGCAAACGGTAACTCCGCATGCTGGATTTGCTTTCGCCGCGCCAGCACCCGCTGCGAAATCGCCACCACCTTGTCCGTGTCCCGGTCGCTCGTGTCAATCACGGCCAGTTCAGCTTCACGGTCGCTCTCGGAATAACTGCGGGCCTCTCCCTCGCGCAAATGCAGGGCCGTCTCCCGCGACAGCATGTCCGTCAGTAGCTGGCCCAGAAGCAACAAAATCACCCCCACATGCACCAGCCAAATCCCCGCCTTCTTTCGCGTGAGCGTAAACCGGTTGATATGGGCGGTAACCAGGTTGATCAACAACAGCCCGCCCACCAAATAGCCACCCGGGAAAATCGGCACCTTCCATCCCGCTCCCCTGGGACCCCAGTATATAAAAAAACTCCGGAAGAATTCGTTTTGCGCCTTGTACAGCCCCAGGTCGACCTGCGCCAGCGTTCCCCAAAATATCAAAACCAGTCCCAGCAACAACAACGCCACCGTTAATCGCAATGAACTGAAGAATCGGATGGGCTTATCAAGGAACATTCGAGTATTTCGCAGTTTGAACGAATTTCGTGAATGCCGCTTTCTCACGCTCCACCACACCGGCGTCTCCTAGCAGCTTGTAAAACCACGTCTGGTCACCTTGCGGAACAATCGCTCCCACCAACCGGGCAGGCTGGCCACTCCGACTGTCCCGTCCTTGCATCGTAACCAGAATTGCCTTGCCGCCCGCTACTTCCACCGTCTCCGACTCCTTTTGCAAGTCCGCTTCCGAAGTCGCAGGAAGTCCAAGTTGAGTACGCCACCGGTTCACATTGGCGATCAGTCCGCCTCCCGTGCCCGGCAGGTTGCTCACATTGACATCGGCCTTCGCACCATTCGCACCCCCAATGGTGTACTTGGCCACCAGCATCTGCCCTGCCGGCACCTCCTGCCAGCCCGACGGAACATCGACCGCTGGCTTCGGGGTATTCTCCACCGGCGCCCGCTTGGCGTTCGTGCTTAGCGGCCGGGTCGGACTCGACAACGTCGCCGACTGCCCGCCGGATCCACCCCCTGCCCCGCCGGCGCTGAACACCACCGTCTTGAGGAACTCCTTGAAAACCGGCTTTTGCTGCGTAACCAGTTCGTCAGGCCCGGTCATTTTGAAAAACCACGCCACGCCATCGCGACGAAGCACCGCCGCCAGGATCCGAGCCTTTTCCCCTGAATCCGGGTTCTTCCCGCCCAGGTCGAAGAGATCCGCTTCCTGTTCTCCCACCTGCACCTTTTCGGCAAGCTTCGGCAGATCCGCTTCTGCTACCTCCGGCTGACCAACCATACCCCGCCAGCGGTTCACGTTCGCTAAATCGCTCCCCGCCAATCCAGGCAACGGCACAATACTCACATCCGCCAATTTACCACTGTTTCCCTTTACACGAAAGGAGCCGACCCGCATCTCCCCTGGAGGCACTTCCTCCCAACCAGCGGGTGCTTCCCACCCGAGCCCCGGACCAGGGCCCGAATCCGGTCGACCGCCTCCAATCTCCGGGTGCCCCGAGGGCACTGTCGGGTTGACTGTGGCAACCTGCTGCGGTGCCGCCTCCTTCGGTACTCGATAAACTCGGATGTCTTCGCGTCCGCAACCGGTTACCGCCGCCGTCAGGAAAACGGCCAGCGATAGCGCCGGACCTCGTCGACGACACGGAAAACGCGAAGAATTCACATTAACCATCTACAGGCTTTTGACACAGTGATCAAGCGCTTGTTGTTTCGCGGACGGCAAAGTCAAAGAAATGGTTGAGGCTCTCCAGCACCCCGGGCACTCGAACATTCATCGCATCGTATCGTGACGTCGCCAGCGCCCAGTGGTCTAACCCTCTGAAACCGCCGAGTCGAATTGAACGTTGCTAAACCCGGGTGGTCTGCTAATAAAGACCAGTCTAATTTCGCCTGCGTACATTTACATGGTGGGGAGTTGCATGCCGCTCGATAGGCCATCCGGTGCGTTTGGCACCGATGTACCTCGCTCCAGCCGCGTCAAATCCACTCGCCCTTGCGCCAAGCACGCTGCCTTCCGTCTTCACTCCGCAAAAGCTTCGCTCCTGGGCCTCCTGCTGTTCCTCCTGCTCGGCTTAACCGCCCGCGCAGCCATCCAGTTCGACGTTTTCCTCGGCTACGACGGCATTATCCCCGAGGGATCCTGGTTCCCGGTCATGTTCGAAGTTAAGAACGACGGCCCGCCCTTCACCGCCACCGTCGAAGTGGATGGCGGCCAGTTTAATGCCGGCCAGGTCCGCCGTATGGC
>Ga0206954_1055_pt1 | contig 32274 bp, 29 predicted proteins | sample Alteio_BWOrgHeat_37_FD_153250 | JGI IMG/M metagenome (GOLD analysis project Ga0206954, IMG submission 153250) | Enriched cells from forest soil in Barre Woods Harvard Forest LTER site, Petersham, Massachusetts, United States -... | ecosystem: Environmental > Terrestrial > Soil > Temperate forest >...
TCCTGGAACCATTTATATATCTCTTCAGGCATGGGCATTTTCAGCCCTTGTCCGAGCCAGTTATGAAAATACTCATGGCTGATGGTTTCAATCAGTCCCTGCTCCATTTTGAGGTTGGTACTTTCATATAGCGCGAAAGAATTATAGTGGGCAGTACCACCGGTACTTCCCCGGTCGTACAAAGGCAACAGAAGTGTAAAGAAGTAAGGGGTCCCTGGGTCGTTCCAGAATTGTCTTTCCGCCGGGATAATACTTGAAACGGTTGAGAACAGCCTATCGTCATCAAAGGTAAATTTGCCTGTTACTGCAATGATCATCCGGCCATTGGGGAAGTTCACTTCTTTGAAACGGAAATCGCCAACGCAGAAGAGCCCGTTGCGCAGGTTGCCCAATGTAGTGGCAAACGATTGATGGGGGGCATTGGAAAAAAAGCTGTTCCCTACAAAACTTCCTTCAGGAAACCCTGTGAAACTCAGGGTGCACTGTATCGGCTCGGAAAATTCAATGGCCGGGTAAACCAGCCCGCTAAAACCATCAAAATAAAAATAATTCTTTTCTATTACGGGCCGGAAGTACATCGGGTATCGGGGGAGGCCCTGCCAGTCTTTTTTGAGGGTATATTGCAAGGTAACCGCTTCTGAAGGCCTGTAAGTCGCTATGAACTGATCCGGTCTTTCCGTCGGGGCCAGGGAAGTATTTGGCGATAGGGACGAAAGGCCCTCAATACAATGATACAAACCGGTTTGTCCTGCCCACTCATTCGGCAGGATAATGAAGGATTTGCCGGCCTCGTTCCCTGCAAAATGAAGGGTAATCTTCAAAGAGCTTGAGTCGATCCGTTCAAAAGAATAGTCAACAAACCCCGTGGCGGCAGAAGACACAGTGATCCAGGCAGACAGCAGAAAGCAAAGGGTCAATATCTTTGTCATGGTCTTGGTTGTTTGTTCAAGATAGCGGAACTCATTTACCGTCTTTTGAGTTCTTGATAAAAGGTGAATGCGATGGAATAAAGGAAGATGAACGCAACAAATGGATAACACACACATTTGGCGCCTTTTCCTAACTTCACTCCTAAATACCTGCACATATGCGTTTCTTTCTTTTTGGGTGTATCATCTGCCTGTCGCTCAACAATTTCGCTCAATCACCGGAACAGCTCGATAAATCAAGGATTATGTTGCCCAACGGGTGGAGTGTAACACCCATAGGCAATAGCCTGCGCCTGGGAGACCTCCCGCTCAATATCGCGGTGAGCCCGAACAAAAAATGGATGGCCGTTACCAATAACGGCCAGAGCACCCAGTCGCTTCAGCTGATCGATGTACAGAAAGAAACGATCGCCGATACGGTCATCATACCCAAATCATGGTACGGGCTCTGTTTCAGCAGTAATAATGAGGAACTGTATGCCTCCGGTGGCAATGACAATATCATTCTCAAATACTCGCTGGCGGGCCATCATTTCAGTCTCGTGGATTCCTTTGTGCTGGGAAAAAAATGGCCCAACAAAATATCACCGGCAGGTATCGCGCTCGATGAAGAAAAAGGCGTTCTCTATTGCGTTACCAAAGAAAATAACAGCCTGTATATAGTAAGTCTCGCAACAAAGCAGGTGGTGCAGACCATCGCACTGGGCGCAGAGGCCTATTCCTGCCTTTTATCCCCCGACAGGAAGACGCTGTACATTTCGCTCTGGGGAGGCGATCAGTTGCTCTGGTTCAATACCGAAACGAATGCGATCGTTCATTCCACACGGGTAGGCGATAACCCCAATGAGATTTGCCAGGACCGTCGCGGAAGGTTCATTTACGTGGCCAATGCAAACGACAATTCCGTTTCCGTGATCAGCGTTGCCGAACAGAAAGTAGTGGAGGTCCTCAATGCGGCACTTTATCCCAATGCACCCAGCGGTTCCACTTCCAACGGTGTGGCCCTCAGTGAAGATGACAAAACCTTATTTATCGCCAATGCAGACAATAACTGCCTTTCCATATTCGACGTGAGTACACCGGGTAAGAGTGTTTCCAGGGGATTTGTACCTACAGGATGGTATCCGACGAATGTGAAGGTGATCGGCCATCGCGTTTTCGTAAGCAATGGAAAGGGATTCTCATCGATGGCCAACCCCGATGGACCCAACCCGTTGGGGAGGCGGCAGAGCGTAACTTACCAGCAGGGAGACAACAGCAAACCTGCTTCCGTGCAGTATATAGCGGGTCTTTTTACGGGTACGATGAGTATCATCGATATACCGTCTGAAAAACAATTGGCTGTGTATTCGCAGGCAGTATACCGCAACACGCCTTATACGAAAGACAAGGAGCTGAATGCATCCGGCGAGCCCGGCAATCCCATCCCGCACAAGGTAGGCGATCCATCCCCCATAAAATATGTGTTTTACATCATCAAGGAGAACAGAACATACGACCAGGTGCTTGGCGATGTAAGCCAGGGGAATGGCGACACGTCCCTCACCCTCTTCGGTGAACGTATCACACCCAACCAGCACGCTATTGTAAATCATTATGCACTGCTGGATAATTTCTATTGCGATGCGGAAGTGAGCGCAGACGGCCACAACTGGAGCATGGGCGCTTATGCCACCGATTACCTGGAAAAGACCTGGCCTTCGAGTTATGGAGGCAGGGGTGGGGGCTACGATGCCGAAGGAAACCGCGCCATCGCCAACAACAAGGCTGGATTTATATGGGACAATGCCATGCGCAAAGGCATCAGCTATCGCAGCTATGGGGAATTTGCGGATAAAGCCGATAAGCCGAACATCGCCGTGCTGAAGCAACATACCTGCCCGTACTTTACAGGTTGGGACCTTGCAGTCCGTGATACTGTACGGTATGCGCAGTGGCAGCGTGACTTTGACTCGCTGGTGGCTGTGAATGCATTGCCACAATTCAATACGATCCGGCTTGGATCAGACCATACCGAAGGTATCCGCAGGGGCAAACCGACACCGTATGCGCATGTGGCCGACAACGACCTCGCCGTAGGGCTTTTGCTCGAACACCTGAGCCAGAGCCCGGTATGGAAAGAGAGCGCGGTCTTCATACTGGAAGACGATGCACAGAACGGCGCCGACCATGTGGATGCCCATCGCAGCCCGGCATATGTGATCAGCCCCTATGTGAAGAGAAAGTTCGTGGACCATACCATGTATTCGACCAGTTCGGTACTGCGCACGATCGAGCTTATCCTCGGTATGCCGCCCATGACCCAGTATGATGCGGCCGCCAATCCCATGTGGAACAGCTTTACGGCCACGCCCGACCTCACGCCTTTTCATCACCTGCCCTCCAACGTAAACCTGAACGATAAGAACAGGGCTCAGAATGAAGCCGCCCGCATCAGCGAGCGGTTCGATTTCTCGCACGAAGACAAAGTGCCTGACCTGGTTTTCAATCAGGTACTCTGGATGGGCCTGCGGGGTGTGAATGCACCGGCGCCTGCGCGGGCCGCCTTTGTAAAAACGGAAAAGAAAAAGAAAGACGACGATTAATTCCTGTAGCAGTATTCAGACGAGCGGTTCCTGCTGGCTCAGGCAATGCCAGCTGCCGAGCCCCCAGATCACATCGGAAGAATCAATACCCACCACTTTTTTCCCGGGGAAACAGCTGGCAATGATCGAAAGCGCCTGGTCATCGGCAGGATCCTGGTAGGTGGGAACGATCACCGCGGCATTTGAAATGTAAAAATTCGCATAGGAGGCCGGCACCCGTTGGCCTTCATAGTAGAGGGGAGCGGGCATGGGCAGTTCAATGATGTTCAGTTGTTTTCCATTGAGCAACCGCATTCGCCCGAGTGCGCGGAGGTTCTTCTGAAGGGGTTGATAGTTTTCATCATCGTGATCGTCCTCTACCACGGCAAGTACGGTATCTTCGTTTGTAAACCGAACGGTATCGTCGATATGTCCGTCGGTGTCATCCCCCGCTATCCCTTCATCTACCCATAATACCTGCTCCACGCCATAGTAATTGCAGAGATATGTTTCGATTTCCTGCTGGTTCAATTGAGGGTTGCGGTTGGCATTGAGCAGGCAGGCCGTCGATGTCAGTACCGTGCCCCGGCCATTGAATTCAACGGAGCCGCCTTCCATCACGATACCGGGATGATATACAGGAACCTTGTACTTTTTTGCGATCAGAGTAGGGATCACATCGTCGAGATCAAAGGGCGGGTATTTGTTGCCCCATGCATTATATCCCCAGTCAACGATCAGTTTCTTGATATCTGCATCCGGGTTGATCAGGAAGGCGGGGCCGTGGTCGCGGCACCAGGCATCGTTGGTGGGATGGTGATAGAACTGGATATTATCGGTGGGAACTTCATTTTTTTCCAGTAGTGCCAGGGCTGACTGCTGCATGGCATCATCCGTAACGTTGATACATACGGATTCGCCTTTGGACACTTCTTTAATGAACGTGCAGTAGGGAGCATACACGGCGGGAAGCCTCCCCGGCCAGCTGGCTTCCTTATGTGGCCAGCTGAGCCAGGTAGCGTGATGCGGATGCCATTCTGCGGGGAAATAATAACCAAGTTCTTTGGGGGTCATAGACATCGGCTGTATTACATGAAAGATGGACTGCGGCGATGGCAATTATTTTTCTTCGTCGATATATCTTTTCGTGACGGGTGCATAGCTGTCTATCCTGCGGTCGCGCAGGAAGGGCCAATGCGTGCGGTAGTACTCCGATTGCTGCATATCGATCTCTACGACCTTTGTGATTTCCTTGTCATGGGGGGCCTGGTAGAGTAGACTGCCGAAGGCATTGGTAACGAAGGACCCACCCCAAAACTGCATGTCCGCCTCCGATCCCGCACGGTTCACCGATACTACGGGAATGCCGTTGGCAACGGCGTGGGAACGCTGGATCGTTTGCCAGGCCTCGTATTGTTCGGTATTGGTTTTTTCGTTCTGATGATGTGCCCAGCCGATGGCGGTGGGATAGAATAATATTTCGGCACCCATGAGTGCCGTGATGCGTGCGGCCTCGGGGTACCACTGGTCCCAGCAGATCAGCACACCGATCGTCGCATACTTGGTTTTGAAAGTGCGGTACCCCAGATCGCCGGGCGTAAAATAAAATTTTTCGTAGTAGCCAGGATCGTCGGGGATGTGCATCTTCCGGTATTTGCCGAGGTATGCACCATCGGCATCGATCACTGCCACTGTATTGTGGTAAAGGCCCTGGGAACGCTTTTCAAAAAGAGAGGCGATGATCACAACGCTGCACTCTTTGGCCACTGCCGAAAGCGCTTCTGTGGAAGGACCGGGAATCACTTCTGCCAGCCTGAAATTTTCATGGCTCTCCACATCACAGAAATACAGCGATGTAAAAAGCTCCTGCAGGCATACGATCTGTGCGCCTGCGGCAGCAGCCTTTCGCGTTTCGCGGATGGCTTTGTTCAGGTTGTCCTGTACCGTTGCGGAGCAGGTCATCTGAACGAGGCCGATATTCAGTGTAGACATGATTCTATGTTAGCAATGATATGGAAACGGGATAAATTCCGGAAGGGATATTTAAAAAAAATCCCGTCCCGCAGTAATGCGGAACAGGATAGAATTGTTTTACAAAGAGCGTATTAGTACCTGTTGTAGCCACCGCCGCCATTGCCGCCGTTTCCACGATCACGGCCATAGCCGCCACCGCTTCCACCGTAACCGCCGCCGCTTCCGCCACGGCCGCCGCCACCACCATATCCACCGCCGCCGCCATTACGGCCGCCGCCACCACCGCCGCCAAAGCTGCGTTTCTTGAAACCACCACCACCACCGCCTTCTCTTCTTTCGCCTTCAGGACGGGGAGTTGATTCGTTTACTACGATCTTGCGACCCTGGATATCAGTATCATGCAATGCACTGATCGCCGTACGGGCAGCTTCGTCATCAGACATTTCAACAAAGCCAAAGCCCTTGCTACGGTTGTTATTGAATTTGTCTGTAACGATCTTGGCAGAGGTCACTTCGCCATAGGGTGCAAAGAGTTCCTGCAGGTCTTCACTGGTCATGTTCCAGTTGAGATTTCCAACGTAAATGTTCATGTCTTTAGAATTAAAATAAATAAAACCAATGATGTTATCAGTAACCAAAAACCCTGAAGCATTTACGTGAAAGCTGTCCGGACATGGAAAACCGTCATTGGATACAACAAAATTAGAGATTTTATTGGGTACGGGAGAATTTTTTTTGGCCCGGAATCGCTGAAAATGAGGCGATAAGATAACCACCGACCCTTCTGCTCGCGTCGGGAATGCCCCAGAACTGCCTGCATGGCAGTGATTTATGGAACTGCCAGGTGTTCGTGGCCCGCTTTAGAGGCGGTGGCGGTCAAAAAAAGGCCGCTCTTGTGGGAGCGGCCTGGTAATTTTTTTGGAGGAGAGTTATTCGCCTACTACCTCGAATTCGATCTCTACATTGTGACCATTGCCAAAATCGATGTTCGCCTTGTAGGTACCCAGTTCTTTCACTTCTTCAGCGATATGGATGCGCTTGCGGTCGATCTCGTAGTGCTTCTGGTCGCGGATCGCACGGGCAATCTGCAAACCGGTAACGGAACCGAATATCTTGCCGCTGGTGCCTGTTTTGGCGCCAATCCTTACCGGCGATGATTTCAGCACCTCGATCACTTTATTGATCTCGGCCATCATAGCGGCTTCTTTCTTGGTCTTTACTTTCAGGTGCTCTTCCAGTTGTTTCAGGTTGGCCGGGCTGGCTTCCACTGCGAACTTCTGCGGGATCAGGAAATTGCGTGCGTAGCCATTTTTTACACTTACCAGTTCGTTACGGCCACCGAGGTTGTCAACGTCCTGTATCAGGATGATCTGCATGATGATGTTTTTAGTCCCCAAGAGCCCAGCATGCCTGCTGTCATTCCGCCTTCGCGGAAATTAGGGAAGGTTACTAATGGTGTTTATTTGTTTACTTGAACAGGTCCGTTACGTAGGGCAGCAATGCCATCTGGCGTGCTTTTTTAACCGCATCGCTCACCTTGCGCTGGTATTTCAGTGAATTACCACTCAGGCGGCGGGGCAGCATTTTGCCCTGTTCGTTCAGGAATTTTTTCAGGAAGTCAATGTCTTTGTAGTCGACATATTTAATGCCATATTTCTTAAAACGGCAAAACTTCTTTTTGGGCTTCTCCTGCTTGATGGCAGTGAGGTACTTGATTTCGTTCTTTGCCATGATTAAGCCTCCATTTTATCTTGCATTTTGAATCCGCCATTCCTTTTCACGTGGTTGTACTCGACGGCGTATTTATCGAGACGGGTGATGATGTGACGCATTACCTGCTCGTCACGAAGCAACTGGATCTTGAGCTTTTCATTCAGGTCAGACGGGCCGCTGAATTCAAATACCCAATAAATACCCGTTGTCTTTTTGTCGATCGGGTAAGCCAGTGATTTCAGGCCCCAGGGATTGCTGTGTACGGCGGCTCCGCCATTGTCGGCAATCAGGTCAGTGTACTTTTTCTGGAGGGCTTTGAAATCGTCCTCGGAAAGCACAGGGGTAAAAATGACCATCAGTTCATAATTGTTCATGTAACCCTTTGTTTTTTCCCCTTATTGGGCGGGGAGTGAATAATTGGTTTTTCCCAGTGGATCCTCAGCCCTCGGGGCGCGGGAATTCTGCCAATACAGAATTGGGGCTGCAAAGGTAGGGTTTTCGGGTTGAAAAACCCTCCGGAAATCCCGTAAAATTAGCGGGCGCTTGTCATACTGTCAGAAATTGGCCCAAAGCGGCCGTTTGGTACTGTCTTTGACCTAAAGGGCAAAAAAACCATATGCAAAAAGGACAGATCCGCGTGCAGACGGAGAATATTTTCCCTATCATCAAAAAATTCCTCTACAGCGACCATGAGATCTTCCTGAGGGAACTGGTCAGCAATGCCGTGGATGCCAGCCAGAAGCTCAAAACCCTCTCGTCTCTCGGCGAGGCAAAAGGCGAACTGGGCGAACTGCGCATCGATGTTACCGTGAATGAGGCCGAAAAGACCCTCACGATCGAAGACCGTGGCGTTGGCATGACCGCCGAAGAGGTAGACAAATACATCAACCAGGTGGCCTTCAGTGGCGCCGAGGAGTTCATGAATAAATACAAGGATGCCAACATCATCGGGCATTTCGGGTTGGGTTTCTATAGTGCATTTATGGTGAGCGACAGGGTGGAACTGCTGACGCAGAGCTTCCGCGAAGAAGCACCCACCGTTTACTGGGCCTGCGATGGCAGCCCCGAATTCGAGCTGTACGAAGTGGAAAAGAAACAGCGTGGTACCCGCATCATCCTTCACATCAACGAAGACAGCAAAGAATTCCTGGAAGCGGGCCGCATCAGGAGCATCCTCGATAAGTTCTGCAAATTCCTGCCCATCCCTATTTATTTCCACGACGCCTCCGCGAAAAAAGAAGAGGTAAAACCCGAAGATGCCGGAGAAGGTAAGGCAGAAGAAGAAAAACCCATCAACAATACCAACCCGATCTGGGTAAAAAAGCCTTCTGAGCTTACAAAAGAAGACTACGAGAAATTTTACCGAGAGCTGTACCCATTTGGTGAAACCCCTCTTTTCTGGATACACCTCAATGTCGATTTCCCCTTTCATCTCACCGGCATCCTCTACTTCCCGAAGATCAAGCAGAGCTATGAGATCCAGAAAGACAAGATACAGCTGTACAGCAACCAGGTATTTGTAACCGATGAGGTAAAGGATATCGTTCCCGAGTTCCTGATGCTGCTGCATGGCGTGATCGACAGCCCGGATATACCGCTGAACGTGAGCCGTAGTTACCTGCAAGGCGACCCGAACGTGAAAAAGATCAATGCCCACATTACCAAAAAAGTGGCCGACAAACTCGAAGAGATCTTCAGGAACGAGCGCAGTTCCTTCGAAGAAAAATGGGAAAGCCTGGGCCTGTTCGTAAAGTATGGAATGATGACCGACGACAAATTCCTGGAAAAGGCCAATAAGTTCCTTGTGATGGAAGAGGTCGGCCATCCCGCAGCGGGAGAGGAGAAGGACAGTGAAAAAGAAGAAGGTAAGGAAGAGAAAAAGGATAACGCGGACCGTTTCTATACCCTCGATGAATACAAAGCCGCTACGGAAGCACTGCAAAAAAACAAGGAAGGAAAGCAGGTAATATTGTATACCACGGATCCTGTACAGCAGGACGCTTACATACAGTCAGCGATCGCAAGGGGACTGAAAGTAGTGAAAATGGAAACGCTGGTAGACGCGGCCTTTATCAATACCATGGAGACAAAATGGGATGGTGTTCATTTCGTTCGCGTGGACGCCGACATCGCCGACAACCTGATCGACAAACAGGAAACTACTGAAAGTGTGTTGGGCAAAGAAGATGCGGAAAAGTTGAAGAGCCTGTTCAGTTTCCCCGTTGGCAACCTTCACGTAACGGTGGAAGTAAAGGGCCTCAGCGAGGGTAATGCGCCCGTCATTGCCACGCGCCCGGAATTCATGCGCCGCATGAAAGATATGGGAGCGATAGGAGGCGGGATGGCATCTTTCTACGCACAGATGCCCGATGAGGTAACATTGACCGTCAACGGCAATCACCCGATCTATCAATCTCTGCTGAAGGAAACCGATTCAGGCAAACAGCAAAAACAGGTACGTAACCTGGCCGACCTGGCACTCCTTTCACAGGGGCTGCTGAAGGGAAATGACCTCACCAGTTTTATAGGCAGGAGCGTTGACCTGATGCAGTGACCCACCAAAAAATAATGCTCCCGCTACAAGCGCCCGAATGTTTGTAGCGGGATTTTTTGTACCGGTGCCATTTGTTGAATGAAGAAGGGGCGCTTCTGTGATACAGGAGCCTTTGCATTGCCTGATGAATTTTATTTTGAAGTATTTCCAGCGGCGGGCCTGCAGTCTATCACCTTTAACTGGAGACTGCTGGTTCCGTTCCATTCGTTGAGGTCCAGCGTGAAGACGATATCCACCGGCGCATCGTTCTGTAAAAGACAGAACTGATCGGCCATTCCGAAACCGATCCCCGTAAAAATTTTTTCTTGTTGCTGCAACACAAAACGGGTGTGTTGCTCTTTCAGTATTTTACTATGACCGGTGTCCCGTACCCCCTTTGCCAGGAAAACCGGCCGCATGTTACCGGGACCGAACGGTTCCATCTGGCTGATCAGCTGGTAGAGGGGGATCGAAAGATCACTGAATGTTACTTCTGCGTCGATCACGATCTCGGGGACCAGCTGATCGGGTGTGATGGAGCTTTCCACTGCTTTTTCAAATGCCCGGGCAAAAGCGGGAACATTTTCCGGGAGCAGCGTCATGCCCGCCGCCGCAAAATGCCCCCCGTAACCGATCAGGTATTCGCGGCAGGCGTGGATGGCCTCATAGAGGTTAAACCCCGCCACGCTGCGTGCACTGCCCGCAGCATAGTCGCCGCTGCGTGTGAGCACTACCGTGGGCCGGTAGTGCTTTTCAATCAGGCGGGAGGCAACGATGCCCACTACACCTTTATGCCAGTGCTCCTGGTATACAACGGTTGTTTTTTGCCCCGCGAATGCGGGGTCGTTCTCAATGAGGGCAAGTGCTTCTTCGGTAATGGAACTGTCTGCTTCCTTGCGGTCGGAATTATCCTGGTGGAGCATTTCCGCGAATGCCAGTGCCTGCGCTTCATCCTTCTCAATAAAAAGCAATACGGCTTTGCGGGCATCGTCCATCCTGCCGGCGGCGTTCACGCGGGGTGCGATGATGAATACAAGGCTGTTCAGGGTCATTTCCTTGCGGATATCAGCCAGGCGCATCAGGGCGCGGATGCCGGCACACGGATCTTCATTCACTTTTTTCAGGCCATGGAAGGCGAGTATCCTGTTCTCGCCCGTGATAGGCACGATATCGGCAGCGATAGCAGTGGCCACGAGGTCCAGGTACCCCAGGTACACCTGGTCGGGCAGGCCCAGTTCTGCGCAAAGCGCCGTAATAAGCTTGAAGCCCACCCCGCACCCGCACAGATCCTTGCAGGGATAGGAACAGTCTTTCTGCTTTGGGTTCAGGATGGCAATGGCGGGCGGCAGTTCGGGATCGGGCAGGTGATGATCGCAGATGATAAAATCGATGCCGTGTCTTTTTGCGTCGGCCACCAGTGCGGTGCTTTTGATGCCGCAGTCGAGTGAAATGATGAGTCCGAAGCCATTGGCGGCCGCGTAATCGATACCGGCCTGACTCACCCCGTAACCTTCGCGGTACCGGTGGGGAATATAAAATTCAACAAAGCTGGTCAGTGATGCGAGGAAGCTGAACATGCAGGCCACGGCGGTGGTGCCGTCCACGTCATAGTCGCCGTACACCAGTATTTTCTCGCGGGCTGCGATGGCCCGCCTGACGCGGTCCACGGCGGGGCGCATGTCTTTCATCAGCCAGGGCGAATGCAGATCGCCGAGCTGTGGCCTGAAGAAATCCCTTGCTTTTTCAAAATCATCGTATCCGCGTTGCACCAGCAGGCCGCACAATACCCGGCTCACTTTCAACTGGGCCTGCAGGGCATCGGTTTTTTTTTCATCCGTTGAAAGAAAGGTCCAGCGGCGTTGCATCATATATCGTTTTGCGCAGTGGTAACTGCGGTTTGAAAGGGGTTTGTCAGGAAACGGATGGGCCGCGATGGTCAGTACTGGCGATCGGTGGTATAGCGAACAAGTTCTTCCAGTGCGCTCCGGATCTCCCCGGGAGGGAATGTATGCAGGATTTGGAGGGCTTCGTCCCTGAAAGTAAGCATTTTCTGAACCGCATAGTCAATACCACCGGTTTTTTTTACCTCATCGATCACCCATTTTACTTTGTCTTTTTGTTTATTCTGGTTGCGGATGATATAAATGATCTTCCGGCGGGTGGGGGCGTCGCAGTGCGACAATGTATAGATCAGGGGCAGGGTCAGTTTTTTTTCGCGGATGTCGTTCCCGGTGGGTTTGCCAACGACAGCATCGCCGTAGTCGAACAGGTCGTCTTTTACCTGGAAGGCCATGCCTACCTTTTCGCCGAACAGGCGCATCTTTTCGATGGTGTCTTCATCGTTGCACACGGAGCTGGTACCAGCGGAGCAGGCCGAGGCCAGCAGGGAGGCGGTCTTCCCCTGGATGATGGAATAGTACACGCTTTCATCTAGGTTGAGCTTCCTGGATTTTTCTATCTGAAGGAGCTCTCCTTCGCTCATCTGGCGGACGGCTTCCGAAACGATCTGGAGTATGCGGAAATCCTGGTTGTTGAGAGAAAGCAGCAAGCCTTTGGACAGCAGGTAATCGCCTACGAGCACGGCGATCTTGTTTTTCCACAGGGCATTGATTGAAAAGAAGCCCCGGCGTTCCATGGCCTCATCTACCACATCGTCATGTACGAGGGTGGCCGTGTGTAATAATTCCACAAGTGAAGCGGCGCGGTAGGTGGTATCGGTAACCGCCCCGTGGAGTTTCGCACTTAATAAAACGAACATGGGCCGCAACTGTTTCCCTTTGCGGCGCACGATATACTGCATGATGCGGTCCAGCAGGGGTACCCGGCTTTTTACAGCCTCCCTGAAACGGTCCTCAAAAAGCCTTAATTCTGAAGATATTGCAGCCGAAGCTCCTTTCATAGAAGAAATATGGTGCAATATAGGCAGGCACATACAATAATAAACCGGTGCCTGCGTTTATTGCCGTCGGGAGGATGAATCCGGTTGAAATATTAATTTGTTTTAAGATGTTTCTATATATTTGTGGAAATTATAATGGTTCGTTAGCGCATTGTTATTTAAAGCACAATTGTTGGCATTAGTTTTGTTAAAATACCCTTAACCTTTTATAATATCTAAATAGCGTAATATGACAAGCAAAAAGTACATTCTGTTATTGGCACTGGTTGTCTTTATACAGGCAGTCAGTATCGGCCAAACCATGACTACCGATTGGGGATGGTACTGGAAGGACAGTTCTAAAGTTCCTACAGCCAAGATGCCCCAGTACAACGAGTTCGTTAATAACCAGTATCCGTATCCTCCGCGTCCTCGGGACCAATGGGAACTGGGTTTTAGCGCCGGCCCATCATGGGTAGTGTCTGACCTTCGGGCCAATACCGGTCTTACAGGCGGTATTTCGCTTCGTAAGGCATTCGACCATACCTGGTCTGCAAGGATAGGTTACTTTGGTATGCTTAACTCAGGTTACGCTAATACATTCGAAACCAGTCTCGGTGCAGCGAATTACCGCAACAAGGCGCACGTGGGATCTATCGACCTGATCTATTCCCTGAATCCCGGTAGTTTCTACAGGGGCAATCCTAAAACCAATATTTACCTGCTGGCCGGTTATAGCCTTATCGCTACCCAGACACAGTACAAAGCTCCCGGCGGCGTTCAGCCAGACGGATACAATATTTATTATGGAATAGGCCAGCCCAACAGCCAGAATGGCCTGATCACAACTGTGGCAGGCACCACCATCAATGGGAGAAAAGGATGGGCCCTCCTCAGTGGCGCTAATATCGGCGCCGGCTTCTCCTTCAAGGTAAGCAACAAGGTAAACCTGGGTGTTGAACAGCGCTTTACTTTCACCGTTCCTGGTTATGACCGTCTCGACGGATTTGGCGGTACTACCAACAATTACAACGATTATTACAGCTACACACAGTTGCGTTTGAACATCAACCTGGGCAACCCTGCCAAGAGGGTACAGCCTTTGTGGTGGCTCAATCCATACAATTTCATCTACAGCGAGCTGAACAACCCCAAGCACATGAAGATGCCGCCTGTTGTACTGCCTGATGCAGATGGAGATGGTGTAACTGACCAGTTCGACCTCGAACCCAATACTCCAAGAGGAGCACCGGTTGACAGCCATGGCGTAGCCCGCGATACAGATGGTGATGGTGTACCTGATTACAGGGATAAAGAAATCCTGACACCGCAGAAATGCTTCCCAGTTGACAAGGATGGTGTAGGCACCTGCCCAGAACCACCTTGCTGCGCAGAACTCAGGACGCTGATCCAGAGCCTGAAAAGGGAACCCGTAGTAGTAGCACCTACCTGCACTATCGGCAACCTGCCAAGCATTCACTTTAACAAAGGTGCCCGCCTGAGCAAGGACGATGAAAGATTACTCGGAAATGCCGCTTCCCAGCTGCAGGCCAACCCGAATTGCCGCGTGAAACTCATCGGCTACGGAGCATCCAGCAAGGCAGCACAGCAGCTGAGCTATGACAGGGTAAATGCAGTAAGAAGCTACCTGATCGACAAACAGGGTATTTCTGAAGGCAGGGTACTGTTTTCATACGGACAGGAAGGAGACAGCAATACGGTTGACCTGATGGGCACTATGGAAGATAGCCCCAGCACTGTACCGGCTCCCCCACATCCGAACCTGAGAAGCAAATAAGAACACATTGCAATAATTGATAATCCCGCCCCACAAGGGCGGGATTTTTTTGTCCCCCTGATTTAGGTTATTCTTAACTCGACCGGCGTTTTTTGTGAGGCAGCGGTGTCTAAATTGCCCCCAAATAACTACCTTTGCACACTTACATGAAACAACTCGCTGTTTTACTGTCTTTTACAACGATCCTGGCATCCTGTTCCCTGTACCACAAGGTAGTAGGGCCGCATAAGTCTGCACCCGCCAAAGACGAAACAGCAAGTACCTCCAAAAAGAAGAAAAAGAACAGCACAGGTTTCTCCCACGTACTCAACAGCAAAGACAACGAGTACAGGCTCAAAATGGCCGAACAGTATTATGCCACCGGCAAATACTCTTATGCCCAGCAGCTTTTCGAAAGCCTGTTCCCCTATGTAAAGGGAACACCCCGTTACGAAGACGTATACTATAAGTTTGCGTACAGCTATTACAACGACAAGGATTACATCAATGCTGAAAATATCTTTAAATCGTTCACAGAGACCTTCCCCGCCAGCCCGCGCGCAGAAGAGTGCGATTATATGCGCGCCTACTGCTACTACAAGCAATCCCCCAAGGTAGAGCTGGACCAGACCAATACCAATAAGGCCATCAACCTGATGCAGGTCTTCATCAACAGCCACCCCGGATCGGCAAGGAACAAGGAGGCGACCGATATCATAGATAAATGCCGCGCCAAGCTGGAGGCCAAGGAAGCTGAAAACGCCGAACTGTATTATAACCTCGGTTTCTTCAAAGCGGCAGCTATTTCATATACCAGCGTTTCCGATAACTTTCCTGATTCAAAACACGGGGATGAATATAAATTGCAGGCCATCAGGGCATATTACAGGTATGCTGAAATGAGCTATGCGTTCCGGCAGGAAGAGCGCTTTGGGAAAGTGATATCCGAATGTGCTGATTTTACAGAAAGGTTCCCCGACAGCAAACTGCTGCCCGATGTAGTTAAATACCGGGCACAATCAAATAATTATTTAAAAAACCTGAAAAATGAGCAAGCTAAGACGGCATCTGAACGGTAGCACACCCAGCGTGATCGAAACCAAAAGCCTGATCGACATCAAAGCGCAGACAGGCAACCTGTATGAGTCCATCGCCATCATTGCGCGAAGGGCCAACCAGATCAACATCTCCGTTCGTGAAGAACTGCACAACAAACTCGAAGAGTTTGCCAGCCATACGGACAGCCTGGAAGAGATCCATGAGAATAAAGAGCAGATTGAAATATCCAAGGCCTACGAAAGAATGCCCAATCCTGCGATCCTGGCCACCCAGGAATTCATGGAAAACAAGATCTACTACAGGAAGAACAACGAAAGCGATCTCTTCCGATAGAGGTATAACCCTATACAAAAAAACGACAGTACGGATACTGTCGTTTTTTGTTCGTGGAAGGAAGGACGGAACCGAAAATGGAAGTAGCTTTACGGCAGGGTGAGCGTCCCCGACAAAACCGGTAATGCCCTATGAAAATGTTTTTTGCATCCCTTCTGCTGCTGGTTGCCCTGAACGGGCAATCGCAGGAACTGCAGGCCCGCGTGGTCGTGAATGCCAGCCACATCAGCAGTTCGGTCGACAAAAAAATATTTTTTACGCTCCAGAACCAGCTGAACAATTTTCTCAATAGCCGCAAATGGACCAGTGATCAGTTTGGACCCAACGAAAAGATTAACTGTAATTTTCTCCTGACCATTGAAACCGTTATTTCACAGAACGTTTATAAGGCCACACTCGAAATACAGGCTGCGAGGCCCGTATACAACACTACCTACCAGGGCTCGCTGGTGAATTACCAGGACGCCGACGTGACCTTCAAATACGTTGAATTTCAGCCAATAGAGTTCAATGATAACCGCGTGCAGGGCAATGACGCACTTGCGGCCAATCTCACCGCTGTACTTGCTTATTATGTGTACACGATCATCGCGATCGACTACGATTCTTTCGCACCAAAGGGCGGTGATGCCTATTACCAGAAAGCACAGAATATCATCAGCAATGCACCCGAAGACGGAAGCATCAGCGGCTGGCGGTCATTCGACGGCCTTCGCAATCGCTACTGGCTCAATGAAAACCTTGTAAACCCGCGGAACAATATCATACATGACGTGATCTATTCTTATTACAGGGCCGGGCTGGACAAAATGTATGAAAGTGAAAATGAAGCCAGGGCCAACCTGCTCCAGGCACTGACACAACTCCAGGCCTTTAACCAGGAAAACCCCAATACAATGATCGTTCAGTTCCTGATGGAAACCAAAGCCAATGAGCTGATCGGTTTGTTCAAAAGGGGAGAGGCGGCCGACCGGCTGAAGGCCACGGACCTCCTGACACAACTCGATGTGGCCAATGCCAGCCGGTACCGCCAGGAACTTCGTTAGTATCTGAAACCATTACGGATGAAACGGTTGTTTTTTTTTATGATCACCCTCTTTGCAGTATCCTGCAGTCACCAGGGGATCCTTTCACCCGAAAAAATGAAGATCGTCGTCTGGGGCATGGTCAATGCAGATGCCTGGACCCTGCTGAAGGTCAAACAGGATTCTTCCCTGCTGAATAAAAAGACCAACCTTCCCCTGTACGACCAGGTATTCCGTTCCAACCACATCACCCGCGAACAGTTTTACGAGAGCTATCACTATTACGAGGCACACCCCGACCAGTACAAACTGTTGTTTGATTCAGTATCGGCATATGGTTCAAGGCAGGCAGACAGGCTGAACGATCTTCCCGTAAAGCCGCTTCCGACGATCCCCATACTTAAAAAAAATCTATGAACAAAATTTTCCATAGCGCAGACGAGGCGATTGCCGACATTCAGGATGGCGCTGTGATCATGCTGGGCGGTTTCGGGCTCAATGGCATTCCGGAGAACAGCATTGCGGCGCTTAAAAGAAAAGGCATAAAAAATATCACCTGCATTTCCAATAATGCCGGCGTGGATGGATTTGGCCTCGGACTGCTCCTCGAAACAAAGCAGGTAAAAAAAATGATCAGCAGCTATGTGGGAGAAAACGCCGAGTTTGAAAGACAACTGCTGCAGGGAGAACTGGAAGTAGACCTGGTACCCCAGGGTACACTGGCCACGCGCATACAGATGGCGGCCATGGGCATCCCGGCATTTTATACCCCGGCGGGATTTGGTACCGAAGTGGCGGCCGGGAAAGAGGTTCGCTCCTTCAACGGAAAAATGCACCTGATGGAACATGCATTGCATGCCGATTTTGCCATTGTCAAAGCCTGGAAGGCAGACACGATGGGAAATCTTGTTTTCAGAAAAACCACGCGCAATTTTTCCACTTCGATGGCCAAGGCGGGAAACATTACGATCGTTGAGGTGGAAGAGCTGGTACAGCCCGGTGAGCTGGACCCGGACCAGGTGCATGTGGCCGGCGTATATGTCCACCGCGTCTTCCAGGGACACGGCTATGAAAAAAGGATCGAAAAGCGCACCACCAGAAAGGCATAACGCACTGTAAAAAGAACCACATGGCACTCGACAAATATGGAATAGCACAGCGCATCGCTCAGGAACTGAAGGATGGCATGTATGTGAACCTTGGCATCGGTATTCCCACACTGGTAGCCAACTGCATACCGCCCGGCATGACCGTGATACTGCAAAGCGAAAACGGGATTCTGGGAATGGGGCCTTACCCGCTGGATGCAGAAGTAGACGCCGACCTGGTGAATGCCGGAAAAGAAACCGTTACACTGATAAAAGGAGCGGCCCTGTTCGACAGCGCGGAAAGTTTTGGGATGATACGCGCGGGAAAGATCGACCTCACTGTGCTGGGGGCGATGGAAGTAAGCGATACCGGCGATATCGCCAGCTGGAAAATTCCGGGTAAAATGGTGAAGGGAATGGGTGGGGCAATGGACCTGGTTGCCAGCGCAAAGAATATCATTGTTGCCATGATGCATACCAACCCGAAAGGAGAAAGCAAACTGCTGACTGCCTGTACGCTACCGCTCACGGGCGTGGGTTGCGTAAAGAAAGTGGTCACCGAACTCGCCGTATTGTCTGTAACCGCCGATGGTTTTGTTCTGGAAGAAACGGCGCCGGGCGTAACGGTAGAAGAAGTACGCAGTAAAACGGCGGGCAGGCTGATCGTGCCGGCCAATGTTCGGGAAATGAAATTGTCCTGATATTTAGTTGAGTTGCGGGTCGATGGGGCAGTTAACCATCTGCTCATATTCACCCCCCAGGTCTTTCAGCGCATCTTTCCAGACGATGCCCGCATCGCGGTGGAACACCAGCCGTTTGGCGCCCTCCCGGGTGATCCAGCTTTTTGTTTTCAGCTCCTCTTCCAACTGGCCACTGGCCCAGCCGCTGTAACCAATGTAGAACCTGATATCCGCTGGCCTGAGCATGCCGTCTTTGATCAGCGATGCCACGAGTTCAAAATCTCCACCCCAGTAGATGCCATCAATGATCTCCGCGGCCCCCTCGATCAGGTCAGGACGGCGGTGCAGGAAATGAACGGTGTCGCCCTGTACCGGCCCGCCATAAAAAACGGGGAAATCATACCCTTCGAGATCCTTGATCAATTCACCAAGACGTTTGCTGTAAGGCCGGTTCAGAACGAACCCAAGACTGCCCTCGAACTGGTGCTCGCAAAGCAGGATCACCGTTCTCAGGAAATTGGGATCCTTCAGAAAAGGATCGGAGACGAGCAACAGGCCGGGCGCTATTTCAACCATACCGGAAATTAGGTTATTCATCCAATATTCGCTCCGGCACGGCCGTAATTTCTTCGTTAAAAGGGTGATAAACCCAAGCCTGACGATGAAGACCGGTAAGGCAGGAAGATTATATTTGTAGGGAATGAAGAAAGCTTTACCCAGCATCATAGTCCTGATATTGTTGTCGCTGGCCGGATTGATCATCCTCGAGATATCCTGGCTGAACAACCTCCTGGCCGTAACCCAGGAGCAGATGCTGCACAAGGTGAGCGATGTAGCCTATACCACTGCGGTTGACCTGAGCAAGTCTGTTTCTTACGGCCCCTCTCTTACCCTTCCACGGCGACCTGACTATCGGTTTGGATTTGGCAATGACATTCTGCGTTTCGCAAAACCGCTGAGTGTCAGCGACCGCTACTCCGAACAGCAGATGTATGCAACGTTGGCCAATGCATTCCAGCATAAAGGCCTGCACAATCTCAGTTTTGATTTTGCGGTCATCAGCCGCAGCGATGAGATCGAAATGCAGTCTGCCAATTTCGAAACGGAATTCAAGGAATCGCTGGACAGCAGCAGCAGTACACATTCCATCACAATCAATATCAGTGCCGAGCCGGGGATTGAAATGTCGGGCACGGGCCCGTTTGAGCAACTGTCGATCGTAGTTCCCGGTGTTAAAAAACAGGCACTGGATTCCGTAAAATGGGTGATCGTTGGATGTGCGCTTTTTACACTGATCATTATAGCGGCCTTTTATATTACGGTAAAGGCATTGATCGATCAGCGCAAGCTCGGTGAGATCAAAAGTGATTTTATCAATAACATGACGCACGAGTTGAAAACACCGCTCGCTACCATCTCACTGGCGATCGATGCCATACGCAACGAGAAAGTGCAGAACAACAGGGAGCAGCTGAAATATTTTTCGGGAATCATCAAAGAGGAGAACAAGCGCATGAACAAGCATGTGGAAACGATCCTGCAGGCTGCGCTGATGGAAAAGCAGGAGCTGCAGCTCAACCGTAAAAAGCTACATGCCAACGAAGTGATCGCGCAGGTCATGGAAAATTATGAACTGCAACTTCAGGAAAAACAGGGGAGGGCAGAGCTGCTGCTGAATGCAAAACAAGACACGATCAGTGCAGACGAAGTTCACTTCACCAATCTTATTTCCAACCTCGTAGACAATGCCATCAAATATTCCAAGAAAGACTTGCTGATACGGATCACCACGCACTGCACCCACAAATCGCTGATCATAGCGGTGCAGGACAATGGCATCGGTATGAGCAAGGAAAGCGTGAAACGCGTCTTCGAGAAATTCTATCGCGCCCCAACCGGCAACGTACACAATGTAAAGGGCTTCGGCCTTGGAATGAGCTATGTGAAAACGGTTGTGGATGCACACAAAGGGAAGATCAGGGTGGAAAGTGTGCTTGGCAAGGGCAGCACGTTTACGATCGAATTCCCGTTTGATGAATGAGGCCGGTCACTCCTTCGCCAGCCACAGCAGGCTGCCATCCCCATAACTGAGGAACCTGAAATCATGCTGCAGCGCATATTCATAGATCGAACGCCACTGTGGCCCCGCTACTGCGGCAACCAGGAGCAGCAGGGTGGACTGCGGCTGGTGAAAATTGGTGATCAGTCCCTTCGCAATACGGCAACGGTATCCCGGAGCAATAAGTATCTGTGTTTTGACGACCAGTCGTGTTGCCAGCGTTTTTTTCATCCATCCCAATAAAATATCCAGCGACCCTGCGGCAGTCAGCGACCCCCTGATCTCGTAGGGATCCCACTGCTGCACGGCAATGTCTTCTGCACTGATCGCGGCAGACGGATCTTCTGCAAGGGCTTTCGACAGTTTTACGCCCATCCAGTAAAGACTTTCCGTGGCACGCAAACTGGTGGTACCCACGCAAACGATGGGTTTGCCGATGTTCCCCCGGATGGCTTCGATCGCACCCACAGAAAGGTCGATGAACTCTGCGTGCATGGTATGCCCCTTCATCGTCTCCGCCTTTACAGGAAGGAAGGTGCCCGCTCCCACGTGCAGCGTAATGAAGGCCTTCCCGATCCCCTTCTGTTCCAATTTTTGTAATAACTCCCACGTAAAATGAAGTCCTGCAGTAGGTGCCGCCACCGATCCTTCTGACGTTGCGTATACTGTCTGGTAGGTATCGCTATCCTTTTTTTCCGCTGCACGGTTGAGATAGGGTGGAAGCGGCAAGACTCCCGAGAGATGCAGCACTGCAGCAAAGGGCAGTTCGGCAGGCGACCAGCGGAATGATATGATCCAGGTACCGTTTTCCTGTTTTATTTTTTTCGCCGTGAGATGTACAGTCCCGGTGTCCGTTGGTATGGATTTCGACAGGATATCCTCTTTCCATTTTTTTGCACCGCCCACCATGCACCGCCATTCCACCGTGCCCTGTTGCTGCATGGCAGCAGACACATTGGAGTGGTAAGGTTCCAGGCAAAATATCTCTACTTCCGTACCTGTTGACTTTTGAAAAAGCAGGCGTGCCTCGATGACCCGGCTGTTGTTGAACAACAGGAAGCTGTCTGACGGCAGGTGCTGGTCCAGGCGGGCGTACGTGTCTTCGCAGATACTGCCCTGGTCGAAAACCAGCAGTTTGGAATCGTCTCTGCCTGGCAGCGGATACCGGGCGATTCGTTCGCCGGGAAGTTCATAGGTAAAAGCGGTGATGGATATATCTTTCGGATGCATTTTATATCGGGTGGATGATCAGGTTGTTTTTCTCCTGACGAATTTCAAACCGCTCCATTGTTCGCTCACGGCGCACACTTTTATGTCGACCCACCCCAGGGGAAGTACGATCTCACGCAATACGTCTTCAGTAATGTCGGTGCTCATGCCGGCAGATCTTTTGTACCAGGAGATCCAAATAACCGATGGCGGCTGCTTTCTTTTCAGCAGCGCACGAACCTGTTGGTCCAGCGCTTTTTTTTCCGTGGCAAAAACGTGTACAAAAAAAGCGGGCTGCCCTTTTTTCGCCAGTTGGGCTGTGATGTCTTCCCCCAGCCAGCTTAAATAAGCGGCGGGTGCATCGATCAGTTCTACCGGTATGCCCGGTACAATGCCCAGCTTTTTCATCAGTGGTGTTCCGGAGTATCCTGGCGTAGTCATTAATGTTGGGTTTACCGTTATCCACAGCAATTCACACTCCACGCACATCATTTTTTGCATTGATCGCTGCAAACCGGGGCGTGGACTGCGTTTGAGCTGAGTTAATTGCTGTGGATAAATACAAACGCCCCAAAAGGGGTTTGAAAGTGGGAAAAAGTGTTAATTTGTGGTAGTAAATGGGATTTTCGATTTAAATTATTACAGATGACGGGTTTTCACGGTGAATATGAAGCAACTGTTGATGCCAAGGGGCGCTTCCTGGTGCCCGGCGGGTTGAAAAAACAGCTGCCCGAAGGGGAGAGCCGGTTTATCGTCAGCCGTGGCTTTGAGAAATGCCTTACACTGTATCCTATTAAAAGCTGGGAACTCATCATCGCCAAAATTAGCCTTTTGAATGATTTTGATCCCAAAGTAAGACAATTCCGCCGCCAGTTCCTGGGCGGGGCAACAGAAGTAGAGCTGGACTCTGCAGGCAGGATATTACTGCCTCCATCCCTGAAAGAATTTGCCGGCCTGGCAAAAGATATTATCCTGGCAGCTGCATTGGACCGTTTCGAGATCTGGAATGCGGCAGGGTATAAGCAGCTCTTTGACGATTTCTCACCGGGGGCCTTCAGCGACCTGGCAAAAGAAGTGATGACGGGTACGACCGACAAATGACGGAAACGAATGAAAAAAGAAAGCAGCACATCTTCTTCATCCGCACACGCCGAACCCGCCACCTCTACCTATCACACCCCTGTCCTCTACCGTGAAACCCTCGACCTGCTGAGCATCCGTCCGGATGGCATATACGTGGATGCCACGTTTGGCGGCGGCGGACATAGCAGGGGTATCCTCCAAAAATTGAGTGATAAGGGAAAACTGGTAGCCTTTGATCAGGATGCCGATGCGGCAAGGAACCTCCCCGACGATAAACGCGTGGTTTTTGTGCCGCACAATTTTCGTCACCTCACACGGTTCCTTCGCCTGGAAGGAATTACCCGGGTTGACGGAATACTGGCGGACCTCGGCGTGAGCAGTCACCAGTTTGATGAAGGGGCGCGCGGTTTCTCCACCCGGTTCGAAGGGCCTATGGACATGCGGATGGACCAGCGCGCAAGCCTTACCGCCGCAGAGGTGATAGATACCTATACTGAGGAACAATTGCACCGGATGTTTGAGCAATATGGAGAAGTAACCAACTCCAAAACACTTGCACAGCTCATCGTTGCGGAACGCAGGCGCCACCCGTCTGCTACGATACAACAGTTCAAGACGCTCATCCACGCGGTGGTAAAAGGCAATCCCAACAAATACCTGGCGCAGGTATTCCAGGCATTGCGGATCGAAGTGAACGAAGAGATAGCGTCGTTACAGGAAATGCTCGGCCAGCTTCCTGCATTGCTGGTGCCGGGAGGCCGTGCGGCGATCATCAGTTTTCATTCGCTGGAAGACCGCATCGTAAAGAATTTTTTCAGGGAGGGCGGAACGGTAGCAGACGATAACCCGTTCACCACAGGGAAAAGAGAGAAGATATTCAGGATGATCACAGCCAAACCCGTTACCGCGGGAGTGGAAGAAATAAAAAACAACCCGCGCAGCCGGAGCGCCAAACTCCGTGTTGCGGAAAAAATATAATGGACACACAGAACACACCGGAAACAGTGCAGCAGGCACCGGCCACTAAAAGACCGCTGTCTCGGATGTTCCGCTACCAGTGGATCACGGGGAATATGAATTTTTTCCTGTTCCTCGCGGTACTGGCCATCGTGTACATCGCTAACGGGCACCTGTCTGACCGGACCACCCGGAACATCAGTAAGACCGAAAATGAACTGAAGGAGCTGCAGTATGAGTACAAGACGATCAAAAGTGAAGTGATGTTCAGCAGGGAAGAAGGAGAAGTATTGAAGTCGGCAGCGCCCATGGGATTGCAAATCAGCAGGGAGATACCACAGCGGTTATCCCTTCAAAAAAAATAACAATACACTGCCCCGGAAGCAATGGAAGTAAAGCGTGACATATTATGGCGGGTCTACCTCTGCTACATCGCAGTAGCGCTGGTATCATTGGTGGTGCTGGGGAAAGCCGCGTATATACAGCAGGTGCAGGGTACACACTGGAAAAGCATGAGTGACAGTCTCCACGAAAAAATTGAGGACATCGAGGCGGAGCGTGGCACCATTTACAGCGAAGACGGACAGATGCTCAGTACCAGTATTCCGCAATTTGATATTTATATAGATTTCGCTGCCGATGGACTCACCGAAAAAAACGGCAAGCGCTTCCGTGAAAATGTAGACTCCCTCAGCCTCTGCCTGGCGCACCTGTTCGCCGATCGCGATGCCAGCGCTTACAAGGCACTACTGACGGAAGGGTACAACGGGAAGGACCGTTATTTCCCATTGAAAAAAAATATCTCTTACCGCGATTTCCAGGAACTGAAAAAATTTCCGCTTGTTCGCCAGGGAAAAAACAAGAGCGGGTTTATTGCGGAAGACCGGAGCAAAAGGCTCAACCCCTACGGTGCGCTGGCATTCCGCACCATCGGCCTGGCAAGGGATTCTTTTAAAGTGGGCCTTGAAATGACCTATGACAGCGTGTTGCGCGGAAAGGATGGCAAGCGGCTGGTGCGGTATATCGCGGGCGGTATCAGCGTTCCGGTGGCCGATAACGAAGAGGCCGAAGCGGAGAACGGCAAAGACATTGTAACCACCTTAGATGTGTTCATCCAGGAAGTGGCGGAAAATGCGCTGATGCGCATGATGGTGCAGAACCAGGCGGAGCACGGATGCGCTATCGTGATGGAAACCCAGACGGGAAAGATAAAAGCCATGGCCAACCTCGGCAGACGGGCAGAAGGAGATTACCGGGAAGACTTTAACTACGCGATCACACCATCTGAACCGGGTTCCACCTTTAAACTTGCCACGATGCTTTCGCTGCTGGAAGATAAAAAGGTCAATCTCAATAACAGGGTGAACCTGGAAGGCGGTAAATGGGAGATCAATGGCCGCACCGTTTACGACAGTGAAGAGCACACCGAATCGGATGTTAGCGTTAAAGAAGCATTTGAACTCAGCTCCAATGTAGGAATGGCCAAACTGGTATGGGCGAATTACAGCAGTCGCCCATCGGAGTTCATACAGCACCTGCGCCGGATGCACCTGAACGTTCCAACGGGAATTGATATCACCGGGGAAAGAAATTCAGTGATCTACCAGCCGGGCAGCCGTTCCTGGAGCGCCACCACGCTGCCCTGGATGGCATTTGGTTATAACATTGAAGTGACCCCGTTGCAGACACTTACCCTGTACAATGCCATTGCCAATCACGGCAGGATGATGCGGCCCTATCTCGTCAGTGAGATACGCGAAGAAGGTGCGACCATTAAGACGTTCGAGCCAGTGGTGACGGACGAGAAGATATGCAGCGACGCCACGCTTCAACAGTTGCAGGAATGTCTGGAGGGCGTTTGCTCCGGAAAAGAAGGTACTGCGCAAACGCTGTTCAAGAATTCCGCCTTCAAGGTAGCAGGTAAGACAGGCACCGCTCTCGTAGCCAATGGAAATAAAGGATATGGCGATCACATCTACCTCACTTCATTCGCCGGATATTTTCCGGCGGAAAATCCGAAATACACCTGCCTGGTGGTGATCAGGAACCGCCCCAATGCACCTGTACATTTTGGCGCCAGTGTGGCGGGTCCTGTTTTCAGGGAGATCGCAGACCGCCTGTATGTAACCTATATCAAAAGCGGGATGCAGGCAAAACCTGTTGCCGGCAATGACAGCACACAATTCTACTATACCGGCAATGCCGCCGACATCAAAGCGATGATGCATGGATTGCGGGTGCCTGTATCTGCGGCGCCGGCATCCGCCGAATGGGTGAGCATCCACGGCGATCGCACATCGGCCAGCATCAGCGATCAGCCCTCACCTGCAGCCGGCCTGATGCCGCAACTGAAAGGAATGGGCCTGAAAGATGCCGTGTACGTATGCGAGACGCTGGGACTGAAAGTGAACATACAGGGTAAAGGAAAAGTGGTGAGCCAGTCGCTCCTGCCGGGTGAGCGGGTGGCGAGGGGACAGGTGATCCGGATCGGGCTTGATGCGTCGATGTAGCCAGGAATGAAAAATAAAGCGCGGGTAAAGACCGTCATATGAAAAAACTGCAGGACATATTATACAAAGTGCATTTGCGCGAAGTGCATGGCAGTACCGCGGTACCCGTGAGCAATATACAAACCGATTCACGAGGCGTGGAGAGTAACAGCGTGTTCGTTGCCATCAGGGGTGAACTGGCCGATGGCCACCAGTTCATTGACCAGGCCATTCAAAAAGGCGCTGTAGCCATCATCTGCGAAGCCCTCCCCCAAAAATTACAGGAAGATATCACGTATATACTGGTTTCCAACACGCATGAAGCAGTTGCCAATATGGCCGACCAGCTCTATGATCATCCCTCCGGTAAACTGAAGCTGGTGGGTGTTACAGGCACCAACGGAAAAACAACCATCGCCACGGTTCTGTTCAAACTGTTCACACAGCTGGGTCACACCTGCGGGCTGATCAGTACGGTGCAGAACCAGGTAGGGCAGAAAGTGATACCCGCCACCCATACGACTCCCGACGCGGTGCGGCTCAATGCATTGCTGCGCGATATGATCGATGCGGGCTGCACCTATGTTTTCATGGAAGTAAGCAGCCATGCCATTCACCAGCATCGTGTAACCGGGCTACAGTTCGCTGGTGGGGTTTTCAGCAATATTACGCATGACCATCTTGACTATCACAAGACATTCGATGAATATATCCGGGTAAAAAAATCTTTTTTTGATCAGCTTCCTGCAGGATCCTTCGCTGTATCCAACCTGGATGACAGGCGCGGAGAGATCATGTTGCAGAATACGGGCGCGCGCAAATACTATTACAGTCTCAAGACACTTGCCGATTTCAAGGGAAAAATACTTGACAATTCACTCACGGGCCTCCAGATGACCATTAATGACAGGGAGGTTCATTTCCGGCTGATCGGCGAATTCAATGCCTATAACCTGCTGGCTGTTTATGGGGCCGCCATCTGCCTCGGTGAATCCCCTGAGCAAACGCTTACAGCGTTGAGCATGCTCACCGGTGCGGAAGGGCGGTTTGACTATATCATCAGCAGCCAGCTTATCATCGGTATCATCGACTACGCACACACACCCGATGCCCTGGAGAATGTGCTGACCACCATCCGCAAGCTGAGAAAAGGCCACGAACAGATCATTACAGTGGTGGGATGTGGCGGTGATCGCGACAAAACGAAAAGGCCCATCATGGCACAAACGGCCTGTGATCTCAGTGACCGGGTGATACTCACCAGCGACAACCCGAGGACCGAGGATGCCGGCGCGATACTCGAAGACATGCAGAAGGGACTGAGCAGTTCAGCAAGACGTAAATACGTTACGGAGCCCGACCGGCGTGCCGCCATACAGAAGGCCATCGAACTGGCGAAAAGTGAAGACATCATCCTGGTGGCAGGCAAGGGGCATGAAAAATACCAGGACATCAACGGGATCAAATATCCATTTGACGACAAAGAAATTGTGAGGGAACTGTTCAAGGAACTCGGAAAATAGAAAGGACGAACCCATCAACTTAAAAATATGCTGTACTCACTATTCACATGGCTCAAACAGGAATTCAACCTGCCGGGAGCGGGTTTGTTCCAGTACCTGACATTCCGGATCGCCATGTCGATCCTGCTGTCGCTGGTCATTGCCATGGTGTATGGAAAACGCATTATCCTCCTGCTCCAGAAAAAGCAGATAGGTGAAACGGTACGCGAACTGGGCCTCCAGGGAGAACAACAAAAAAAGGGAACACCCACCATGGGCGGTATCATCATCCTGCTGAGTATACTCGTGCCTACTTTGCTGTTCGCCAACCTGGACAAAGTATATATACGGTTAATGATCCTCTGCACCGTTTGGCTGGGCGTGATCGGTTTCCTGGATGATTATTTTAAGCTGAAAGCAAGAAGAGAAGCCCTTCGGGCAGGTGGATCCTACAAGAAAAAAGACAGTGACGGGCTTGCGGGCGTTACCAAGATCATTGGCCAGGTGGGCCTCGGTATCATTGTAGGTGTTACGCTTTATTTCAGCAATGCAGTAACCGTAGAACGCGAGATCATCGGTAGTGGAAACGTTGCCCTGCATCGTGGCGAGCGGCTGACGAAGGATTCCACTGGCCGCATATTGCCCGGTACCGAGAGAAGGGTTGTGAAAGTAAAAACGCCCATCACCACCATACCGTTTGTAAAAACGCATGAATTCGATTACAGCAGGCTGATCAGCTGGATAGGCCCGGGTGCGGAGCGATATACCTGGATCATTTATATCATCATCGTAACATTCATCATCACGGCCGTTTCTAACGGGGCCAACATCACCGATGGGCTTGATGGGCTCGCGGCCGGGGTAAGCGCTATTGTAGGTGCGGCCATCGGGGTGTTCATATATGTGAGCAGCAACTACCGCTTTGCCGATTACCTGAACGTGATGTACATACCTAACCTGGCAGAGCTGTCGATCTTCGTCGGTGCCTTTGTCGGCGGCTGCATCGGCTTCCTATGGTACAATGCATACCCCGCGCAGGTTTTCATGGGAGATACCGGCAGCCTCGCATTGGGAGGGATCATCGCCTCGCTGGCGATCATTGTTCGCAAGGAGTTACTGATCCCCATTTTTTGCGGCGTTTTTCTCGTGGAGAATCTCAGCGTGATTATACAGGTAAGCTATTTCAAATACACCAAGAAAAAATATGGAGAGGGGCGGCGCGTATTCCTGATGAGTCCTCTGCACCATCATTACCAGAAAAAGGGGTTTCACGAAAATAAGATCGCGCTCCGTTTCTGGATCGTTACGGTGCTGCTGGTAGTAGTGAGTATCATGACGCTTAAAATAAGATAGGGGTATGGAGCGAGCTGAACAAACAGAACACCCGCTGGAAAAGGCAAAAGGAGGCAGGCTCGTGGTGCTTGGATCGGGCGAAAGTGGCATTGGTGCGGCATTGCTGGCTACCCGCAAGGGGTACCAGGTATTCGTCAGTGACAGCGGGCAGCTCAAGGAAAACTACAGGAATGAGCTGCTGGCAGCAGGGATCGCATTTGAAGAGAAGGGCCACAGCGCTGAAAAAATACTCGGCGCCGCGGTCATCGTAAAGAGCCCGGGCATTCCCGAAAAGAATGAACTGGTCCGGCAGGTGAGGGCCGCGGGAATACCGGTGATCAGCGAGATCGAACTGGCTTACCACTTCAAGGGGAAAAGCAGGGTGATCGGGATCACGGGCAGCAATGGCAAAACCACCACCACCGCTCTGATCGGTCATATCTGCAGCAAGGCAGAACTGGATCATGCGGTAGTAGGGAACATCGGCTATTCGTTCGCCAGGCAGGTAGCGGAGGATCCGAAAGAGCTCTATGTAGTGGAGATCAGTTCTTTTCAGCTGGATGATATCGTGGCGTTTCGCCCGGATGTGGCGGTGCTGCTGAACATCACGGAAGATCACCTGGACCGGTATGATTACAAGTTCGAAAATTATGTCAACAGCAAGTTCAGGATCATCAGCAACCAGCGGGAAGGCGATTTTTTTATTTACTGTGATGATGACGAGGTCATCAAAAAAAAACTGGAATTACTAACCACCCATACTAACCCATTACCATTCTCTATGAAACATGAAGTAAAAAAAGGTGCATTCCTCCGCGGCGACCAGGTAATGCTGCGCATCCAGGAAGAGCGAGTCAGCATGAGCATTTATGATTTTGCCCTGAAAGGGAAACATAACTGCTACAACACGATGGCCGCCTGCGTTGCAGCGACGACCGTGGGCATCCGCAAGGAAAAAATCCGGGAAGCCGTAAAAGACTTCCAGAGCCTTGAGCACCGGATGGAATTCGTGGCAACGGTAAGGGGCGTTGAATTTATTAACGACAGTAAGGCAACCAATGTCAACAGCACCTGGTTTGCTCTCGAAAGCATGCAAAAGCCGGTGGTGCTGATACTCGGCGGCACCGACAAAGGCAATGACTACACGCTGATCGCAGAATTGGTAAAGGAAAAGGTAAAAGCAGTGATCTGCATGGGGGTAGACAACAAAAAGATCGTTGCTGCTTTCAAAGACCTGGTGCCTGTGATCCGCGAAACGCGCAGTGCCGCGGAGGCCGTGCACACTGCCTTCCAGGCGGCAGCCAAGGGGGATGTGGTACTGCTGAGCCCGGCCTGCTCCAGTTTTGACCTCTTCAAAAATTACGAGGATCGCGGAAAGCAATTTAAAGCGGCCGTTAAGGAGCTGTAATTATCCTTTACTATTCACATCATGACAGGCAACGATACAACCAGCCGGCTTTTCTCTCAGATACCTTCCATGGAAGGTATGCGCGGCCGCCTGCTGCAGCGCACCAGCGGTGACAAATATATCTGGGGAATAGTGGTGCTGCTGGCGATCATCTCGGTACTGGTGGTATACAGTGCCACGGGTTCACTGGCCTATAAAATGAATCGCGGCAACAACGAGATCTACCTGTTCAAGCAGCTGGCCTTTATGATGATGGGAATACTTATCATCTATTTCCTGCATCGCGTCAACTATACGATCTATTCGCGTGTGGCAACCATCCTGTTCATGGTCTCGATCCCCCTGCTTATCTATACATTGTTCTTCGGCGCGCGCATCAATGAAGGAAGCCGGTGGATCAAACTGCCGATCATCAACATGACATTCCAGACCAGCGACTTTGCGAAACTGGCGTTGTTCATGTACATCTCGCGGATGCTCAGCAGGAAGCAGGAGGTGATCAAAGATTTCAAAAAAGGATTTCTGCCCGTTGTGATACCCGTTGTGATCATTTGCGCCCTGATCATGCCGGCCAACCTGTCGAATGCCCTGCTCACCGGCGCCACTTCACTATTGCTGATGTTCATCGGCAGGGTGAGCCTCAAGCATATCTTTCTGACGATCGCCGTAGCTGCCATTCCCATCGTGCTCATTGTAATGGTGGCGATGGCTACCTATGACGGCAGCCACAGGTCCGCAGCTACGGCCGGCACGGGCGAAACGATTTCGGAGCAGGTAAAAGGGTATGGCCGGCTTGGCACCTGGGTAAGGCGCGTGCAGGATTTTGTGTATGCCAGGGGCAATGAAACACCCTACCAGATACAACAGGCCAAGATCGCTATTGCAAACGGAGGCATATTAATGGGCCTGGGCCCGGGGAACAGCCGGCAGCGAAATTACCTGCCGCAGGCCTACAATGACTTTATCTATTCGATCATCATAGAAGAATACGGGCTGCTCGGCGGCGCGTTCATCATCTTCATATATCTTCTTTTTCTTTTCCGGTGCATCCGCATCTTCCGGAGATGCCCCTATGCATTCGGAGCCTTCCTGGCACTGGGGCTAAGTTTTACGCTTGTGATACAGGCGGTGGCCAATATGGCTGTAAATGTGAACCTGGTGCCGGTAACGGGCGTCACTCTCCCCCTGGTAAGTATGGGCGGGAGTTCCTTTCTGTTTACCTGCGGCGCCATCGGCATTATCCTGAGCGTGGCCCGGAACGTAGAACAGCAGGAAGGTCGTGCGCTTGCTGCAGCAACAGATCCCATCATCCCCCAACCCATACCAACACATGGAAAGCCAGGTAAGTGACAGCCCGCAGCGTATTCCGGCCTTGCGCGTGATCATAGCCGGTGGCGGTACGGGAGGGCACATCTTCCCGGCCATCGCCATTGCCAATGCATTGAAACGCATTGAGCCCGCAACGGAAATATTGTTTATCGGCGCCAATGGTAAAATGGAAATGGAAAAAGTACCGCAGGCTGGCTACCGGATCGAGGGCATTAACATTGCAGGCTTTCAGCGTGGATCTATCGTGAGGAACATCCGGTTGCCATTACTGTTACTTGAGAGCTTTATTCGTGTCAGAAAACTGATCAGGGAATTCCGGCCCGATGCGGTTATCGGGGTCGGCGGTTATTCTA